>SCPN01000265.1_pt1 | contig 76857 bp, 101 predicted proteins | sample 6106831 | NCBI WGS metagenome assembly SCPN01 (sample SAMN10720447, study PRJNA508395) | human gut metagenome | isolation source: Participant 1, 0 month
GGTTGGCCTGGATGCCTACTGGGGCTGGAAGTCCGTGAACACCGGCTTTGTATGCGGAGGACGCATACACGGTCAAGACGGGCGAGAAGCCGTGGAATATGGCGCGCCTGACGAATATCGGGCGCTGCTGGCGGCATTTAATAAAACAGGCAGAGCAGCAGGAGAAGAAAACGTATGCTCACACTGGGCATCCGTATGAATGATCCGATTCCTGGAAATGAACAACGTGAAGTTTGTCTGGACGATTGGGAGACAGGTTCCAGCCTGAAGGCGCGGAAACCGGAGCCGGATACCTGCGGCTGCACGGAAAATGTTTCCATATGGCTGGAGACGAAGCCGGAAGATCTGGTGAGCTGGCTGTTTGGCTGCCGGAAAGCGGAAGAAATCTGGGGCGGACAGCTTGAAAATAAGGGGCTGGCAGAGATTCTGGCACAGGTGGATACGCCGTGAACGGCGTATCTGGATGAGATCGTGTAGAGTGCGTGCTGTAATTGTATAGGATAGAGAATGTGCTGATTTCATGTAAACTAATAGCAACCGCTTTTATGTTTTCAGAGAGGAGAGGAGAGTGCGTCAGATGGGAGAGACAGACACATTAAAAAATGGATTAATGAGTCAAATTATATTGTATTTTGGCGGGGCGGCGTGTTTCGACCGAGAGCAATATCCCGGATTTTAGAAGCACGGACGGGCTGTACCATCAGGAGTATGACTATCCGCCGGAAACGAAAGCCACAGCTTTATATGAGAAAGCCAGAGGAATTTTACCGGTTTTACCGCAATAAGATGCTGTTCTCGAATGCAAAGCCGAACCGGGCGCATCTGGCGCTGGCGAAGCTGGAGCAGGAAGGAAAGCGGAAAGCGGTTACCCAGAATATCGACGGGCTGCACCAGGCAGCAGGCCGCAAAGAGGTGCTGGAGCTGCACGGATCGGTGCTCCGCAACCATTGTGCGCTGCGGCAGGTTTTACGGATTGGATGATATTTTGAAGATGAAGGGCGTGCCGAAGTGCGGCTGCGGCGGCGTGATCAAGCCGGATGTCGTGCTGTATGAGGAAGGACTGGACAATGAGGTAATTGAGCGGTCAATTGCCCATATCCGCAAGGCAGATATGCTGATCATCGGCGGCACCTCGCTGGTGGTGTACCCGGCAGCGGGCTGGATTGATTATTATCATGGAAATAAACTGGTTCTGATCAATAAATCAGCGACCTCGCGCGATGGTCAGGCGGATCTGGTTATGAGCGACAGCTTCGGGAAGGTGCTGGGGACGCGGTCGGAGTATAAGGTAGTAACAGGGAGAGAGGAAATGGTATACGAGGTTGGAGATATTGTAAAATCTCAAAGCCGCACCCGTGCGGCAGCCAATGAGTGGGAGATCCCGGTTAAGCGCGGATTTCCGTTTGAAAATGTGCCGGCTGCGGGCATCAGGTGATGATGGCACGACCATTGGTAGAAAAGAGTACCAGACAAAGCCGTGTCCGCCAGATGGGTGATCCTGTAGTCGTTCTCCTGATCCACATGACCACCGCAGGTTCCCCGGGGGCCGCAGGCCCGTAGTCCAGGAAAGCATATCGCGTCCGGCGCTGGGACAGTCGCAGATGGCCACGCTGATGGCAGGATACTCCCACTCGTCGATCGATCATAAACTGGCTGCCCAGTTTCCGCAGAGGGAGTAGCTCTTTCCCGTCTGATGCCCAAATGCCGCGATGCCATGAACCTCCCGCCCAGCTGGTGGGCTCATCGCAGGTAGCAGGTATTCACCGGGATGCCGCCGTTATGCTGCTTCATCAGCCAGATATAGGAGGCGGGCAGCTTGTAGCCCAGCTCCTCCTCCACACTGGCGATCAGCTCATCGGAAGGCGGCTCACTGACATATTCTTTCGTGCATACCAATTGTCATCCCAGAAGTTGGTGAGGTCGAAGCCCTCGAAGGGGTGTCACCAGGCACGAATTCGGCCTTCTTTCCGGCTGCGCTGGCGTTTGCGGATCTCTGCCTTGCACTCCCGGATCACCGCTGGGGCATTTTCGTCTTCTGGGTCCAGCTCCGCCCACCGCTGAGCATAGGGAGGGATGGCCTTCCTGCCCATAGAGATACTGATAGGCATACGCCATCCGCATATTCCACTGGCCTTGTCCCGTCCCTCCTCCCGGACGGACTCCAAGACCTCAATAGCCCGCAGGAGGGATTTGTCCCCTTGTAGGGGGTGCCTTCGTCGTGATCCCCGATAATGGCATAGTTCTTCCAGCGCCCTGGCCAGCGCATAGGCAAAGCGGTAATCCCGCCAATCCTCCGGGACGGCGTTCAAAGCCTGAATACAGCGGGTGTATTCATCTTCGTCATTCCACTGCTCCAGCTGCTGGTAGAATGCCTCGGCATTCTCTGGGGTGTAGGGATATAGTCCATGCCCGTCAGCGTCTCGTGCAGCTCGTTGGCCTGCTCCTCGTCATCTGGCTCATCCTCGGGCGGCGTTTTCAGGTTCATGTGCCCGCCTCACGGCGGAAGGTGTGGAAGCTGGCCCAGGGATGTCCGCCGCCCTCAAAGAACCCTTGGCCATCTGGAGTGCCGTCCGGATGTCCCAGGCGATGAAGTCCACATAGCCGCAGTAGAGGCCGGTGGCTCCGCCAGTGAGGGTGAGCACCTCCGGTCCGTCCCCGGCGGTGAGCGCTTCCTCCAGCTTGTCCCGAAGTCGAAGACCTTCTGGGTTCCTTCCTCTTCCCGCAGGGTATCCAGAGGATAGCAGAAGAAGCCCGCCACTGCGCCGTCGGCATGGAGATCGTCCATAAAGTCATTGTCGGCATTCAGATAGCCGTTAATGAGGGGCACACAGTTGGTGGAGCCAGCGATCACATCCAGCCGCCAGTCGGCGTCCGGATCCTGGTTGGGTTTCATTTCGTAGCCAAGGTAGCTCTCTAGATAGGCTTCCGGATCGGTGGAGAGTTCCAGTCCCATTTCCCGCGCAGCTTGTCGGGGAGCTGGGACATGAGGATAGACGGCTCTGCCTGGGGTTCTTCCAACACATCAAAGCTGTCTATATATCTCATGTGGGGGATCTCACCCAGCACCTGGTCGGTAAGGGTGGTGAGCAGCCACCAAGCACGGCCTTCCTCCTCCCGGAGCATAGGCAGCAGCTTTTCGCAGTAGGCGGAGATGGCAAAGCGGTTTTCACCCTGCTCCTCCAGCCAGATCTGCACATCCTCCCCGGAGATGTCCCAGCCATCCTCAGTGCGCAGGCCGATGTTCTGGAGGGGCTGACGGCCCACAAGGATATTCCAGTGCTCCAGCACCTCCTTGGGGGCGTGCTTCTGGAAGTAGACCAGTTCAAACAGTTTGACCTTATCCCCCTCCGGGGTGAGGATCAGTTCATGCTTTTCGCCGTTGAAGCCCATCTCGAAAGAGATCTCATCAAAACCAGATTCAGGGTTTCCTCCATTTGGGCCACGATCTCCGCACCACGGATGTGATCCTTGTCCTCGTCCATCATCTGGCGCAGCTCTGCTTCCATCTCGGCAAAGGTTTCCCACCAGTCCTCTGTCCTTTCCCGGAAGCACTCCGAGAACTGAGGCAGAGAAATACCCTTCCTGCACCCGTCGATCAGCTGCATGGTGTCCTCGTCGTCGGGGCGGGCCTCCAATGCCTTTTCAAAGTAACGAAGAGCCCGCCCTCCTGATCCAGATAGTAATAGGAATAGCCCATGCGAAAGTTCCAGTAGTAGTCTCCCCAAAGTATTCCTCATGAGGTTTCAAGAGCGATGGCCTTTTGAGCATAGCTCTGCCTTCCGGCGTTCTGTGATCTGCCCAGTTGTTGTACGCCCTTGCAAGCTGGCTGTCCATTTCCGGAGTGTGCTCCTCAATGCCCTCCAGTGCTTCAATGATCTTGTGATGCTCGTTATTCTCCATGCCACTTCTGGCACTGCTTCAAAATGTCCATATCAGGCTCCTCCTCGTCCTCATCCGGTTTCCAGTCTTTGATCTGCTGGAACACACCGTTCTCATCCCGCTCAAAGGCGCAGGGAGGCGGGGGTGTCCAGCAGAGGAATGATGTCGGGATCGTCGTTGCAAATTGTGTTCAGCTTGTAGATCCCGGCATTGTTGGGGTCGTCCATGTACTCCTCGCTCTCATCCACCGGCGGTGAAGCGCCAGCCGCTGTCCCAGCCGCCGTCCGGCTTCTCCCGGTAGCAGTAGCCCACCTTGCAGCCCTCCACTGTGATGCGGTTGGTGGCGATACAGCCATCGGCACCCTCCCAGTCGGGGAGCAGATCTTTTACATCTTCCGCCTTTACATGGTAGTTCCGGTTGCGGCCAGAGGCTTCGTACAGCTCCTCCGCAGGGCCTCCACATCCCGAGCCATCTCCTGGATCTCCTCGTCGTCCATCATCTCGCTGAGGTCGTATTCCAGCGGATTCTGGGCGAAATCTGCCAGGGACTTGTTCATTGCGTCGTGTTCCTCCGGCGTGGCGGTGATGCGGATACGGCGGGAGGGGTGTTGTACTCGTCCAGATCGTGGAGGTTCACACTGCCGCTGACGCTGCACTCCAGCAGGATGGCGGCCAGGTCGGTGACCACATCAATGGCGAAGTGGAAGTCCATCTCCACGCCGTCCGAATGGGTGAACTCCAGATACTCCACGGTTTGGCGAAAGCCCCAGTTCTGCTTGTCCAGACCGATTTTGGCGAAAATCTCGCTGAGGGGGATCTCCTCCTTTTCTGATCCTCTAAAATGCCACAAGGTTCAGGCTGTCATCCGAGCCTCCGATAAAGTTGCCCCAGTATTTTGATATACATTCGTCACGCCTCCTTTTATTCCGGCCACTCATCGCCGTCACAGCGGCTGATGAAGTCATAGTGCAAACTCTCAAAATAGTCGTTGGAATAGGCTTCACCGTCCTGATGAAGCTCCAAACCATCCAGATCCATCATTTTATTGATATAAGCAAGGGTATGGATACCCGCAATATGTTCGTCCTGAAGCATCTCGGCTATTATACCTTTCTGTTCTGGGGTCAATGTGGCGAGAAGCTCGTTTTTCGCCTTATTGTCCTCCGTCTTGGGAAACCATCGCCCTTGACCCACCGGGCTGTCATACTGTCTTTCCGCTCCACAAGACCGTCAATAAATATCTTATATAGTTCAAGTTCCTTACTCATGTTAAATCCTCCATTCCCAAATAAAATTGGCTCTCCCAATTGGCCTCAAATTCCGCTTTCTCTATGACGCAGGCGTGGAATTCCTCGCCCCAGACATGGGCGTTCAGTTCCTCCACAGTGGGGACGGGCGTGATCTCGATGGCACCGTCGTAAAGGTCGGGATATTGAGGGTGCGTCCATCTGCAAAGATGTCGATGGAGCGGAGGGCCAGCCGCTCATTTTCGGTATCCACTTCATAGAGGATGACCGGTGGTTCTCCCTCTGGTGCGCTCTCCCAAAGAGTTTGATGTACTCGATCATTCCATTTCATTTGAACCAATGCCACCGTCATGGTGCCGGTTACCTCATCTATCTGTATTGCAATATCATAATTGCCACGACAGCCCAGCAAGGCCGCGAGATGATTGTTTTCCATAAACAAATCACAAAACTCAACCGCTATACCTTGGAATTCCTTTGGAATCTCCAGCGCGGCAAAGAAATCCACTGATTGAGCATTTTTGAAAAATTCAATGGCTGTTTTACTGCATTTTACTATAATCCCTGTTTGAGTGGTCAACTCTTTCATGCTTTCGCTGCCTCGCTCATGTTCAGATACATCCCCATCGTTTTTCATCGGCACAGGCCGCCCGGATCATTTTGGCCAGCATCATCAGGTCGTCGATATATTGGGAGTAGACACAGAACACATCCTCGTCGGAGTCGAAGTGAAACAGATCCTCGCCGCTGTTGCCTTCCTCGAACTCCCGGATCACACCCCGGGCCAGCCGTTCCCAGTCTCCGCTGCTGCCGGTCAGCCCCAGCCGGCAGAATTCTTCTACCCGAAATCCGTCGCTGATTTTCAGCAGAAGGGAGATGGCATAGGGGTGGTGGGGAATGAGAAAGAATGGCGCGATCTGCTCCGGCTTCACCCAGATTTTGAAGGGCGGGCGCGGATCAGGTATCCAGGGCAGGATCTCCCATTCGTCCTCCGGTCGGTTTCCGTATTGGCAAAGGTCTTTCATAGTGTTCTCCTCATTCAATGTCGCTTAGTTCTTCTTTCACATCCAGTGGAGCACCGTCCAGAGATGTGATCTGTGCCAGCTCTGTTTTAGTCAGATTTTCAGGAAAATGCAGTATTCGTCCGGGTGGCCTCCCACAAATTCCATTTTAGGCATCTCGATCTGCTGTGGGTCGGTGATCCACAGGCGGGCTCTCCGTTGCCCAAAAGTGAGTCAGGTAAGAATTTGGCCGTTATAAATAACTTTCTGCTCCGTCCTCAACCCTCCTGTAACTTCTTCAGCAGCTTCACGATCTGCTCCCGGTTTTGCGGTTTTCATGAAGGTGGGGAGATGGTCGGCCTGAGTCTTTTCGCTCTTCCGCAGGTCGGTGCTGAGATAGCCGATTAGATAGGCAAGGTGCTCCCGGTTGAGTGCCCAGACCGGCTTGCCCTGGAAGGAGGTCAAAAACCACAGCTCAGGCCAAAATAAGGTTCCGTCCGTTCTGAATCTCAGCAGTATAGGAAAATGCTTCAGCTGTTTTATGAACTTCTCCCGACATGGTTGTCCCAATGGGGACGGCACATGGAGAACGGAAAAGTGCTGCCTTTCCTCATCTTCAATATCCACCCGATAGTATCTGCCGCAGTTTTTGCACTGGTTATGGACATCATAGCGGTAGATCGTCCGGTCGCGGGTCTCCTGATGGCCGCAACTCAAACAGCGGAAATAGGCGTTATCCTCATCCGCTGTCACCACACCCGCGCCGTGGCACTGGGCATTTCACCTGAATGCCGGAGGTCAGGGCGTTGTATGCACTGTATGTAAAGTAGGGTTTATCGACGATTCGGCTCATGCGCCCACACACTCCTTTCATCCGTCTTTCTCTAAATAAAATCCCCACACGCAGTTGGAGAACTCTCCAGTAGCAAAGCGGTGGATCTGCCCATCAATCTCTACCTGCCAGACCTCGAAGGTATGGTCTTGGTGATAGATGGGGTCTTTGATTTTACCCGCTTGCCAGTGGTTTGCCAGTGGTAGTCAAAGATATTTACGCCGAACAATTTGCATTGGCCGTCTGGGCCAAAGGTTTCATATTCCCAAGCCATGTGATGCCTCACAATCCCGTGCGCTGCCAGCCGTTCAGCCGCTCCTGCACCGCATCAATCTTCCAGCCTTCGCCCACACGCTTCATAAGAAGCGGCGGTCAAAGCCGGTGTGTTTCTCTTTGGTGTAGATGTAGAGCTTGTTTTTGGTGATCTGCTCTGCGTCAAGGAATTCTTCCCCCTTGTAGGTGCCCTGGGCACTGTACGAGAGGCCCAGGGGCCGGTAGCGGACGGGGCTTTTCACTCCATACTTCTTCCAGATCTCCAGCAGGCGGGGCGTAGCCTCGGCATCTTCAAACTCAACCTGCTCCATGTACTGCTCCCATTCTGTCATCTCGGCAAAGAAAGCGGACAACACCCTGCGGCATTCCTCCGCAGCCTGCTCGTTCAGCTTGGCGGGCTTTTTGGCCCTTTCCCGCTGGATTTGGGAGAAGTATTCCATCTGCTCCTTGGTGAATTGCACATGGGCCACCGGCTTGATGTAGTTGTTGCCGGCGATGGCCAGCAGGCCATTATAGGTAACGGCGGTATGGTCGATCTGGATATGGGAGAGCTTGGGGATGGAGGCCGCCTGGAGAAGACCGGCGTCGTCCAGCCCGGTCCGATTAAGGGTCAAAAGGTCCACTTGCTGCCGTGCAAGGCGGACAGGCCGCTGCCGTGAATGGCAGAATTGCCGTCCAGCAGCAGAATAGCGCAGCTTGGGCATAGCGGAAAAGACGGGGAAACAGGCGTCGGTGAGTGCGCCGTTCTCCACGCCGAAGTTGGCCATGCTTTTGTGCCCGGCAAGGGGCAAGCAGTTCATCGGTCACCGGATAACCTTTCACATGGAATCCCACCAGGGTGTAACCGGCCAGCCGCTCCATGAGTTCCAGGTCAGTTCTCGGAATTTCAAATTTCTTTTCTCCGTCCAAGGTCAGAACGCCGTTTTCCCAGTCCGCTGTCCGCGCCCGTTTTGGCCATTCCATCGTTGTAAGTCTTCCTTTCCAGGATGTCATCTCTGCTCCACAAAGTGAACAGGCGTTCCCTCCGATTTCAAATTCCAACTTTACGCCATAATCATCCGCCCAGGGCTGGCACTTGCTGAGTAGCTCCACCACCAGCTGGTCGGGTTCTTCATCAAAAGTGACCCGCAAAATTACAGACCATTTCCCATATTCCTTCTGAAATTCTTCGCTCTGTGTATGATTTAGGTAACCTTCCATCTTGTCCAGCAGGGCCTTTTGCGTTTCCGGAGAGCCGTCAATAAAGTCCATTGCAGACCAAAACCATTAATACTTCATTGCTTTCGCGTTTCTCCGCCAGATGTCGATCTTGTGCAGATCCCGAGCATATCTTCAATCGTCATTGTTATTACCAGTCCCTTTCCCGAATAGCCTCCTCGGTGTCAATGGGGATGCCAAACCACTCCAGAATATAGGCCACGGTTGACGCGATACATTCCCGTGCCACCGTTTCAATCTCACTGTCGTTCCTCGTCAACCTCCTGGAGATCATTGATACCGCAGACCGCCTCATCCAGCGTTGCCTGTACACTCTCTTGTTCTTGCCGCCTCCAGCAGGCCGATGACCTTCGGAGTTCGTCCTTTACCTTGTCCACCAGAAAATCGAGGTAATAGCCGTCCTGGTACATCTCGTCCAGCAGCTTATAATTGGGGTCAAATGTTTTCATCGTGATTTCTCCTTTCTCATTCAAACATCAAACCGTATGATTCGGTCAGGCTTCCGTCGTCCTCGTGAAATATACTGATACAGAGGCTCACGCTGGTGTTGCTTTGAGGAATCGCTCCAGAACCAGAGCCAGCGGCTACCGGTAGGATACCGAGCGCATCAGACACCCGCCGCAAGCTGTCCACATCCATCTTCCAAGTTGGTGTTACGCTGTCTCTGCCCATATTCCTCCAGTGTTTTGGAATCCACATACTCCTTTGCATCACAGCAGTCGTCCAGCAGATGCAGCTCACGATCAGTGAAAAAGGTCATCCATGCTCTCAGCCAGACGGCCTGTCCTCACCTTCGCTGCTGTAATATCCAATGGAGCCATCTTCCAACAGGTGGTATTCTCCGCCGGAGCCATCTCTGGCAAAACGCCATACCGCAGGAGAAGGTGCATCGGCCTCTGCGTCATCCCGCGGGGACAACTCATTCAGCAGGAAGAAGTCAAACAGCGAATCAAATTCCTCTGCCAAATCAGGGTTTTCATGCAATATCTTCAAATAGTCCATAGCCGTTTTCCCTCCGTTTACGGTTCTTGGGTCATTTTGCGCAGCTGTTCCAGCCACTGTGTTTCTTCAATTATCTCATCATTTTGGTAAACATGGTCTTTGTCGCGGGCCAAATGGTCAGCGAGCAGAGGCGCGTCCAACGGGGTGCAGACTGTGAAACTGTCCCGATCCGCCCCCTTGATTTCCCGGTTGAGGTAGTACACCGCTTGGCATCGCGGGAATACCAGTGCCCAAGCAGTTCCCAGGAAGTCAGCTCTGCTTTGGGAAGCTGTTTGCCGTAGGCATAGATCCGTTTCTCATCTCTGGCAAAATAGGTGTCGCCCAAGGAGCGGAAAGAGGAACCTTCCGCGCCCTTGATGCCTTCACCTTTCCGTCTCCGTTATGGAAGTAGACTTGGTGGCTGTCCTTTGCATATCCCTGGGGTGCACCCGATTCGTTCTGGCCATTGTCCAACACCTGAAAAGCCACCAGCTCTACATCTGGGACTCTCCCGCTGGTGGTGTAGGCGGCTGTTTTGTCCATCGCGTAGGCATAGTTTAACACCCGAAACGAAACCGGATCTGCTCCACGCAGGCGAATCCCACCGAGAAAGCAAGCCGTAGAGGATTTGCCCCAGTAATGCCAGCAGCAGAAGTCTTTGGGCGCAACACCTTTCAAAAGGCCGTTTTCATATAGGCCGGAGAAGTAAACCGCTCTATCCTTGAGGAAAAACTCGTTGTCCTCCGGCTCTGTGTTGGTGATCGGTTGGAGCATTTCTTCGTGCTCGGCTGTGATGCTCAACTCGATCTCATCGTCGCTGTAAATTAAGTAGAGCCCATGATGGGCTTTTCCATCAAAATGAAGTTCAATGTCATGGTATTTGAGGATCAAAGACTTCCCGCCGCTTCTCATGGTGGAAACAGCATCGGGCTTGCCGAATACCTCCATAATCTCATCCTGTGACATTCCGAATGTCAGCGGTGAAATGTTCTGGGGATTTTGCAATATTTGATTGCGCCAAATAGTAAAGTCCTGTTTCATAGTTTTCCGTCCAGTGCCTCCACGGTTTTCATGGCAGCGGAATCAAATTTACACGCCCGCAGATCCCGTTCAATCAGGACAAACACATCGGGAAAGCACTCAATTTCATCCTGATAGTCATATTTCGCATACAGTTTCCCATGCTCCGAGATCCAAACCTCTGCCGGGTAGTAGTAGCCGATCTGTCCGATGGGCTGACACCGCTCACCAGCAGTCTGCTCGATCTCTGCCAGATCACAGCCGGACATATCCCGGAAACAGGCGTCCTCCAAGTGGTCCTTAATCCCGTTGATGAGATATGGAAACAGCGCGAATTCAAAGTCGGCCGCCCAGTTCGGATTTTTCTGTGCCAGGTACCACTGACAGCACAGGCCGAAATACTTGCGGTAAAACCGCTGGGTGGCCTTCATCATCGGAACGCCATGATTGGCGTAATACTGCTCCGCAATGGAAATATCCACACTGCGGCCTTCGTACCATCCGGCGTACTCCATCAGCTGCTTGACCTTGCTTTTGAGATCGCCGGAAATGGGGATGCGTTCTTTCGTCATGGTAGTATCCTCCTGTCTTTCGTTACCACAGCCGGTCGATCTGGGTATATATCTTATTCGGTTCTCTGTCCGTAAAACTGGTCAATGAGTCGGTGGATTCCGCAAGCGGCATCACATTCAAAATGTCCAGCACATAATACCAGATCCCGGTGTCCCAGTCTCGGAACCGCCCATTGCAGACAGCCCGACCATAATCACCAGGAATCAAATCCAGTGCCAGCTCATTGAGGGGCTGTTTCTGCCCGGTCTTATCGTAGGTATATCGCTCCGGCATCGCACCAATATGCCAATCATAGCGGTAACGCACCTGGATTCCGGACTCCTGCTGAATCAGTTCAAAAGGGTGAAGCAGCATTGTACCATTAGGCTTCCATTCCATCAGTCTGCGACAGTCCTTATCGATCTGAAATCCATCGGGTCTCTGTAAGATCGATATAAAGTGTGTAGGCAGACCAAAGGAATAGTAAGAGAAGAAGTCTTTCGGCAGCCGCATGGCTTTGGGATATTGATTCCGCTGTACAGCGCCATTTCCGCCCCGACAGTCTTTATACCATTGCAGGCGGATCTGCTGGATCAGAAGTGTGGGCAGATATTTTTCTCTTTTTCGTTCCTCAGCTTTCATGTGTGATACAGAAAATCTCCTTCTTCAAATCAAAGTAGATCACCATCAGTTCGTCGGTGATCTCCGGGTTAAAGGACAGATCCATAATGAAAACTTGTTGATCCATCTTGTAATCCACCAGGCTGCCAAAGCGATCAAGCCGCAAAAAGTCCACCATCTCGGCAAAGGACAGCTTGGCCGGGTCGGTTCCCGGAAAAAGTTCCGCCGCAATATCCGGGTCTACATCGTCCCGGTAGAACTCCATGAAAAATGTCACAACGCCATGGTAGCGGCTGTCCTCGTCCACCAGCGCCGCTTTGATGGCGGCTTTGGCCTTCTCCGCCAATTTCTCCGCCTCATCCAGCATTTCTCCCACCGCATCCATGGCGGTAGGATCAGCTGTCAGTTCTTTCTCTACATCGAAGAGAAAGGGCAGTCCCGATTCATCGGGAAAGGTGAAGATTTCCTCGCCAGGGGTATATGTAAAATCAATGCGTTTACAGTTCAGTTTCATCATGGTATCCTCCTTACTCCTCAAACTCGCCCTCGATCATCCCGTTCAGATACCGGCCGGGGTCTGCGATGAAGTCGTCCCATTTGGCCAACGGATGAAACGCCTCATGCTCGATGTCCAGATACCACAGTTTCTTGTCCCTGGGGCTCCACAGCAGCAGGTAGTCGCTGTAATTATCCATGGCCGCCATAAGGGAGAGCAGCTTTTTTCGTTTCCAGGTCATCTCCTGCACATCCATGTAGGAATACAACTCTGCCCACTTCACCCATTCCTGCTCCGGGAATTCCAGACGCAGGGGGCCGGTCTTCAAGTATTCCACCAGCTTGGCGGGCAGTTTATAGGGCATGAGCTGCCGGAGCTTCTCCTGCTCGTTGTGCCAGTCCTCCGGTTCCAGGGCTTTTAAGTAGTCGGCCAGCTCCTGATTCTTGTTTTGCACCGCCACGGTGTAAGGCCGGTCGCCGTATTTGTCAGCAATGGTGATGTCGGCTCCTTGCTCAATGAGCCAGCGCACCATGGGGAGATTTTTGTGTCGGACAGCTTCAGTGACAGCGGTGGAGGCGTTCGGAAACACCATGTCCGGCTTGTGGTAATTGATGTCTGCCCCTTTTTCCAGAAGCAGTCGGGCAAGTTTGGTATTGCCTTCGGACACAGCGGCCCGGAATGCCTCGCCGCCAAACTTGTCCACCGTGATCCCGGCTTGCTCCAGCACCGGGATATTCTCCGGGCGCTTGCCCCAGCGCACTTCCTGGAAGGCCCGCTCTTTCTGCTTCGGGCTGAGCTGTGCGGCCTGTTCAGCAAAGAGTGCCACCACCTCCGGTCCACAACAGCGGGCGGCGGTGAGCAGCAGGGGCTGTTCCTCTGCCAGACTGGGATCAGCTCCATGCTCCAACAGGAAGTGGATTATGGGCACATCATTCCGAAAAACCGCGATCTCCAGCGGTGTGAGTTTGATATACTCGCTGAGCTGGATGGGAACATCTAAATCCAGACCGCCTTGGAGCAGCGCCTCCAGCTTGGGAGTGTCATGGTCACAGATGGCGGCAGCCGTTTCCGGGAGGGTCTCCCAGCAGCCAATATATGCAATTTGGTACATAAGGCACCTACTTTCGTTGTGGATTTACTTTATATGGTATCGTCCGGCCCAGCACCCGGCCCTTGCCAACAGCATTGGCTCCCTCATAGATCAAAAATTCCGCATTGTTTTCCAGTGGAGCGTAGTCAATGGTATCTGGATAGAGGGGCTGGGCATTCCCCAAAGTCGGTTCATCAAATGTACACTCGGTTCCGTCCAAGAAAGCATACACCCAGATATTCCGTAGTTCCAATAACCACAAAATGGGGACAATACTTCCCACTCATCAGACTGGGTAGAGCCTTTCGCTTGCCGCTCCAGAAGATGGCCTCCATCTTTTCGCACTGATCTGGCCGGGGACAGGGCTGCCTGCTGCCATAGCGGTACATGATATTCACATAGCCATAGTCTTCGCCGGTTCGGTCGTGGCCGACGGCTTCAACTTTATAGGCAGTTATGGACATGGCAGTTCCTCCTCGTCCATAAGCTGCTCCTGCACCTCTTTGGGCAAGTCGTTCCATAAAATATTGTATGTAAACTCCCGAATCTCCGGATAACACTCCCGTGCAGTCTTTTCCGCCGTCTCCCGGTCCAGGTAGTGCATCTCCTGGCGAAAAAACCAGTTGAGCTTTTCCATGAGCCGGTAGAGGCGGATCTGTTCTTCTTGGGTCATAGGGCACCTCCTCGGATCGTCGAAGGGTGGAACAGCTGTACTTATGCCAGCTCTGCGTCTAAAATCTGGACTTGCTTCCCTTCCTCGTTTACATAGTAAAGTGCGATGTAGTCAATGCCGTCCCGCTTGACCTGCTCCCAGGGCATCCGCTCACCGTTGATCAGTTCCACGGTATCCGCCTCGTCCGGGTCGAAGTCCTCTTTTTCGTCCTCATAGTCCACGCTGTACCCCAGCTCCAGTACCAGCTTGAGGCAGGAATCTCATACCGCTTGAGGGGGCGGTGTTCCAATTCAGCCGGATCATGTTCATCGCAGAACATATTGTCATAGCCATGCCGCCCGCCATCGAAGATGACGAACTCCTCGCCGTTCTCCGGGTCACGGGCTGCCACCACTCCGGGCGCCTCATCACTATCTACAATATAAGATTGGGTCTCTCCTTTCACCGCGAGCAAATCTCCGTAATACCAAACCTCCAGCAGTTCATTGCCGGTGGTGGAACAGAGTGTCACGGTGGGCAGACGCTTCTCTTCCCATGTTTTCACATGGCCTGCCAGCCAGGTGGGATATTTTTCGGTCATCACAGCCGTTCTCCTCCTATTTCAATTTCAGCACAAATCCCCAGATGCTCACTACAGTCAGGAGGACACCTAACAGGAATAAGATCACCCGCCGGGAACCGCGGCCATAGCGGTGAGAATCCGGCGCTCCAGTGGGGTCGCAGAGCCAGTTCCAGTTCATGATGGCCCCAATCAGCAGGACAGCGCCGATGATCAGGGTCACCCAGTTCCACTGCTCCTGTAAAAAAGCCGTGATCTGCCCGCTGTTCATTCAGGTTTCCTCCTTCCAGTCATCCTTTGCCTTTTTTGAAGTGTCCGCTGCCCCGCCAGGTGTTGACCACACAGGTGAAGACCTGCCCGCAGTGCTTGCACCGGATCATGTGGGACATGATCTCATCCGCCCAGCCATCCTCTGTCTTTACCTTTTCCAGCGGACAGGTGGATTCCTCTTGTATCAGTTCAAATTCCCCCTCCGACACCAGCTGCTGAATGTAAGCAATGCAGGCCAGATAGTCCTTTGGGGCGTCAAATTTTCTCCATGTTTGAATGTTTCGGCAATGCTCGCACATAATGGACGCCTCCTTATATAAAACAGGGATTCGCTTAGGTCTGCTGATGCTGCATGGATACAATATGGCAGTCCGGGCAGAACTCTACATAGAGGGTGCCCTCCGCACAGTCAAACACCGTATCCCACTGGATCTGGGCCAGATATTTCATGGTCTTTCCGCAGTGGGGGCAGGCGGTGTATTCCCAGTCCTGCACCCAGTTGGCAAAGCCTCCCACCGTGTTCACGTCGTCGCAGGCGGCGCCGTAGAACAGGGGCACCGGCGCTTTGTCCAGCACAAAGGGATTTTCAGTGAGGGCCTTGTAGTCCTCCGGCCGGACATAGCAGTCCATCTTTCCCGCCCCGTCAAAGAGTTCCGAGGGAAAGACCTCCGTGCCGCCGTTCAAAGTAAAACGGTTGAAGGCCGGGCCTTTCAAAAAGCCCACGCAGCTGGGGCAGCAGGTGGCGGTCAGAATGCCGTCCAGCCCCAGGAACCGGAGCCGCTCATCCCGGCCGTCCAGCACCAGCATATCCACCATACGACTGCCGCAGTGGGGACAGGTGTCCTCCCGTGCCCGCCCGATGCGGACGGGGGATGTTTCGCCGGGCGCTCCTTTGACCATGGGATAGCAGGTATCGAAGTTGAGCTGCATTCGATGGCCCTCCTTGTCAAAGGTCCAGCCGCCGCACTGGGCATAGCTGGACGGGTCTACATAGAGCCTCTTGCGCCAGGGGCGGGGATATTTCTCCAATTCCAACAGCGTTTCCAGCGCCTTTTCATCGCCCTGCATGGCGAGACAGCACATCAGGTTGGATGCTTCGCCGGAATCCTCCGTGGACAACAGCGCATGGATCAGACCGTTCCGCACATCGGCGGGAGCGTGACCATAGATCTCGCAGGGCCAAAACACCTCTGCGGCCAGCGCCGCCCGCTGGATCTCCGGGGTGATGGCGTCCCGGTAACCCAGCAGCTGCCAGAAGTCGGTGAGCTCCGGGTCCTCCATCTCCTCCAGCCGCCGGATGTTCTGGATCAGGTTTTTCTGCTTCTCGGCAATTTGTTCCGGCGTCCAGGCCAGCGCAGTAGTTCGCTCCTGCTCACACTTGCATTTCCAGCACAATCCCTCATAGCCTAAGGGCGTCCCACAGCCGGGGCAGGTGTATTTCAGACTCATATTCTTTGGCTCCTTCTTCCCGTTGTATCCTTCCACCAGGGTACGCACTACCTCGTATGATGCCCAGTTCCAAAAACCAACATCAAAGCGACCGCACAGAGAAGCAGGCCCAGCCAGTTTTGGTCCACGAGCAGCTTGATCACCGCCAGAAGCAGCAGGCCGCCCACCAGGAGCACAACGCCGTTCATTTATCGGCCTCCGGAGGCGTAGTTTCCCATGTTGATGTCCAGCACTCCTCTGGGCGGCTGGATCAGGGCGTCCTCATACTGGCACTTCCACTGAATTTCACGGCTCATCTGGCCGTTCTCTACACCATCTATGGTTTCACCATCCTCAATGGGATTGTCATGCTCCAGAATATAGGACGCCGCATTGTAGGCGTGGTTCACCACCCAGTTGGGGTCCATACTGTGGAAGTGGTACTGGAGGTCGGGCAGGAACAGGGTGCTCATGCCCACCGTGTCGATGAGCATATCCTCGGTGCCCTCGATGTTGAAGAAACGGACATTGACGCCAAAGCGAATGAAGCGGTCCGCCCCCTCGATCTGGTGAGCGCGAACATCCTCCGCCAGAAGCAGCTTGCCGCAGTTCTGGAAATAGAACGCCTCGCAGGTGGGGTACAGCTCTGCCAGGGCTTCCACAAAGTCGGCGTCCAGGTTGGCCCGCTCCAGAGCCGGAAGCGCCGCAGCCAGCATATCGGTGGCCACCACCTGGTACCAGCACTCCCGGAAGATCCGCTCCCGGTCCTCCTGACAGTCCCACATCTGGCTCATCAGAAAGGCGTCAAAGCCTTTGCCCTTGAACTTGTCGCATTTTGTCACCATCAGCTGTACCGGAACCTTACCGTCCTTGAACTCTGCGATATGATCCAGAGCGGCAAAGCCCGCCATTTTCTTATCATAACAGAAGCACTCTGTTGATCCGATGTGCTGCTCCATTACAGCAGTCATGGTTTCTTTATCCGGCATTTCCACCGGCTCTTTGAACAGCATCTGAATGAGATAGGGGCCGCCAGGCTGGGTGCCTTTTTTGTCATTCAGGTTCTGCTGGAACACTTGATTGTTCATTTGGTTTCCTCCTTCTTCTCCGGGAACAGCTTCCACCGGAACTCCAGCTCTCTCTGGACGAACTCTTTCGGCAGGCCCCGGGGATTGGCGATGAGATACCATACCCGAAAGGTGCGCTTCTTCGGATCTGTTTCCTGTTGATAGAGCTGATAGCCCGCCTCATCCTCCTGTGTCCACTGGCCTGTCTGCCGCTTGGCCTGCACAAAGGGTTCCACCACATGGTCCAGTTCCTCTTTGGTGCGGCTTGAGGCCCAGGCATGATCCACATCCTTGGCATGGGAGAGGTGGAACAACATCGAGCCCATCCAATTTTTTGCCTTGTGTTCAGGCGTTCCGCGCAATTCTGCCTGACGGCGGTACTCCGCCAGCTGCTCTGGTGTTCCGTACCGTCCCACCATCTGCTCCCGCACATAGATGCACCAGCTGTAATCCTCCGGCTGGATAAAGGGGGCGCAGACCGGCTGTAATGCCTCCACGGGGTCCGCCTCAAAGCGGTCGATAAAATCGAGGTAGTGGGCTTTGACCAGGGGCAGAAAGGTGTCCAGCAGCCCGGTGTTCAGCCGCAGGTCCTCTGTCAGCATCCGAAAGAATGAACCGCCTGTTGTCGGTTCAATTCTGAAAGAGTAGAGGTAGTCATCTCCCTGCTTTATGATACAGCTGAAGCCCACCTCCACATTTCCATGGCCGATTTCGTAGTCTATGTAGTTGTAGCGGCTCCGGTCAAACCAGATCTGATAGGTCAGCCCGTTTTTCGTTTTCTTTTTGAAGTCGCCTTTTTTCAGCCGCTTCCAGCCCTTTTCCTCCAGCCCCAGGCCGTTCCATAGATAGTACAAAGCCTCCGCAAAGATGTCCGCCGGGCGTTTTTGTTCCACAGCTATCCCCCTCCCCACTGCTTATGTCTGTACCTCGCTGTTTCTGATCGCATCCGTTAATTGACCGCTAACCGTGTCTATGTAGAGGTACACTCCGTCCCGGTCGCAGTGGTACAGGTTGGAATAGCTAATACTCTCATTGGGGCAGATGGGGTCAGGTTCCACCACCTCGGTGGCTTCCAGCAGACCAGTACCCAGTTCCGCCGCGGCAGTAAGAGCCTTTTTCAGAACAGCAAGCTGTCCATCGCTCCAATGTTTCTCCAGATCTTCCAGTACCTTTGGGTCCTGCTCCAGATCCCGGAGAAGCTGCAAAACCTGATTTGGAGACAGGTACACGCCGGAACAGTAATTTTCGACGATCTGATTTTCTGTCGGATTGAGAAAGGCCGTCGGCATCACCTGTGCCCACGGGCTAAAATACCGGGCATATTCCGGCTTCTCCTCCATCAGAAAGGAAAAGGCGCTCCCCCGGGTGTAATAGTAGTCCCGGAAAAAGCCCTGGACCACCGCAATATAAAAACCATGGCTTTTATCAAACAGCTCGTCCGGTGCTGTCTCTGCCCCGACCCGCAGGGTATCCAGATACTTTTCCGCATAGAAATCCTCTATCCCATGCTGTGCGGCAAGGGCCAGAACCTTTTCTTCCTGTCCCTGCTGGATCCAGGTTAGGGGAGTAAAATACCATTCCTGTATTTCGTCTGGCGAGATCGGGTGAAAACTCACATCGTATCCCATAAAAGTCCTCCTTAGTAATCAAGCAAGATAGGCACCTGCTGTTCCTCGGCAAACCGCATGGCCCGCCAGAACATGGAGAAGGCGAACTTGGCCAGGGACTGGGTGTCATACAGAGTGTGCTCCGGGATGTCCGCCTTGCTGTACTGTCCATCTGAGTCTACGGTCCCGTCTACCGGGTAGCCCTCCGTTTCCGTCCAGCCGAGGATGGTGTCCTCATCGGCCTGCCATGCCAGATGGTTCAGCTTCTCCAGCTCCTTCCGCAGTCCGCCCAAGGTGGCGATAGCGGCGGTGTCATCGGTGGGCAGAGGGCCTTGGAACAGAAAGCTGTCGGTGAGGGGCAGCCACCAAGTCGCACCCCGAAACAGGGACCACACCCGCCTCATCCGATGCAAGGCGGCGATCAGGGATGCTCCCCGAAGTCCCAATCCTTCCACAGTGGGCGGTATCGGTTCCTCGTATGTACGACAGGCAGCTACCAGCAGCATCGCGCCGAAGGCGTCCCAATCCGGGCTTGTCGGTGTAATAGGGTTCTCATTATCATCCTCCGGCCAGGGAGTATAGGGGATGACCCGGCTGGGAAATGGCGCTCAAGATTTGATCCCGCCAGTTCTCCACCGCCGCCTGAACCTCAGCCGGGGACAGTTCCTCTTCGTTGTCAGTGGGTTCCCCGTCCGGGGTGATGCGGTTGAAGGAATATCCGTTTTCCTCCGCCCACTGCTGGACAACGGTCTTCCAGTTGTGAGAATAGTACCGGGTCAATGTTCCGGCGTAGATGTCAAGGCCCATAGCAATGTCTCCTTTTCTGTTCTGTTAAAGCTGTTCCAGGGTACCGTCGTGCCCCAAAGTATGTGTATGATTTCCCGCCGTCAGCCCCAGACAAACGGCTCCTTTAAGTGGTATTTCTCCATGATCTACTTTTCCAAAGCTTCATAGGCATCCATATCCTCTGGCTGTGCTGGAATACCCTTTTGCCAATAACCGTTTCCATAGTAGAAAAACATAGCCCAGTAATAGGGCAGATCATGGCTGAATATCGCCGCTCCCATAGCATCGGCCACTGGCTCTGCCAGCGGTGAGCGTTCCACGATCTGGGAGGCTTCCTCATAGGAGATCCCCACCAGCTCCACCAGCAGGTGTTTCACCAGTTCGCAGAAGCTGCGTTGATTGAAGGTGACCTGAGCATCTTCATCTTTGAGCACGATTCCATCTCTTATCACGGTATTTCTCTCCGCTTCTTAATCCTCGTCCCCGGCCTTGAAGTTGTAGATAGGGCGGATGATCCTCCTCACCTCCGCCGTGGGGCCGATGTTGTCCAGAATATCCTGCATCCCCTTGTAGGCCATGGGGCACTCATCCAAGGTGGCCTTGTTCACCGAGGTGGTGTAGACCTCTGCCATCTGCTTTTTGAATTCAGACACCGTGAAGGACTGTTTAGCGTCGGCCCGGCTCATCAGGCGGCCGGCGCCGTGGGGAGCGGAGCAGTTCCAGTCCTCGCTGCCCTTGCCCACACAGAGCAGGCTCCCATCCCGCATATTGATGGGGATGAGCAACTGCTCGCCCTCCTTGGCGGAGACCGCCCCTTTCCGCAGGATCATGGCGTCGGTGTCAATATAGTTGTGGATGGTGGTGAACTGCTCCTCCACATGGAGCTTCATGCCCTTGACGATCTCGTCCATCATGGCCTGCCGGTTGAGCATGGCAAAATGCTGGACGATCTTCATGTCGTGGATATACTGCTCAAACAGCTCCCCGGACACATAGGCCAGGGCCTTGGGGATGCTGGTCTGCTTGAGGTTTTTCAGTTTCTTCAGCTCTTTCTGGATCTCCTTCTCACGGCCCTCCGCCTTCATCTGGGCCACCAGAGTTTGGAGGGAGGCATCGTCGGTGCGGTTGAGCACCTTATAGCCTGCCTCCTGATAGTAGCTGGCCACCTCTACGCCCAGATGACGGCTGCCGGAGTGAACCACGATGTAGAGATTCCCCTCGTCGTCCTTGTCCACCTCGATGAAGTGGTTACCGCCCCCCAGAGTGCCGATGCTCTTTTCCGCCCGGAGCAGATCCACATGTCGGGCACAGCACAGCTCACTCAAGTTAATCTCATTGAGGTAACGGTGGGCCTTATCCCGGATGGAGAAGCCGGAGGGGATCTTCTCATAGATCAGCTTGTCCAGCTTTTGAAGCTCCAGCCGTCCCTCCCGGATACGGGTGGTCTCCATACCACAGCCGATGTCAACCCCCACCAGATTGGGTACCACCTTGTCGTGTATGGTCATGGTGGTGCCAATGGTACAGCCCTTTCCGGCGTGGATGTCGGGCATGAGCCGGATGCGGCTGCCCGCCGTAAATTCCTGGTTGCACAACTCCTGAACCTGTGCGATGGAGGCACTGTCCACCACGTCGGTGAAAATCTTGGCCTCATTGTATTTTCCTTTAATCTCAATCATAATTTCCTCTCAATATTCTATGGGGCATGGCCCCGTCAAGTCATTTCATACAGCAGGGCACCGCCGGCCTGCGCCAGCTCCAGATGGGAGCGCAGCGTTTCCAGTCCGCTTTGCACCGCCTCGGTGGGCAGGTCCCAGTCTGGGGCAATTTCAGTGGATAGTTCCGGGAGGTCCTGCTCCCGCAGAGCTGCCAGCAGTTCAGTCGCCAGTTCTCCCTCCAGCAGAGCGCAGTCCAAGGTGTCCTCCGTCTGGGGAGCAGGAACGCGGACATCCAGATCCAGCTCGCTCTCACACCAGTCCCAGACAGCCATATAGACCGCGCCGGAGCAGTCGCCGTTGGACAGTTCCTGCCGCCGGCCGTCTTTGAGAAGATAAAAGGATGCAATCTGTGACATCGTGTAGTCCCTCCTGACTGATTTCAGCCCTCAATCAACACGGTGTTCAACGGCATAAGTTGATTTGAACCGCAAAGTCTTTCCCGCACCGGAGCCTTTTTCCAAGCTGTCTTACAAAATAGTCTTCGTCTTTCGGATAAACCGCCCTCGTCATCAGTCTCAGCAGTTCCAACTCCCTGTGAGATTCCTCCAACACAATTTCGATGGTACTCCATCCGTCCTCCACAGGCGAGTATATGGCATCCACCAAATCAAAAAACAACCCGTCTCCATCAATGAGCTGGTTTGCGGCCAACTGTTCCGCCCGGGCTGAACACAGCATTTTTTCCAGCATGCCATACTGCCTGCCATTTAAGTCTATCTCATATATTGTTGTACTTTGTGACATGGCATTTTCTCCTTCACGTTATTCTTGTTCCAGCAGCCCTTCGGCCTGCATCCGGATCACATAGAAGGCCCGCACCCAGTCCAACTCCTGCTCCATGGATTTCTCCAAAGCCAGCAGGCGGCGCTTTCCCAGCCTGCGGTCCAGGAGGGCAAAGATGCGGACAAGAGGATTCTCGCTGACAAGGCTTTTCTCAATGCTCTGGTTGTCAAATTCGTGAAACGCCTCATAGAAAAAAACGTTGTCAAAACAGCCGTCGTTCAGCGTCCCTTCATGGGCCAGCCGGAAGGGGGCCTTCGGGTCGTCTTCTCCAACGCCCTCCCGCCGCAGGGCCTGATAGCTGTTCCAGTAGTTCTGTTCATAGGCATAGTAGTTGCTTCGCAGCACCTCCACGCCGTCCAGTCGAATAAGGCCGCCCGGCCTGTTTGGTCATGGCTTTCCCAGTAGCTGGTGGCAAAATACTGGATGCGGCCCCGGAGCGCCGGGCACAGGTAGTCATTCTCCAGCTTGTTCCGGATTCCGCTCCAAGTTGACATAGTGGTCGCCACCTTTCTGATACCACTGTGGGTAAGGTAGATTCCCAATAAATTGGAATTTGAAGATTACATATAATTCTCGATATATGATCGTTCTATAAATTCTTTTACTGCAAATATATCTGCAAACTCCTCATACCGTGGAAATCCGTCCGCATTTTGTGCCGAATAAGTCAAATGGACCAGATAGTAAATGTTTCTTCCTATTCTGTTTCTGAGAACATATAACACATCATCATTGGATTCACACTTCGCAACCGCCCAGATTTTTTTGCCGTATAAGAAGTGGTCTTGTCCTATTTCTTTTTTTAGTTCAGCAGCAAATGCCCCGTCCGCCTGTGCGAAGGGGATCATATACCAGTTAAAATCTTTACCATATTTATCATAGAGATTACAGAATATTTCTTCTAATGTCATTTTCATTCTTCCTTCGCTGATTTACAGTTCAGCCCTCAACCACCACGCTGTTTTCTTTTTATAGGCGATGTTTTTATTGCTCATTGAGATACCTCGTCAATTTCTTCTCCAGCAGTTCTGTCATATCATTGCAAAAGCGCTTTACCTTGTCCTGCTCATGGGCGTAGTACCAGATGGTATCCTCTCCGGGGCGGAGCAGGAGCTGGTCGCCGTCCGCTTCTTTCCAGAACTCGCCCAGCACACAATACCGCCCTCCCTGAATGGTCAGATCAAACATCCCGGAAAGGGAAAGGATCACGCCTGTGGATGCCTGGATGCCAGCGGTCAGCAGGAAGAACTCCCGCACCTGGGACGGGAGCGTGAAGTCCAGCACGCTTTCTTGATTCCCAATCTGCTCCTCAGTGGCGGCCGGCCTGATCTCATCAGAGGGGTCAAGCACCTTTGCCAAAGCTTTGGAGAACTTGGGGTAACGGAAAAACAACTCCGGGTGGTTGGCTTTGAACTCCTTTTGCTTTTCCCCCTGCACTCGCTTTTGCTCCTCACAGAAAGCGTCCAGCTCCTCCAGATACCGCTCCTGGTAGAGATTGCTGGCTTCAAATGCTGTGCCGCTCTTTTCCAGAATGGCGATGGCTCCCTTTTGGCTGCCAAACACCGGGACCCACTGAAAGTCATGCCGACAGGGCTTTAGCTTCAGAAATTCACCGCGACTCAGCAGAGTTTCCAACTCCGTCTCATGTTCGACCCACCAGCTCCACCAGGTTTCGGGAGTTTCCCGCCCCTCGACCAAGTCCAGGAGTTTTATTGTCAATACTTCACTATTCATAGGTCACTTCTCCGTTTCAGAGGGCGCAGGAATCCCATCAATCCCACCAGAAGTACCAGACGGTGGACTGCCACAGCACATCCGCCAGATTGCCCACGGTGGGGTCATCCTGCTCCTGATCCACGATGTCCGAACAGAAGCCGTACTGCTCTGTGGCGACTTCCATAGCCTTTTCTTTGGAAACAGGGTCCGGGAGCAGGAACTCCAGTTCATCGTGGCTCATGGCCGCAGGCACCGCGCCATACTGCTCGAACCAGTATTTCGCCACTGCCATCAGGTCCGGCGTATCGGGACACTCATTCCAATTTCCGAAGGGCAGGTAGGCGAAGATCTCCCAGGGGTTCTTTACCGGAATTTTCGCCAGAATGAGTGGGTAGGTCATGTGGCTGTCCGAACCCCAGTAGCAGGAGAGGCGGTCATTGTCATAGCCGCCTTCCATCTCGCCAAGAACTTCCCCCTCCCAGTCCATGTCATCATCCTCGGCTTCTTCCCTGCGCTGGCCGGTCAATCCCTCCAAAACCGCCTTTCCGTCCTTGATGGGAGCGGAGAGCATCTTCTTCCGGTACGCCTCCACAGTTTTAAGGTCAAATTCATAGCAGTCCGCATCATGCTCCGGGTCGGCGTTCATTACCAGACACTCCAACAGCGTTTCGTCATCCGCCTTGATGAGTACGGGAATAAAGTCCTCCCGTACCCCCAGCCGCCGGGCGTAGCTGTATGCCGACATGATGGGGTCGTCATCTGCCATGGAAGGGAAGTAAGTACATTCGCAGTCCAGATACTCCATCAAAGCCTCAGCCAGTTCGGAAGGTTCCAGCGTGTCCTCGTCAAAGTCCTGCCCCTGCCAGTTGGCGAAGCGTTCCTCGATCACCTTTGCCATGGCCTGATAGTAGTCCTCGTCAAAGGGAATGAACAGGTAGGCTTCATCCTGGAACTCGTCGGAGTGATACCGTTCCGGGCCGAAAAAGCGGAGGGCGTAGTCGTCGATGTCGCTGGGGAAATAGGGGCTGTCACTCACTCCGTAGTAGTACCCGGCAAAGGCGGAACCTACCTCGTTAAATAAAGCGCCAAAAAGCTGCCCTTTCAGCGAATCGCGGATAAAGGAGCGCAGGTCTGCCCGCCTGATATCTGCCAGAAACGCCTGATACTGCTCATTGTACCGCTCGATAAATTCCACGCTCATCAGGTCATGCTCTATGCACCAGCGCAGATAGATAGCCATGTGGTTGTAAGCGTTTATCTCGTCCACTGGCAGGTGCTTCTCCCGGATGGTTTCCAGATGCCAGGCGGCATTATCCATATCGCCGTCGAAGCTCTCCTTCGCAAGGGCGCCCCGGGTGATAGCATCCTGGCGGGTGGGGTTTACGACAAAACTGATCCCCCTCATCTTGTTCAGCAGAGCGTCTGCATCCTGCTCCATTTTATATTCTAATTCATCCCGGTAAAGGGGGATCACCTGATAGAAGTTGACCTCCTCGCCGCCCGGCAGGGTGCAGACCTCGCTGCCGTCCTCCGTCCCCTGGGGGCCGGTGAGGAGAGCGGCGCACAGCTCTGTGTTCTTTGCAAAGTCCTCCTCATTGTCCATAGTATGACCGAAGCCCAGCCAGGTGTCGCTGGCAATGGGCAGACGAGCCAAGACTTTCAGCAGGCGGATGGGCCAGTACCACCGCTCATCCTGCATAGATTCCTGATCCAGCTTCCAGTCCGCAGGCAGAGCGATGGCCAGTTCCGCACGCTCCAGCTTGTACTCCGCCAGTTCCTCCGGCACATTCATCCGGTGGGCGCCCATGCCCATGGTGACCAGGGTGTAGTAGTCCCGCTCCTCAGCGGGCGGCACCACGCAGATGTCCACATGGATGTCCGGGGAGACCAGTTCGTGGAAGACATTCTCAACTTCACCGAAATACTTTTCAATGTATCCCTCGACAGCCTCCATCTCCTCCTCGGTGTAGACTTCCGGCTCGCCGGGGTCTTCATCCTGGGGGCCTTCACCGTCCGGGCCGTCCTCACCATCCGCATCCGGGCCGCCCTCGCTTGGCTCATAAGAAATTTTCAGGGTCATCTGTTCCTCTGGCAGAGAGATACCAGGACTGCGGGTGATGGTGTGCTTATCGTCCGCCGAAAAGCCGATGGTCTCGCCATCCTTCAGCGTCACATCACACGCCAGCACATAAGAGGCAAGGCTGGCCAAAAAATCACGCAGATCACCCGGCTCGGCGTTGGCGTTCAGCACCTCCATCTCGTCCTTGCCAAACACATCCATGCCGTAGGTGTAGCCGTTCAAGCCGCCCTCGCTCCGGTACAGGCCGAACCAGATCCAGTTGAAGATAGGCAGTTCGTCCTCTTTGAGCATATCGGCAAAGCCCTCGTAGAAGCGGGGTTCAAATACCACGCCGCTGGTGTAGACGCCGGTGGCGTATTTCTGCTTACAGCACACTGCCATCGCCTTGGTGAACAGCTTGCCCCGTTCCAGCAGTTTTTCCTCCTCGCCCAATACAGCCACCACGATATGGGCCTTGTGTGCTTTGGCCACCTCTACGGCCTCTGGCCACATATAGTTGTTTTCGGCGTTGATCTCCGCTTCATTGTCCGGGATGTGACCGTGGAAGAGTGTCACAATCAGCATCATTCCGCCGACCCGCATCACCACGGCATCACTGCTGTACTCATCATTTTCGTCGCCCTCATCCGGCTCCTCATCTACGATGCCCCATTCTTCCCGCAGATCCCGGATGAACTGCTCCTTGTCCCACTCTGCTTTGGAGAGGAGCACAGACCCAGCAAAGGAGCCCTTATGGTCGCTTTCCTCCCCGTCAGCATCATCCTCTTCATCGAGATCCTCTGCATCTTCATCCAGATCATAGAGGGATTCATGCTCCAGTCCGCGGATAAATTCCTCAAAGCTGTCTGCCAGATGGGTGATCTTGTAGTCGTTTTCCTGATCCACATGGACTACCGCAGGCTCTCCCTGAGGGCCGCAGGCCCGGTAGTCCAGGAAGATCATATCGTGTCCGGCGCTGGGGCAGTCGCAGATGGCCACGCCGATGGCAGGATACTCCCACTCATCGATCATAAACTGGCTGCCCAGCTCTCCGCAGAGGGAGTAGATCTTTTCCCGCCCGATGCCGAAAATCCCGGTAATGGCCACATGGTCCTCCGCCCAGCAGGTAGGCTCATCGCAGGGATAGCAGGTGTTCACCGGAATGCCGCCGTTGTGCTGCTTCATCAGCCAGATGTAGGCGGCGGGCAGCTTATAGCCCAGTTCCTCCTCCACACTGGCGATCAGCTCATCGGAAGGCGGCTCACTGACATACTCTTTCAGCGCATACCAATTATCATCCCAGAAGTTGGTGAGGTCGAAACCCTCGAAGGGGGTATCACCGGGCACGAATTTGGCCTTCTTGTTCCGGCTGCGCTGGCGTTTCCGGATCTCCGCCTTACACTCCCGAATCACCGCCGGGGCATTTTCGTCCTCCGGGTCCAGCTCCGCCCACCGCTGGGCGTAGGGAATGGCCTTTTCCTCCTGCCCATAGAGATACTGATAGCCGTAGGCCATCCGCATATTCCACTCCGCCTTGTTCCGGCCCTCCTCCCGGACGGACTCCAGCACCTCGATGGCCCGCATGAGAGCCTTGTCCCCCTTGTAGTTGGGGGTACCCTCGTCATGGTCCCCAATGATGGCGTAGTTCTCCAGTGCCCGGGCCAGGGCGTAGGCGGTGCGGTAGTTCCGCAACTCCTCCGGGATGGTGTTCAGCGCCTGAATACAGCGGGTGTACTCGTCCTCGTCGTTCCACTGCTCTAACTGAGCGAAGAATGCTTCGGCGTTCTGTTGGGTATAAGGAATATAGTCCATGCCCGTCAGCGTCTCGTCCAACTCGGGGACCTGATCCTCATCGTCTGGCTCCTCCTCGGACGGCGTTTTCAGGTTCACAGTGCCTGCGTCCCGACGGAAGGTGTGGAAAGTGGCCCAGGGGATGTCGCTGTCCTCGAAGAACTTCTTTGCCATCTGGAGCGCCGTCCGGATGTCCCAGGCGATGAAGTCCACATAGCCGCAGAAAAGGCCGGTGGCTCCGCCGGTGAGGGTAAGAACCTCCGGGCCGTCTCCAGTGGCGAACACTTCCTCCAGCTTATCCCGGAAGTCGAAGATCTTCTGACTGCCTTCCTCCTCCCGCAGGGTATCCAGGGGATAGCAGAAGAAGCCCGCCACCGCGCCGTCAGCATGGAGCACGTCCATGAAGTCGTTGTCGGCATTCAGATAGCTGTTGATGAGCGGCACACAGCAGGTGGAGCCGGCCATCACATCCAGCCGCCAGTCGGCGTCCAGGTCCTTGTTGGGTTTCATTTCGTAGCCAAGATAGCTCTCCAGATAGGCTTCCGGATCAGTAGAGAGCTCCAGACCCCGCTCCTTCAAAGCGTCGGGCAGCTGGGACATAAGCATGGACGACTCCGCCTTGGGTTCCTCCAGCACATCAAAACTGTCTATGTATCTCATGTGGGGGATCTCACCCAGTACCTGGTCAGTGAACGTGGTGAGCATCCACCAGACCCGGCCTTCCGCCTCCCGAAGCATGGGCAGCAGCTTTTCGCAGTAGGCGGAGATGGCGAAGCTGTTTTCACCCTGCTCCTCCAGCCAGATCTGCACATCCTCCCCGGAGATCTCCCAGCCATCATCAGTGCGCAGGCCGATGTTTTGAATCGGCTGACGGCCCACCAGGATGTTCCAGTGCTCCAGCACCTCCTTGGGAGCGTGCTTCTGGAAGTAGACCAACTCAAACAGCTTGACCTTGTCACCATCCGGGGTGAGGATCAGCTCATGCTTTTCGCCATTGAAGCCCATCTCGAAGGAGATCTCGTCAAAGACCAGATTCAGAGCACCTTCCATTTGGGCCACGATCTCCGCCCCGTGGGTGTGTTCCTTGTCCTCGTCCATCATCCGGCGCAGCTGGGCCTCCATTTCGGCAAAGGTTTCCCACCAGTCCTCTGTCCGTTCCCGGAAGCACTCCGAGAACTGAGGCAGAGAAATCCCCTTCCTGCACCAGTCGATCAGTTCCTCAATGTCCTGTTTGGTGTTGAGCTTAGGATCATCACCGGGATGCAGTTCCAGAGCTTTTTCAAAATACCGCAGAGCACGACCCTCCTGGTCCAGATAATAATTGGCATACCCCATGCGGAAGTTCCAAGAATAGGTTTCGCCCAGTTCTTCCTCATGGGACTGCATCAGTTCCAGCGCCCGGTGAAGCAGCTTTCTTCCCTCCGGCTCGCTGGGATCCGCCAAGTTGTTGTAGGCCCGGGCCAATTCCATGTCGATGTCTGGGGTGCGCTCCTGGGCGGGAATCGCCTCCAGCGCGTCAACGATTTTTTGGTGTTTGTCCTCCTCATGCCACTTCTGACATTGCTGTAAAATGTCCATATCTGGTTCCTCCTCGTTCTCTGGTTCCGGCCTCTCTATGGGCTGGAACACGCCATTTTCATCCCGCTCAAAGGCGCAGGGGGCGGGGGTATTCAGCAGGGGGATAATGTCGGGATCGTCGTTACAGATCGTGTTCAGCTTGTAAAGCCCGGCGTTGTTGGGGTCGTCCATGTATTCATCGCTCTCGTCACCGGCGGTGAAGCGCCAGCCGCTGTCCCAGCCGCCATCCGGCGTCTCCCGGTAACAGTAGCCCACCTTGCACCCCTCCACCGTGATGCGGTTGGTGGCAATGCAGCCATCGGCTCCCTCCCAACCGGGGAGCAGATTTTTTACATTCTCCGCTTTCACATGGTAGTCCCGGTTGCGGCCAGTTGCCTCATACAGATCCTTCCGCAGGGCCTCCACATCCCGAGCCATCTCCTGAATCGCCTCCTCGTCCATCATTTCACTGAGGTCGTATTCCAGCGGATTCTGGGCGAAATCCGCCAGGACACAGTCCATGGCATCGTGTTCCTCTGGCGTGGCGGTAATGCGGATACGGCGGAAAGGAGTGTTGTACTCGTCCAGATCGTGGAGGTCCACACTGCCGCTGACGCTGCACTCCAGCAGGATGGCGGCCAGGTCGGTGACCACATCAATGGCGAAATGAAAGTCCATCTCCACGCCGTTGGAATGAGTGAATTCCAGATATTCCACCGTTTGGCGGAAGTCCCAGTTCTGCTTGTCCAGTCCGATCTTGGCAAAAATCTCGCCGAGAGGGATTTCCTCCTTTTTCTGATCCTCTAAAAACGCCACAAGGTTCAGACTGTCATCCGAGCCGCCGCTAAAATTGCCCCAATATTTTTTGATATACATTTTTGTGATCCTCCTGTATTTTATGTCAACTTCTTCTTGTGCGCTGTGGTTCCGTACATGGGAGCGCCCATGCTGCCATCAGGCGGCAGCCGGAACAGTCGTCTTTCCCTCCATACGCTCCTGATCTGTTCCTCTGCCGGATAGAAAAAGCGCCCTGCGAAGCCTGTCCTTGGACAGGCTTCGCAGGGCGCGAAAAGACCGCAAGGGAGACGCCGCATCCGCCGGCGGATGTGGTCTCTTCTTCGGACAAAATCAGTTTTTCACCGTACAGCAGAGCATCCCATGTCTGCCTCAGCTTTCCTTCCATCGCAAGACCTCTGATCCCGGTCCACGCGGGGACCGCTTGGTACACCATTATATCACACAGCCCATTCCCTGTGAAAGAAAATTTTATCTTTATGACAGGCCTCTCCCCCGCCTGTGAATGATTCCCGGCGCCTGCTTCATAATAGCAATACAAACTCCGCTTTCATATTCGTGATTATATCATCGTTTTTTGTGGTTGTGAAGATAAAATAGGTGACTGCTCCGGTGGGCGCAGGTCCTGAATGGGAGCCATATCTGCCCCGGCCCTCCCGCGGGCCTGGACAACACTATTCCAGGATCATGTCGATCCCCTGCTGCAAGGTATCGCTGCCGATCATTCCTCCCGCCCAAGCCACAGCATACCCCTCCCCATCGATAAAATAGGTGGCTGGCAAAGCGTACACGCCATAGGCCCCGGTGGCGCTGGAATCGGTGTCAAAGAGCGCTGGGAAGGTGTATCCCTCCTCCTTTAGGAAGGCCGACGCGCTCTCCTCCGTGTCCCAGGAGCCGTCGGTCACATTGACCATCAGGAAGTGGACGTCCTGGCCCAGCTCCAGATATTTTTCGTGAAAATCCGGCATCTCCGTTTGGCATGGCCCGCACCGGCTGGACCAGAAGTTCAGCACCACCGGCTTGCCAGCGTAGTCGGACAGATGGACCTCGTTCCCCTCCCCGTCGTACACGGTGAAATCAGGGGCGGGCGTCCGCTGGGACGCTGAACCGGAAGCGCTCTCCGAAGCCGCCGGCTCCGCTCCGGCCAGCCGGCCGGGGGACACGTTCTGCCCCAGCCGGGTATAGAGGGCATAGGCCCCTCCCAATAGCAGGACGAAGGCCAGCAAAAGGCCAAACAGCATCTTTTTTTGCTTCATAAGCCCCTCCTCAATTCAGCAGCGTCAGCAGCCGCCCCAGCAGTCCCGTCGCCATCAGGATGCCGAGGAGGACCAGCAGCCCGCCGCAGACGCGGTTGATGACCCCATAGTGACGTTTGATCCAGTCAAACGTGGATCTCAGCGCATCAATAAGCACGGCACTGAGCAGGAACGGGATCCCCAAGCCCAGCGAATAGGCCAGCAGCATCAGCACGCCCTCCATGATATGCCCCTGCTGGGAGGCCAGCATCAGGGCGGAGCCGAGAAAGGCGCCCACGCAGGGCGTCCAGCCCACGGAGAACACGGTCCCCAGAAGCAGTGCCGGGAAAAAGCCCACACAGTTGGCTGGGGCGGCCTGTCTGGAGCCCCGGAACAGATCCAGCCGGATCACCCCCAAAAAGTTCAGTCCGAAGAGGATCACCACACCGCCGGATACCAGATTGACCGCAGTCTGATGCTCCCGCAAAAAGCCGCCCACTGTCCCGGCCAGCGCCCCCAGGGCCGTGAACACCAGAGTGAACCCGGTGACAAAGCCGAACGCGCTCCGCAGCGTCCGCCCCAGACTCCGCTCCCCGCCGCCCGCGAAATAGGAGAGGTAGATGGGCAGCATGGGCAGCAGACAGGGGGAAATGAAAGTGATGATCCCCTCCAGAAACGCAATCACATACTGCATCCGTCCCCGCGCTCCTTTTCAAACAGTTTGGACAGCAGCCATCCCACCAGCCCCAGATAGAGCACGGAGGCGGCGGGGTTGGAGGCGATGGCACAGCCGCCGGCGGCACACCCAACAAAATTATAATATGCCAGCCCGGCCAGTCCTCCGCCCAGAGTGAACAGCACCGGGCGGAGCCATTTTTTCTTCTTCACATCAGGTCCCCCCTGCCAGGTATTCTTCCGCCATATGGACCGCCACTGCACCGTCGGCCACCGCCGTCACCACCTGGCGCAGGCGCTTGGTCCGGACGTCGCCCACGGCGAACACGCCGGGGATACTGGTCTCAGTGGTCTCTCCGGCCAGAATATAGCCGCCGGGATCCAGCTCCAGCTGTCCCCGCACCAGCTCTGTGGCGGGGGTCCTCCCCACGCTGATAAACAGGCCGTCGCAGTCCAAATTGGAAACCTCGCCGCTGTTTAAGTTCTTCAGCTGCACGCCGGTCAGCCGGTCGCCATATAGAAGGCCGGTGATGGCGCTGTTCCAGCGGAACTCCAGGTTTTCCGCCTGCTTCAGAGGCTCGTGGTAGATCTTCGTGGCCCGGAGGGCGTCCCGGCGGTGAACCAGAATGACCTTTTTTGCAATGCGGCTGAGCAGCAGGGCGTCTGCGGCGGCGGAGTTGCCCCCGCCCACCACCACAACGGTCTTGCCCCTGTAAAACATCCCGTCACAGGCGGCGCAGTAGGCCCACCAGCCCCGTGGTCCACACCAGCTTTCTCCGGTGGCAATGTCTTGCCGGTCCGCTGGTCTCCAGCACCTTGGGGCTGGCGGTGAGGTCCAGCCGCTCCACCTGGGCATACTCGGTCCGCGCGCCGAACCGCTCCGCCTGGACCTGCATCTTCTCCGCCAGGGTGAAGCCATCCACACTGTCCTCAAAGCCGGGGTAGTTGTCGATCTGCTGGGTCAGCGCCATCTGTCCCCCGGCGGACAGCTTCTCCAGGACCAGCGTGTCCAGGCCCGCCCGCGCGGCGTAGAGGGCGGCGGTATAGCCGCCGGGCCCTCCGCCGACGATGATCATATCGTAAATGTGGCCGTGTGTCATGGTAACTGCCTCCTTCTCACTCCGCAAGTGTTTCCTGAATGAACGCCTCGATCATGGCCTTGGACTCGGGGGCGACGATGGAGCCCACCGCCTTTCCGTCCCGGTACAGCACCAGGGTGGGAAGCACCTCGATCCGCTCCGCCTGGGCCAGCTGGGCCTCCGCGTCCACATTGACCTTGCCCACCACCAGGCGGTCCTGATACTCCTCCGCGATCCTGTCATAGGGGGCGCTGATCCTGCGGCAGTAGCCGCACCAGGGGGCCCAGAAATCCACCAGCACGGGCCGGTCCCCTTCCAGCAGCTCGGCAAACAGCTTTTGATCCATATTCACAGCAGACATCACAGTCAGCTCCTTTTCTTTTGATTTGTCTGTATTATAACCGGCGGGACTGTCTTCTTCCGTGATCTTATCACCCAAAGCGGGCGGGCAGGCCCGTTTTTTCCGCGTCCTGCTCTGATTGATTTGACAGATACCAGGCATCACAGTATACTGGTCTGGAACAAGGAAGGGAGGCCGCCCTATGGAGTTTCAAGCCGTGTTCCCTGTATGGGATAAACTGACAAAACAGCAGCAGGACCGCCTGCTGGGCAGTCTGATCACCAGGTCTGTAAAAAAGGGGACGGTGCTCCACAACGGGAGCATGGACTGCACCGGCCTGCTTTTGATCCAGTCCGGACAGCTGCGGGCCTATATGCTCTCGGAGGAGGGGCGTGAGATCACCCTCTACCGGCTGTTCGATATGGATATGTGCCTGTTCTCCGCCTCCTGCATCATGCGGTCCATCCAGTTTGAGGTGACCATTGAGGCAGAGAAGGACACGGACCTCTGGATCATCCCGGCGGAGGTATACAGGGGGATCATGGAGGAGTCGGCGCCGGTGGCCAACTACACCAACGAACTGATGGCCTCCCGCTTTTCTGAGGTCATGTGGCTCATCGAGCAGATCATGTGGAAGAGCCTGGACAAGCGGGTAGCGGCGTTTCTGCTGGAGGAGTCTCGCATCGAGGGGACAGAGGAACTGAGGCTCACCCACGAGACCATCGCCAACCACCTGGGCTCCCACCGGGAGGTGATCACCCGGATGCTCCGGTACTTCCAGAGCGAGGGTATGATCAAGCTGTCCCGGGGCGCCGTTCGGATCCTGGACCCGGTCCGGCTGGAGGAATTGCAGCACGCATAAGCCGCCTCACCACATTCCGTAGTCTGGCACATTCCGAGGACATAAGCCCCGGAATGTGCCCATTTTTTTGTCCAAGGCTGGCCCTATCTGACTGCCGCCGTCAGGTCCGGGCCATGCCGTCCACACTCAGCACAACGCCGGTGATGTAGGACGCCTCATCCGAGGCCAGGAACACAAAGGCGTTGGCAATGTCCTCCGGCTGGCCAAGACGGCGCAGTGGGATCCGGGCGATCATGGGATCGATGACCTCCTTCGGCACCGCCTTCATCATATCTGTCTCCGTGATGCCGGGGGCCACCGCGTTGACCCGGATTCCCATGGGACTCCAGCTCCCGCCAGCGAGACCGTCAGCCCGTTTACTGCAAATTTGACGCGGGGTATGCAAACCCGCTGGGCTGGCCGGAAATACTGACCATGGAGGAGGTGGAGAGGATGACGCCCTTCCCCCGGGCTACCATACACTCGGCGGCGGCGCGGGTGGCGTTGAACACCCCCTTGATGTTCAGGTCCATCACCTTGTCAAAGGTCTCCTCTGTGTACTCCATGAAGGGGGTGCTCTCCGACACCCCGGCGTTGTTCACCAGAATATCGATGCATCCATAGACCGAGGTAGCCTCTTGAAACGCCGTCCGGACCGACTCCAGGCTGGACAGGTCCGGGCTGATCCCGGCCACAGTCCCGCTGGGATGCTTTTCCTTCAGCTGGGCCACCGCCCGATCAGCCGACCCCTGGGAGCTCGCCGTCAGGATGACCACAGCCCCCTCCTGGAGGAACCTGTCCGCAGTTGCAAAGCCAATGCCTCTGCTGCCACCGGTGATCAGCGCTACTTTATCCTTCAGCCTCATATTCAAGACCGCCTTTCCAAGTTTTGTTGGTTTTAGTCTAGCAGAAAGCGGCCGCCGGTTCTGTGATATGATCACCCTGAACCGCCGGTCTGTAAACGAATTGTAAAATCAGAGGAGAAACGGTTGACAATCCCGTCAGTCCTCAATATGCTGTTTGACACCCATCGTTTCCCATCCTATGCCCAGGCCGCCGCCCTATGGCGGGACCCGAGCTGCAATGAGGTGATTTGAGATGAAAACTCTTTATTTCGGCGGCCCCATCCTTACCATGTCCGACCCGCTGTACGTCCAGGCGGTGCTGGTGGAGGGTGGAAACATTTTGGCCGCGGGCAGTCTGGACCGGCTGGAGGCCATGGACGCCGACCGACGGGTGGATTTGAAAGGGTCCACCCTGCTGCCCGGCTTCATCGACCCACACAGCCACTTCTCCCAGATGGCCTCCGCCTGTCTCCAGGTCTCTCTGGAGGGGGCCGGTTCCGTGGAGGAGATCGCACAGCGGATCGGCCGTTTCCTTTCGGAGACCTCCCCCTCCCCCGGCTCCTGGGTGGCCGCCCGGGACTATGACAACAACCGAATGCCCGGTCTGGCAGACCCTACCCTGGAGCAGCTGGACGCCATGGCCCCCGGACACCCTCTGGTGATCCACCACAAGTCTGGGCACATGGGGCTGATGAACTCCGCCGCCCTGTCCGCCCTGGGGATCACCCCGGAAACCCCGGTACCACCTGGAGGGAAAATTGGGGTAAAGGATAGATGCCTTACAGGATATTTGGAGGAGAACGCCTTCTTCACCTATCTGAAGCAGCTGCCCCCCACCCCGCCGGACCAGCTGCTGTCCGCCTATGCCAGGGCCCAGGAGCAGTACGCCGCCCACGGCATCACCACCATCCAGGACGGCATGGCGGTGGAGGAGATGTTCCCCATGTATCAGATGCTGCTGGACTCCGGTATTTTGAAGCTGGACCTGGTGGTCTACCCCTCCCCCCAGGCCTACGACGCCGCGGCAGAGCGATTCGGCGCGCTGCCCCCGGAGCGCCATCTGAGGATCGGCGGAATGAAGGTCTATCTGGACGGCTCTCCCCAGGGGCGCACCGCCTGGATGCGGGAGCCATACGCCGGGGAGGCGGACTACCGGGGATACGGCACGATGGAGGACGCGGCCCTGGAGGAGGCCATGGAGCTGGCCTGCCTGCGGCGCACCCAGCTGCTGTGCCACTGCAATGGGGACGGGGCGGCGGAGCAGTTCCTCCGCTGCCTGGCCCGGGTGGAACAGAAGCACCCCGAGATGGCCCAGCTGCGGCCGGTGATCATCCACGGGCAGCTACTGGCTCCCGACCAGCTGCCCCGGGTGAAGGAGCTGGGAGCGGTGGTGTCCTTCTTCGTGGCCCATGTCTACCACTGGGGAGACGTCCATCTGCGCAACTTCGGACCGGAGCGGGCCAGCCGCATCAGCCCGGCCCGCAGCGCCCTGGAACTGGGGATCCCCTTCACCTTTCACCAGGACGCCCCGGTGATCCAGCCGGATATGCTGGAGACCCTCTGGTGCGCCGCCAACCGACGCACCCAGTCGGGCGTCCACCTGGGCCCGGAGGAGGAGATCCCCGTTCTGGACGCCCTGCGGGCTGTGACCACCTCCGCCGCCTTCCAGTACTTTCGGGAGCGGGAGCTGGGCGCCATCGCCCCCGGCATGGCGGCGGACTTTGTAATCCTGGACCGGGATCCCCTGACCGTGCCGAAAGAGGATCTGCGGGAGATCCAGGTGATGGCCGCCTGCAAGGGCGGGGACTGGGTCTGCACCAAATATGCGCGGTGATTGATCCTCCCCGCTGCAAGCGTCGCGGCTCTTGTTTTTCTCCTTCAAATCGCTTATGCTATGGGAAGAGATTCCTCTGCCGGGACGGGCAGGGGCCGAAGCCGCCCCAAAATACGAAAATTTTTTCTCCCGCGCAATAAAACCCCCTCCCCGCGCATTACTGGTATGACAGGAGAAATGGACCATGCTGACGCTGCCGCAGACAATCGAACAAGATGGGACGGAGGACCGCAGGGAGCTGGACCGGCTGCTGGCCGGAGTGGCCGCCGGCGACCGGGACGCCCTGGCCCGGCTGTACCGCCTCACCCGCACGGCGGTGTATGGCCTGGCCCTGTCCTATGTAAAAAACCCCCAGGACGCCCAGGACATCGCCCAGGACGCCTTCGTCCGGATCTGGGACAGCGCGCCCCAGTATCAGTCCCAGGGCTCCCCCATGGGCTGGATCCTGACGGTGACCCGGAACCTGGCCCTGATGAAGCTTCGGAGCCGTGGCCGGGAGGCCGGCCTGGAGGAGGAGCAGTGGCTGGCTATCCCCGCGGACGCCCCCAGCGTGTCCCCCGAGGACCGGGCTCTGCTGGAGCAGGCTTTGGGCACTCTGGAGGAGCAGGCCCGGCGGATCGTGCTCCTCCACGCCGTCACCGGGCTGAAGCACCGGGAGATCGCGCAGCTCTTGGAGCTTCCCCTGGCCACCGTTCTGTCCAAGTACCACCGCGCACTGAAAAAGCTGAAGGCACAGCTGGAAGGAGATGACGTCCGATGACAGAACAGGAACTGAACCGCCGCCTGAAGCAGGCGCTGGACGCCGCCGCCCCGGACGATCTGGACGGGGTTCTCTCCCGCTGCGCCCCCCGTGAGGAGACCGTAGTCCCCCTCCGACCGAAGCGGCGCAGCCACACAAGGGCGCTCATCGCCGCCTGCCTCACCCTGGTCCTGGTGGGCGGAGCCGGAGGCGTCTTTTACCAGCGGGCCAACGCTGTGGCCTCTGTGGTCTCTCTGGATGTCAACCCCAGCATTGAGCTGAAGGTCAACCAAAAGGAGAAGGTCCTGGCCTGCACTCCCCTGAATGAGGAGGCCGAGGCCGTCCTGTCCGGTATGGGCGGCGGCGCAGATTTGAAAGGCACCAAGCTGGAGGTGGCGGTCAATGCCGTGGTGGGCGCTCTGGTGAGCAGCGGCTATTTGGACAGCCTCTCCTCCGCCATTCTGATCTCGGTGGAGGATCAGGACCAGGACCGGGCGTCCCGGCTCCGCCAGGAGCTGACCGGCGCTGTGGACTCTGTTCTCCAGTCCCAGTCCTCGGGGGCCGCCGTCCTCAGCCAGACGGTGGACGCCAGCGCAGACCTGGACCAGCAGGCCAGGGAACACCACATCTCCACCGGAAAGGCCAATCTGGTCAACCAGGCGATCGCCCAGAATGGCAGCCTGACCTTCGACGCGCTGGCCCAACTGACCGTTGAGGAGCTGAGCGACCTGATCCAGCTCGGCTCACCCTCCATGCCCATCGGCATGGAGGAGGCCTCCCGCATCGCCAGAGGCCGCCGGGGTCCTGGACGCGGACTCTGCATCCGTCGAGGTGGACCCGGAGCTGGACGAAGCAGTTCCCCACTATGAGGTGGAACTGAGCCAGCCGGGCCGTGACGAACAGGAGTATCTGGTGGACGCCTTCACCGGAGCGATCCTCAGCGGCGATCTCACCGTTCTCCCCCCCTCTGCCCCGGCGGAAAACCAACAGAGTGCTTTGGGAAGCGGCTCCGCCGCCGCGGGGATCGGACCGGACCAGGCCAAGAGCATTGCTCTGACCCACGCTGGAGTATCCGAAGACCAGGTCAGCGGCCTTCAGGTCCAACAGGACCAGGATGATGGCCGTCTGGAGTATGAGGTAGAGTTCCGCTCCGGTGGTATGGAATACGAGTACACCATTGACGGCGGCACCGGCCAGATCCTGGAGTACGACCGGGAGCAGGACGACTGACACAGACAGGAGGCAGAATGGATGCAGATCATAGAGCTTGACGACCTCTCCCGCCCAGAGCTGGCCCCTTGCCCGGCTGACCGAAGCCCAGCTGCGAAACAGGCGGGACCCGGAGCAGGGCTGTTTATCGCGGAGAGCCCCAAGGTGATCGAAAAGCCCTGGACGCCGGCTGCCAGCCCGTCTCCTATGGAGCGCCGGCACATCGACGGCCAGGGAGCGGGCTTTTGGCCCGGTGCGGAGGGGTCCCCGTCTACACCGGGGACCGGGAGCTGCTGGCCGAGCTGACCGGCTTCGCCCTCACCCGGGGCATTTTATGCGCCATGCGCCGCCCCACCCTGCCTGAGGTCTCCGCCCTGTGCGCCTCCGCCCGCCGCCTTGCGGTGCTGGACGGGATCGTGGATCCGGCCAACGTGGGAGCCATCTTCCGCTCCGCCGCCGCCTTGGGGATGGACGGCGTCCTTCTGACGCCCAGCTGCTGCGACCCCCTGTACCGCAGAGCCGCTCGGGTCAGCATGGGTGCGGTCTTTCAGATCCCCTGGTGCCGCCTGGAGCGGGAACATGCCGACTGGCCCAGTCTGCTCCGGGAGCAAGGCTTCAAGACGGCTGCTCTGGCCCTCCGGGACGACGCCCTCCCTATCGATGCTCCAGCCCTGGCCCGGGAATCCCGTCTGGCCCTCGTCCTGGGGACGGAGGGGGATGGGCTGTCCGAACCGGTCATCCAGGGCTGCGACTACACGGTGCTCATCCCCATGTCCCACGGGGTGAACTCCCTGAATGTGGCGATGGCCAGCGCGGTGGCCTTCTGGCAGTTGGGCCGCCGGTGAACCTCCGCAGAACAAACAGGATCCCCCTCCCGGGAGCAGACGGCTCCGGGGAGGGGGATCTGTGCTTTGATTCAGTTGTGTGGCCAGGCGTCATAATAGGCCCGGATCTCCTCCGGCCCAGCCAGAGCCATCACCTGGCGCTCCACTGCCCCGGCCTCCGCGGCTGTCCAGCCGGCGATGCGGGCCCTGGTCTCCAGCAGCAGGGCCGGAGAGACGGAGAGTTCCTCCAGGCCCCAGGCCAACAGCAGGGGAAGCAGCTCTGGATCGGCCGCCGCCTCGCCGCACAGGCCCACCGGGATCCCCGCCTGCCTTCCCGCCCGGATCACATCCCGCAGTTCCCTTAAAATCGCCGGATGAAACAGGGTGTAAAGTCTTTTTACCTCCGGGGCATTCCGGTCCGCCGCCAGGATATACTGGGTCAGATCGTTGGTGCCAATGGAGAAAAAATCGCTCTCCTGGGCCAGCAGATCCGCCGTCCGGGCGGCGGCCGGCGTCTCCACCATCACCCCAAGAGGCAGCTCCGGCCGGCAGGCCAGCCCCTCCCGTTCCAGCTCCCCGGCGCACTGGGCCAGCATCGTCCGGACCCGCCGCACCTCTGACACATCGGTCACCATGGGCAGCAGCACCCGCAGCCCGGGGGCCTCCGCCCCCGCCCGCAGCAGCGCCCGCAGCTGGACCCGGAACAGCTCCGGCCGGGCGAAGGAGGCCCGGAGCCCCCGGCAGCCCAGAAAGGGGTTCCGCTCCTGGGGCAGGGCCAGCCAAGGGATCCGCTTGTCCCCGCCCGCATCCAGGGTCCGGATCACCACCTCGCCCCTGGGAAAGGGCCGCGCCGCCGCCCGTCTCCGTCCACCGTGGGCCGGCGGCGGAAGGGCTCCAGACGTGCCTGACGCCGGAGCAGTGCCGCCCGCCGGGTCCGGTACTCCTCCTGCTCCTTCCGGCCAGGACGGGGCAGGGCGGTCCCCGCGTCCCCGTCCACCAGCACCAGCTCGCCGTTCTCTACCGCCTGGAGGGCCCCCGCCGCCCCCAGCACCGCCGGGATGCCAAGGGCCCGGGCCAGGATGGCCGCATGGCTGGCAGAGCCTCCTGTCTCTGTGAGGATGGCGGCCACCCGCTCCCGGTCCAGCCCCACGGCCATGGACGGGGTCAGCTCCCGGGTCACAAGGACGCAGCCCGCAGGAAGGCGGCTCAGATCTGCCTCCCGCCGGCCCAGCAGCGCCCGCAGCAGACGGCTTTGCAGATCCCGGATGTCCGCAGCCCGCAGGCGCATCCGCTCATCCTCCAGCCCCTCAAACAGCCGGATATATCCGCCGAACACGGCGTCCACCGCCGCCTCAGCGGTCTCCCCTTCCTGGATGGCCCGGTCCAGCTGGAGCTCCAGCTCCGGGTCCCGAAGCATGGTGATCTGGCCGGTGAGGATGGCAGGCTCACTTTCCCCGGCCCGGACCCGCATCCGCTCGGCCAGGGCGGCGGTCTCCCGCTCCACCTGGCAGGACGCCGCCCGCAGGCGGGCCCGCTCGTCCTCCACCCCGGCGTACCCTCTTCCGGCGCGGTCCGGCGCCGCCGCCCGGAGACAGACCGCCGGGCCCATCCCCACGCCCCCCGAGGCTCCGATCCCCCGCAGGATCATGGTGCTCATCTCCTCTTTCGCTGTGCGCCCTATGCCCCGGTCTCCCGGGACTGGATCAGTGCCGCAGCCTCCTCCAGGGCTACCTGCTCCTCCTCTCCGGAACAGCGGATCTCGATCTCGCTTCCCTGCCGGATGCAGGCGGACAGGACGCTCAAAATGCTTTTCCCATTGATCTGCCGCCCCTCCGTGAGAATGGTCACCTCACAGGGGTACTTTCCCATGGCGTTGACCAGGATCTGGGCCGGTCTCATGTGGAGCCCCTGGGGGTGTGCCACTGTCGCGCGCCTGGATACCATGCTCACCACTCCTCTCTTGCCGCACACGGCGGCGTCTCAGGCTGGAGACCCGCTTTGCCTTTTCGCTCCAGCCGTGTTATAATGTCTATCATTGTATTGTACCATGATATGCGCCAAGAAGCGAGGTTTTTTATCCATGGAAAAATTATTTGAGCTGGACCCCTATCTCACCCACTTCACCGCCTGTGTCCAGAGCTGTGTCCAGAGCCGGAAGGGCTGGGACGTCATACTGGATCAGACGGCCTTCTATCCCGAGGGAGGCGGACAGCCCTATGACCTGGGCACCCTGGGCGGGACCTTCGTTCTGGAGGTCCACGAGCGGGAGGGCCATGTAGTCCACACCTGCGACCGCCCGCTGGAGCCCGGCTCCCAGGTTGAGGGGGACATCGACTGGCCCCGCCGCTTCGACCTGATGCAGCACCACTCCGGGGAGCACATCGTCTCCGGGATCGCCCACGCCCGCTATGGCTGTGAAAACGTGGGCTTTCACATGGGGAGCGACGTGATCACCATCGACCTCAGCGTAGAACTCACCCAGGAGCAGGTCCGGGAACTGGAGGAGGCGGCCAACCGCTACATCTGGGAGGACCACCCCATCCAGATCGCCTTCCCCTCTCCCCAGGAGCTGGAGGTCCTGACGTACCGCAGCAAGAAGGCCCTCACCGGACGGGTGCGCATCGTCTCCTTCCCCGGGGCGGACACCTGCGCCTGCTGCGGCACCCATGTGTCCTCCTCCGGACAGGTGGGCCTGGTGAAGCTGCTCTCCTGCCAGAAGTTCCGCTCCGGCGTCCGTATCGAGCTGGTATGCGGCAAGCGGGCCCTGGACCACCTGTCCCGCGTCTGGGAACAGAACCATCAAATCTCCAACCTCCTCTCCGCCAAGGCCGGGGAGACTGCCGGCGCCGTGGCCCGCCTGCTGGAGGAGAACCAGACGCTGAAGGGCCACCTGGCCGCCCTGGAGGACGCCCGCTTCGCCGCTCTGGCCGGGCAGTACCGGGACGCCGGGGACCTGCTCCTCTTTGAGGAGAGCCTGTCCCCCGACGGCCTGCGCCGGCTGGCCGCGGCAGTGCTGGAGACCTGCGGCGGGCGGTGCGCCTGCTTCTCCGGTCAGGACGGCTCGGGCTACCGCTATGCCATCGGCCAGGCGGGCGGGGACCTGCGGGAGCTGACCCGCGCCCTGAACCAGGCCCTGTCCGGGCGGGGCGGCGGCAAGCCGGGCTTCGTCCAGGGCTCCGTCCAGGCAGACCAGGCCGCCATCCGGAGCTTCTTCGCCACCCTCTGATCCCCTCCCTCCCCCATCTGGAAAGGAATTTTTATGGAGTACTCGCTGTACCAGCTGCTTTGGTTCTTTTTGATCTATGCCTTCCTGGGCTGGCTGATGGAGACCGTTCTGGCCGCCATCCGCAAACGCCGGCTGCTCAACCGCGGCTTTCTCAACGCCCCCTTCTCCCCGGTCTATGGCCTGGCCGCCGTCCTCTTTGCCATTTTCCTGCCGGAGCTGCGCTCCGCCCCCTTCTTTTTGTTCCTGGGCGGCATGATCCTGGCCACCGGCCTGGAGCTGTCCACCGGCCTGCTGCTGGAACGCATCTCCCATCAGAAGTGGTGGGACTATTCTGATGAGCCCTGGAACTTCAACGGGCACATCTGTCTCAAGTACTCTCTGATCTGGCCTGCTGGCCCTGCTGTGTTTTTTCCTCAATCCCCTGCTGGTCACCCTCACTGGCCTTCTGCCCCGTTCTGTGGGTAAATGGATCCTGCTCGCCGTCCCTCATCCTGCTGGGGCTGGACTTTCTCGGCTCCTGGGCCGCCCTGCTCCAGCTGAAGGGCAGCCTGGGGGAGCCGGGCCAGGTGTCCCGCCGCTGGAAGCGTCTGTCCGACGCCCTGGACAACGCGGTGACCCGTTACATCCAGCGCCGCATGGCCCGGGCCTACCCCAGCCTGGAGCGGGAACAGCTCCGCCGGGGGCAGCGGGCCGCCCGGGCCGCCCAGGAAGAGCGCCCCCACGTCTTTGCCGCCGGGTGCGGGTTCTATAAGCTGGCCTGTCTCTTTTTCCTGGGCTCCTTCCTGGGGGATGTGACCGAGACCATCTTCTGCCGCCTGACCACCGGAGTCTGGATGAGCCGCAGCAGCGTGGTCTACGGCCCTTTCTCCCTGGTCTGGGGCTTCGGCGCGGTGCTGCTCACCGCCATCCTCTACCAGTACCGTTCCCGCAGCGACGGCTTCATCTTTCTCTTCGGGACCGTGCTGGGCGGCGCATACGAATACGTCTGTTCTGTGTTCACCGAGCTGGTGTTCGGCACCGTCTTTTGGGATTACAGCCACCTGCCCTTCAATCTGGGCGGGCGCATCAACCTGCTGTTCTGCTTTTTCTGGGCATCGCCGCAGTGCTGTGGCTCAAGCTGGCTTACCCCGCCCTGTCCCGGCTCATTGAGCGTCTCCCCATGCGGGCCGGGAAGCTGCTGACCTGGGGCATGATCGTCTTTATGGTCCTGAACGCCGGGATCTCCAGCCTGGCCATGACCCGGTACACCCAGCGCAGCGCTGGCATCCCCGCCGAAACGGCCCTGGAGCAACGGCTGGACGAGCGCTTCCCAGACGCGCGGATGGAGCGCATTTACCCCAACGCCATCCTGGTGGACTGATTCATCCCCCGAAGCACAGCCGGACCGCCCAGGCGGCGGCCAGAAATCCGGTGAGGTCGGCGCACAGGGCGGCGGGCAGGGCATAGCGGGTTCGGGTCACCCCCACCGCGCCGAAGTAGACCGCGATGGTATAAAAGGTGGTCTCCGTAGAGCCCAGCATCACCGCCGCCACCCGCCCCAGATAGGAGTCCGGCCCATAGGTCCCGATCAGCTCCGCCCCCACACCCAGGGCGGCGGAGCCGCTGATGGGCCGCACCAGCATCAGGGGGAGCAGCTCCGACGGCACCCCCACCCGGTCCAGAAGGGGGGCCAGCAGCCGGGCTGCCAGATCCAGCGCCCCGGAAGCCCGCAGCATGGACACTGCCGTCAGCAGCCCCACCAGGGCCGGAACGATGCGCAGCAAGGTCTCCAGCCCCTCCTCCGCCCCGTGGATCAGTGCGGAGTAGACATCCACCCGCCGCCCCACTCCATACAGCGCCACCCCGCTGATGGTCAGGGGGACCACCATGGTAAACAGAAACTCCATCTTCAATCCCTCCAGACCCGGGCAAACACCTTGCAGGCCAGGATCCCCACCCCGACAGACAGGGCGGAGGCCAGCCACACCGCCGGCAGAATGTCAAAGGGGGCGGCGCACCCCGCCGCGGAGCGCACCGTGGCCACCGTGGTGGGGATCAGCTGGATAGACGCCGTGTTGCACACCACCAGCATACACATGGCGTCAGAGGCCGTCCCCGGGCTCCGCCGCCCCATTTTTCTGGCCGCCTCGATGCCCAGCGGGGTGGCCGCGTTTCCAAGCCCCAGCAGATTGGCGGACACATTGGCGGCGATGCTGTCCATGATCTCCCGGTCCCGGGCCGTCTGGGGAAAGATCAGCCCCAGCACCGGCCGGAGCAGCCGGGACAGCTTTTCCGCCAGGCCGGAGCGCCGCATGATCTCCATCACCCCCGTCCAAAGGCACATCATCCCCGCCAGGGAGATACACAGCTCGATCGCCCCCTGGGCGCCCTCCACCGCCGCAGCGGCCACCGCAGCCTCTTGGCCGGTCCACGACCCACACAGCACCGCGGCCGCCACCATCCCGGTCCAGATCCATGCCATCGTCATCCTGTCCGCCCCCTCTCGTCCCATCTATACGGCCGTTTGAAAAAAACATTCCCCCAACTGTTTTGGAGGCTGCCCCTCTTCCCGGCAATTTTGCCCCATAGAGAGGCAAAGCCTGAAATTCCGGCGCAGCTTCGACAAAAAACAGGCTGATTTTTTATTTTTCCTGTTTCGCAGAAATATTTGTCGGTTTTTGCAATATTTTCACATAAGTAGTTGACAGGACGGGACTTTATCGATATAATTAAATTTGCCGTTTTCGGTATTCTTTTACATATTCTGTGCCGTCTCGATTGCCTTCCGGCGATCACGGATCACAAGGAAAGGATGGTCAAATTGAAATCTACCGGTATTGTGCGGAAAGTTGATGAGCTGGGCCGTATCGTGCTGCCCATCGAGCTGCGCCGCACCCTGGACATTGCGGAGAAAGATTCCCTTGAGATCTATATGGATGGTCCTTCCATTGTTCTGAGGAAGTATCAGCCCGCCTGTATCTTCTGTGATGACGCCAAAGACGTCATCATGTTCCACGGCAAGAACATCTGCCCGAAGTGCATCAAGGCGCTTCAGGAGAGCCTGACACAAGAGTAACTCTGAGCAGACAGGCCGGTTTTTTCCTCACTCTGTCTTTCTGTATGCACTCCGTTTCACATTGGAAGCGGAGTGCTTTTTTCTTGACTCCGGCATCTGTGTCAAAAGGGAGCAGGCGGCCTCACGACCGCCTGCTCCCTTTGATTTGCCTATTTCCGGTCCTGTTCCAAAGCCAGGCTGTACAGCTCGTTCCGGGACAGGCCCAGCTCCTTAGCGGCCCGCTTCACAGCGTCCCGCAGGGAGAGCCCTTCCTCCCGGAGCAGGCCAACCCGCTCCAGGCCGTCCTCCGTGCTGACCTCCGGCTCCTCCGGCGGCTCCGCCCCCCGGACCACCAGGACAAACTCCCCCTTCGGCGGGTTCTGTGCATAGTAGTCTGCCGCCTCCCCCAGGGTGGTCCGCCGGATCTCCTCGTGGAGCTTGGTCAGCTCCCGGCACAGGGAGACCGGCCGCTCCCGGCCAAAAGCCTCCGCCAGGTCGGCCAGGGTGGCCGCCAGCTTATGGGGGGCCTCATAGAAGATCATGGTCCGCTCCTCTCCCCGCAGGGACTCCAGATGGCGGCGGCGGTTCTTCTTGTTCATGGCAAGGAAGCCCTCGAAGGTAAACCGGCCCGTGGGCTGGCCGGAGGCCGCCAGGGCAGTCACCAGGGCGCATGGGCCCGGGATGGGCGTCACCGTCACCCCATGGGCGGCGCACAGGGCGACCAGCTCCTCCCCGGGGTCGGAGATGGCGGGCATCCCGGCGTCGGTCACCAGGGCGCAGCTCTCCCCCGCCAGCAGGCGCTCCAAAATGGCCGGGCCGCTGGTCTCTGTATTGTGGCGGTAATAGGAGACCATCTGCTTTTTCAGGCCCAGGTGGTTCAGCAGCTTCACCGACACTCTGGTGTCCTCCGCGGCAATAAAATCCGCCTGCTCCAGCGCCTCCGCCATCCGCTGTGAGATGTCCCCCAGGTTCCCGATGGGGGTGGGGACCAGATACAAAATTCCTGACATAGGCTTCTCTCCAGACATCGTATTTGCAGGGACCGCTTTTACGCCCCCTCTTCCCGGCCCCCGGGGCCTGCACGGTACAGGGTGGGCAGGACCTCCAGCCCCGGTCTGCCCTGCCGCACCGCCTCCACCAGCACCAGGGAGGGCGGCCGGTCCGGAGCGTGGGCGGCCAGCTGGAGCCGCTTGGGCTCCAGGCCGCAGACCCGCAGGGCGCACAGCAGGTCGGTCAGCCGCTCCGGCCGGTGGCACAGGGCAAACCTGCCGCCGTTCCGGGTCAGGCGGGCGGCTGTGCGGCAGAGACTCTCCAGGCCGTCCCGCCCCTCCATCCGGGCCGGGCCGCCGGAGGCCCCGCTGCCCTGGGCAAAGTAGGGCGGATTGGAGACCACCAGGTCAAAGGGACCTGTCCCGCCGGGCAGTGCGTTCCAGTCCCCCGTCCAGACCGTCCCGCCCAGACCGTTCTCCATCAAATTATCCCGGGCGGCCCGGGCGGCCGTGGGATCCAGCTCCACACCATACAGATCCAATCCGGTGGCCCGGCCGGACAGCAGCAGGAGCAGGCAGCCGCTTCCGGTCCCCAGGTCGCACACCTTCCAGCTCCGGCGCACCGTGGCAAAGGCGGCCAGCCGCAGGGCGTCCTCCCCCAGAGGAAAAACCCCCGGCGGCTGACGCAGGAAAAATGGGCCCAACCGCTCCGCACTCATACTCCGGCTTCCCCCAAAAGGGCGGTCAAATGCCGGGTGATCCGCCCGGTCAGCCCCCAGATGATATGACCCTTCCAGAGATAGATTGGCACATCCTCACCGCCAATCTGCCACCGATAGTCCCGCGGGATGCCGATCAGCTCATAGGGGAAATTCTCATCCGGTCTGGGGATCAGGTCATAGTGGTACTCCAGAGGCGGTTCGTTCCTCAGGTGCTCCAGTGGGACCTGGAACACCTCCGCCACCTCATCCGGATTGAGGTGCAGACCGTCCACCGCCTCCTCCTCCACCAGGGCCAGCACCGGATGGAGGATAAAATTGGCCCGGTGGGCAACAAAGTCCAGCCGGCCCAGGATGCGGATCTTCTCCCGGGGGATCCCCAGCTCCTCCCAGGTCTCCCGCAGGGCGCATTCCTCCGGCGATTCCGCACCCTCCAGCCTTCCTCCAGGGAAGCACACCTCCCCCGGCTGGCGGCGCAGGCTTCCCGCCCGCACCTCATACAAAAGGGACAAGCCGCCCTCCCTCTCCACCAGGGGGACCAGCACGCTGTACTGGCCGGTGGCGTCCATCAAACCGGGCGTCCGGCCCAGCAGGCTCCGCTTCAGCTTTTCCAAATCCATATCACACCATCAGATTGACCAGCAGCAGGGAGAGCTGCAGCAGGACCGCCAGACACAGCGCCACAAAGTAGACGACCTCCTTCGGCCGCCACGCAAACAGCAGAGCGAACAGCCCGGTCAGGCCCAAGTTGGCCAGAATGGCCGACTCCTTGGCCACGGCGTTCACCGCCTGTCCCACCGCGGCTGCCTGCATGACCACCTGCGCCGGGAGCAGGGTCCAGCACGCCGCCGTAAGGAACAGCGTCGCCACCGCTGTTCCGTACAGGATCCAGCTGCGTTTCTTCTTCAAGGACTCCCCCCAGCGCTGGAAGAGGCCCTTCTTCTCCTGTGCCATCGTCCTTCACATTCCTTTCTGCCACTTCCCGATCCCATGGGGCACATTGGGGCGGAATCCCGCAGCGTGACCGGGACTCTGCCAAAAAACACGCCCTGAGGCGTGTTTTTTGGCGTTTCCTCACATCTTTTCCGGAGCCGATACGCCCAGCAGCCCCATGCCGTTGGCCAGGACCGCGCGGACGGTGTCCGCCAGCTTCAGCCGGGCGGAGAGCACCGTGGGCTCCTCCCCCTTGATTCGGCAGGCGTTGTAGAACCGGTGGAAGTCCCCTGCCAGGGCCACCAGATAGCGGTTGATCCGGCTGGGATCGTAGTCCCGGGCGGCCAGATGGATCTCCTCCGGATACTGGGCCAGGGCCTTGATCAGAGCCAGCTCCTCCGGGGTGGTCATCACGCCGGCGTCCACCGCTTCGGCGGCGGGGACCTTCTCCCCCTCCTCTGCCAGGCGGGACAGGAGGGAGCAGATCCGGGCGTGGGCATACTGCACATAGTACACCGGGTTCTCACTGTCCTCCCGGACGGCCAGATCCAGATCGAAGTCCAGGGGGCTGGTGGAGGCCCGGGAGTTGAAGAAGTACCGGGCGGCGTCCACACTGATCTCATCCAGCAGGTCGTGGAGGGCGATGGCCTTGCCGGAGCGCTTGGACATCCGCACCGGCTTGCCGTCCTGCATCAGGTTGACCAGCTGCATCAGCACGATGACCAGCCGGTGGGAGCCGTCCAGTCCCAGTCCGTCCAGAGCCGCCTGGAGCCGCGCCACATGGCCGTGGTGATCCGCACCCCAGATGTTGATGGCCTTGTCAAAGCCCCGGACCGCCAGCTTGTTGCGGTGGTAGGCGATGTCGGCGGCAAAGTAGGTGTAGAAACCGTTGGCCCGGCGGAGCACGTCGTCCTTCAGGTCCAGCTTGTCCACCTGCTCCTGGGTCTTGCCCTCCCGCATGAATTTCTCCTTCAGCAGCTGGGTGGTGTTCAGCCACAGGGCGCCGTCCTTCTCATAGGTCCAGCCCTTCTCGGTGAGCATCTGCACCGTCTCGGCCACATAGCCGCTCTCATGGAGGGAGGACTCAAAGAACCACTGGTCGTACACGATGCCGTACTTTTTCAAATCCTCCTGCATCTTGGGGATATTGACAGACAGGCCGTACTCCGCCATCTTGTCCAGGCGCTCCTCCTCGGACAGCTCCTTCCAGCTGTCCCCGTGGGCGTCATGGATGGCGCGGGCCAGCTCCTTGATGTCCTCGCCGTGATAGCCCTCCTCCGGGAAGGGGAAATTCTCCTCCCCCAGGATCAGCTGCATATACCGGGCGTTGATGGACACGGCAAACTTGTGGATCTGGTTGCCGGCGTCGTTGACATAGAACTCCTTCCAGGTGTCGCAGCCGTCCCGCTTCAGCACGTTGGCCAGGGTGTCCCCCAGCACGCCGCCGCGGGCGTTGCCCATGTGCATGGGGCCGGTGGGGTTGGCGGAGACAAACTCCACCATGACCTTCTCGCCGCCGCCCTCAGAGTTGGAGCCGTATCCGGTCCCCTCCCGCTCCACGTCCGCCAGGACCGCCTGATACCACTTGGGGCCCAGGGTGAAATTCAGAAAGCCGGGCCCGGCGATCTCCACCTTCTGGAAGTAGCTCCCCTCCAGGTCAAGGTGGTCCACAATGGTCTGTGCGATGGCCCGGGGGGCCTGGTGCAGCGCTCTGGCCCCCGCCATGGCATAGGAGGAGGCGTAGTCCCCGTGGGAGGTATCCTTGGGAATCTCAATGGTGGCCTTCACCTCCGCGCCGGCGGGCAGCTTGCCCGCCTCCACAGCCCGCAGATAGGCCGCCTGCGTCAGCTCCGCGACCTGGGCGCGGGCCTCCTGGATCTTATTCGACATAATCTCTCTACACACCTTTCTCCGTCCTTGTCCCAATCGGAACAAGGGCTAAAAAGAACTTGAATACACTTGCGGATGGAACCGCCGTCCTTTTATGACGCGGTCTCCCCCGCCTCCCGCACATTGATCTGGAACACGTTCCGCCCGGCTGCGGTGTGGTCGATCCGCCCACGGCGGACAACCGCCGCGGGACCTGGCAGCTTAAAATCCTCGGACGGGCAAAGCCCGTCCTCCGGCAAGGTTCTTGCCGCTGGCAAAACCTTGGGATCGAGATCGACCACTTGCTCTTACGACACGGTCTCCCCCGCCTCCCGCACATTGATCTGGAACACGTTCCGCCCAGCTGCGGTGTGGTCGATCCGCCCACGGCGGACAACCGCCGCGGGGACCCGGGCAGCTTAAAATCCTCGGACGGGCAAAGCCCGTCCTCCGGCAAGGTTTTGCCGCTGGCAAAACCTTGGGATCGAGATCGACCACTTGCTCTTACGACGCGGTCTCCCCCGCCTCCCGCACATTGATCTGGAACACGTTCCGCCCGGCTACGGTGTGGTCGATCTCGATGGCATAATCGATCTCGATGTCTCCACCGCGCTCGGTGAGGTCGGCATGCAGATGCCGGGTGTTCACCCCGATGGTCATGGAGCCATAGGGCGTATTGTACATAGCCAGGTGGCGGCGGCCCTCCTGGAACACCATTTGAGAGTTGAATTCCCCCACACGCAGCAGGGTCACACGGTCCGGCTCCACCTGGAAGGTAGTCAGCGTACCCTCCAGGCCGGTGAGCTCACTCTCCTGATAGGAGAGTGTATAGCTGTTCCCGTCCTGCTCCAGCCGCCCCTCCGTCACAAGCTCCATCGTATCCGGATCGGCATCCTCAAGCCGCTGAACGCCCTTGATGGAGATGATCACATTCTTTTCCATAGGAACCTCCATTGGTCCTTCATTTCCCCCGGCCCTCCAGTACATGGGAGCCAGGGCGGGAGGTATTATACACTGGAACGCAGATTCTGTAAAGGGGAGCGGCTGTCTTATTTATTTTATGCGATTTTGTCCCAAATGACAAGGGGGATTTTCCATATAAAATCTCTCATTCTCTATTTGACAACCCGGGGACATAGACTATAATATAAAGTGGTGGGGAAAACCCGCCTCGGTTCTGGGAAAGGAGGCCACGCTATGAACCTGGAATTGAGCCGCAAGCAGTTCCGCCGTCTGCTGGATCTGGTCTACATCGGCAACTGGATCCTGAACTCCACCCGCGGAGACCAGCGCTTCACCGATTACGACGAGGTGGAGAGCCTTTTATTCGGCAGGGCCGCTCTGGAGGGGATGCCCTGGCGGAGCTGTACCGCGGAGATCGTCCCATCCCGCGCCTTTGTGGAGGGCGGGATCCATGAAGCGATCATAGAGTATGAGAACAACGTATTTTTTGAGATCCTGGCGGAGGACCTGGCCCGCAGGGATATGGATGACGCCCCCATTGATGAGAGCAATTATGACGAGCTGACCGACCGCATCGACGCCTATATCGCGGAATTTGAGGAGCACGGCACGGACAACATCCTGGTAGACCTGGATACCCCGTGATCCTCCGGACCGGCGAGGTCCAAACAGACCTCCCAACAATTACACCCCCTCAGGGGCCGGACAGAGCTGTTCCCCGGAACAGGTCATCCCTCCGCCCCTCAGGGGGTCTTTTTATGTGTCCGAATCAGTCCAGGCAGAACATGGGCCGTACCTCATCGTCCAGGTCCACGATCCCGCAGTAGTTGAGGGTCTCATAGGCCATCAGCCACTCCTGCTGCTCCTCGGTCAGCTCCTCCCGCTTCACCGCCTGCCCGTCTCCGGTGATGATTCCAACCGGTGTGATCACCGGAAGTTCCTCGTACAGCTGGGACAGGAAGCTCATGAAGCCGGTCAGAGGCAGCCCCGCCGCTTTGGCTGTGAGCACCCCCAGATAGTTGGGGCTGAGGACCACATCCTCCCGCTCCTGAATGTCGTAGTTGGTCCAGAGGAAGAAGGGGGTGGCATACTGCTTCAAAACCTCCTCCGTGGTGCGCTGGTCCAGGGGCTTGCCGTAGAGCTGCTCATAGAAGGCGTTTTTCAGGGGCGGCTGGTGGTCGCCGAAAAAGACGATCATGGTGGGCTCCGGCGACTGCTCATAGTGGGCGATCAGGTCCCGCAGGGCGTCATCACTAGCCCGCATCAGGGACAGATACTGCTCTGCCGTGGTGTCCGCCGTCCGCTGCTCCGTGGGGAGGGTGATCGTCTTTTCCAGGTTGTTCCACCCCTGGGCATAGCTGCTGTGGTTCTGCATGGTCACATTGAAGATGAAAGCCGGGTCTCCCTCCGCCCGGTCGGTGATGGAGTAGAGCGTCTCATAGTCCGACTGGTCGGAGACATAGCGCCGGATGAGATAGGGGTCAGTCACATCCTCCTCATACAGCTGGTGGTCAAAGCGCATATCCTCATACACGATGGGCCGGTTCCAGCCGGAGGATTTATAGGGGTGGAAGGCGGTGGAGTCATAGCCCACGCTGCCTGCCAGGGCGGCCAGCGAGGGCATCCCCTCCTCCGCATACAGCTGATAGGCCACAGTATGGGGCGGCTGGAAGATCGTCGAAAAGCCGGTGAGGTACTCAAACTCCACGCTGGCCGTCCCGCCGCCGGTCACTGGGGAGTACATCCAGCCACGGACTGTATTTTCTTTCATGGAGTGCAGGAAGGGCGTGGGGTCCTCCGATACCTCCAGCCCCTCGAAAATGGTCAGGTCGGCAAAGGACTCGTTCATCACCACAATGATGTTCGTGGGCCGCGCCGCCGGGTCCCCCGCTTCCGTGGGATACGACTCCATCAGCTCCAGCACCTGACCGCGGCTGTAATCCTCCGGCTTGTCCAGGGAACTGTACCGCAGGGCCACCGTGAAGTTCAACAGAAAGCCGTTGGCCTGAGTCACCCACTGCTGGGTGTAGATCCCCAGGGCGGGCAGGGCCTCCGTCTTGAAAAAGACGAAGCAGTACCCCACCTCTACCAGGACCAGCAGACCGGCCAGCCACCGGGGAAGCTTGTCCCGCTTCCTCTGCGGGACGCACATCCAAACCAAAAAGAGGTAGGCCACCAGCAGCACCGCCCCCTGGCGTATGGCCGCGTCCAGGGAAAAATCAAAGGCGTCCGCCACGTTGGCCGCCGTCTCCCAGGCGGTCAGGTCCGCCGGAAACAGGATCCGCCCCCGAAAGCGGAGCACATAGTGGTTCACGATCCCCACAAAAAAGCTGAGCCCTGCCGCCGTGGCCGCCGCCCGCCGCCTCCGGCCCAGGATCAGGCGGCACAGCAGGAACAGCAGGTAGTACCAGATCAGGTTCATCAGCACCTGCCAGGAGTAGAGATCAGAAAACACGTCGTTCCCGTTCAGGATCTCCACCATCCAGAAGGACACCCACGGACCCAGCAGAAAAATCAGGCGGGACAGCCACTGCTCCGGTCTCTCCCGGACGTTGGCCGCCAGCCTGAGCATCCCATCTCGACACAGCAGTTTTCCCATTCCTCAGCCTCCCGCACCCCGGCCCCGGGGCGTTTTTTCACGCTTAACAGCTTAATGCTTTTCAAAAATTTTTCAAGTACATTTTGTAAATTCAGCCGCATCGGCCCTGTCCGGCCTCACACTGTTCGCCGTTTGATCGTAATGCGGATTTACTTTACAGTTTGTTCCCAGGGGTGCTTCACAGATACACCCTCCCCACCCGGCCGCTGAGCCGGGATGTGAGGCCGCAGCCCTCGTCCTCCCCGATCAGCAGAGAGACCTCCTGGGCGGACAGCCAGTTCCCATGTCCGTCGCCCCCCAGCAGCGTCACCTCGTCATCCACCGCACAGGGGATCCCGGTGACGTCCACCACCGTCTGGTCCATGCAGCAGGCCAGCAGGCGCGCCCGCTGGCCGCCGATGAGCACCGGCCCGCCCACCCGGACCAGCTCCGGGTCCAGGCCGTCGCCATAGCCCACCGAGATGGTGGCAGCCATGCCATCCCGGGGCATCCGGATGTGTCCGCCATAGCCCAGGGCGTCCCCCGCCCGAAGGGGGCGCACACGGGTCACCCAGGCCCGCCAGGAGCACACCTCCCGGACCGTCCCCAGCGGGGCGGTGGGATGGTCCATATACAGCCGCCGGCCGATGCGCACCCCGTCCAGCCGGTACTGGGGGGCATATTCGCTGGCGGCGCTGGCCGACACATGGCGCATGGGGATCTCCATTCCGCCCCGCTCCAGCTGGGCCACCCCCCTCAGATAGGTCTGGAACTGCTCCTCTGTGCGGACCGGGTCCCCCAGGTCGGCGAAGTGGGTGAACGCGCCTGTCACCCGGATCCAGGGCGCGTACTCCCGCCACTCCTCCAGCAGTCCGTCCAACTCCTCTCCCGGCATCAGGCCGAACCGGTGCAGCCCGGTCTCCACCTTGACCTGTACCTGCACCGGCCTTCCCTGGGTCCGGCCCAGCTCCGCCAGCAGAGGCAGCAGGCCCGGCCGGCCCACGGTCAGCGTCAGCCCCAGCTCCACCGCTGGGGCCAGCAGCCGCTCCGGCACGCCCCCCAGCACCAGAATATCCTGGGTCACCCCAGCCTGCCGGAGGGCCGCGCCCTCCGACACCTGGGCCACCGCCATGGTTCGGATCTCCGGGATGTCCGCCAGGGCGGCCCCTACCTTCTCCAGGCCCAGGCCGTAGGCGTTCCCCTTTAGGACCGGGATCAGCTGTGCCCCGTCCAGTTCCCGTAAAATGGCCTCCGCGTTGCGCCGCAGCTGGCCCATATCGATGTATAAAACCGAATTATGCAAATTTTTATTCATACTCTCTCCTGCTTTTCCGGCGGTTCACCCGGAGTTTCCCCAGGAAAACTCCCCCGCTCCTCCCACTCATTTCTCAGCATTATACCCTCTTTTTCCACCAATTTCAACGACATTTTCCCGGCATCGGTCATTTGCGCCAAAAAAATTTTGTCTTTTTCAAAGAATTTGCATATTTATCTATTGACGTTGCATATTTTTTAGGAGTATACTCATATCAGCCTGAAGGAAGGGCGGCGGACGCCGCTCCGATGAAAAAGGAGATTGGAAATGATGAAAAAGAATGTTCTTGCAATGGGCCTGGCTCTGACCATGGCTCTTGGGCTGACCGCCTGCGGCAGCAGCTCCAACGGCTCCGCCAGCCAGAATGACGCCAGCGCCTCCGCCCCCGCGGTGGACAAGCTGGTGCTGGGCACCTCCGCCGACTATCCCCCCTTCGAGTTCCATGTCCTTCAGGACGGCGAGGACAAGATTGTGGGCATCGACGTGTTCCTGGCTGAGCAGATCGCTGAGGACATGGGCGCTGAGTTCGAGGTGGTCCATATGGACTTCAACAACCTGTTCACCCTGTTGAACCAGGGACAGTGCGATATGGTGATCGCCGCCGCCGAGATCGATGAAGAGGGTGTCCGTCCGGCCGCCGCTGATTACTCCGATGGCTACTACTCCGATCTACCCCCCAAAATCGTTGTCAGAGCGGGCGATGAAGGAAATTATACCTCCCTGGAGGACTTCGCTGGTAAAGCTGTGGGCGCTCAGACCGCAACCACCAAGGAAACAATCGTCACCAAGTACATGACTGGCGCCGATCTGGTTTCCATGTCCTCTGTGGTGGACCTGGTGAACAACCTGGTGTACGGCAAGTGCGACGCCCTTGTGCTGGACGGCGCTGTGGCAGACCAGTATTTGGCCTCCAACTCCGATCTGGCTGCTGTGGACATCGACATGAGCAGTTATGTGGAACCCTACCGCGTCTGGGTCGCTAAGGGCGATCCCAAAGGCCTGCTCCCCTCCATCAATGAGACCATCGCCAAGGTGCTTTCCGATGGCACCATGGACGGATTCATCGAGAAGGCTGACGAGCTCAGCTCTCAGGCTCTGGAGGGTTAACTCCCGCCGCACCTCCCTAATCATACGGATCCCCCGTGGGGGGCCGGTTATTCCGGCCCTCCACGGTCCTATGTCATCCCAACCGTTACAACATAAAGGAGTCCCGCCATGCTAGAAGCCATCTCAAAAATGTTTGATTCCACATTCCCAGCCAGCTTCATCAATTTCTCCTTCCTGCCCAAGTACGCCTCCTACTTTGTAGACGGCGTTCTGAACACTTTGGCTCTGTCCATTGTGGCGGTGCTGCTGGCTGTGATCCCAGCCCTGCTGCTGGCCCTGATGCGTCTGAGCAAGAACCGTTTCATCCACGGGCTGTCCGGCGCCTATATCGCGGTCTTCCGTTCCACTCCTTTGATGGTCCAATTGGCCATTATCTATTTCGGCGTCTTTTACATCATTCAAGTTCCCCGGGTCTACATTGGCTTTATCCGTCTTGATATGTTCATCCCCTTCGTGGTGTCCCTGGCACTGAACAGTTCTGCCTATGTGGCGGAGATCTTCCGGGCCGGCATCCTGGCGGTGGACAGCGGACAGACCGAGGCCGCCCGCTCTCTGGGCCTGTCCCAATGGCAGGCCATGAAGCTGGTTGTCCTGCCCCAGGCGGTGAAGAACGTCCTCCCCGCCCTGGCCAACGAGGTGGTCACCATGGTGAAGGAGTCCTCTGTCTGTTCCGCCTACGGCATGGGCGAGCTGATGTTTGCCGCAAAGAATGTCTCCGGCACTACGTTGATTTCGGTAGGCCCCTTCGTATTTATTGCATTGATCTACTTCTGCATCAATTTCCCCGCCAGCAAGGCCATCGAGGCCATTGAAAGGAGGATGCGCCGTGGCGACAAGCGGTGATCTGATCCGTGTGGAGCACGTGATCAAGGAATTTAATCACGGGGCGGTCAAGGCCCTCAACGACTGCTCCCTGACCATTCAGAAGGGCGAGGTGGTTGCCATCATCGGCCCCTCCGGCTCCGGCAAGTCCACCCTGCTGCGGTGCCTGAACCTGCTGGAGGTCCCCTCCAGCGGACACATCTACTTCAATGATGTGGACATCACGGACAAAAAGGTGGACATCGACCTCCACCGCCGGAAGATGGGTATGGTGTTTCAGCACTTCAACCTCTTCCCCCACATGACGGTCCAGAAAAATATCACCCTGGCCCCTGTCCAGCTGAAGCTCAAGACCCAGGAGGAGGCGGACAAGCAGGCCATGGAGCTGCTGGAGCGCATCGGCCTGGCCGACAAGGCCAACGAGTACCCCAATATGCTCTCCGGCGGCCAGAAGCAGCGCATCGCCATCGTCCGCGCTCTGGCTATGGAGCCGGAGGTCATGCTCTTTGACGAACCCACCTCCGCCCTGGACCCCGAGATGGTGGGCGAGGTGCTGGACCTGATGCGGGACCTGGCCGGCGAGGGGATGACCATGGCGGTGGTCACCCACGAGATGGGCTTCGCCCGGGAGGTGGCCAGCCGGGTCATCTTCATGGACGGCGGCGCGATCCTGGAGGAAAACTCCCCCCACGCCCTCTTTGACAGCCCCCAGAACCCCCGCACCCAGCTGTTTCTCAGCAAGGTGCTGTGAGCCCTCATTTCCGAACAGAAGGTACAAAATTCCCCTGTATCCGCCCCGGAACGCATTCCGGGTGGATACAGGGGTTTTTTTCATCTCTCTCGTGCGTGGAATTGATGACAAAACAGCCGCTTCCGATCAGCTATCCTCTGTAACGGGCGTCCGCTCCTCCTCCGGCTTTCTTCCGATCTTCTGGATCAGACCGACGATCTGTCCGGACAGGATCACCGTCAACAGCGAGCAGGCAAGTCGTTTCCAGTCGATGTACGTCGCCGACAGGGCCAGCACCACAAGGTCGCTGATGAGATAGGCCCACTGAATGTCCCAGTGGCTCACAGCGGAAATGCTCATAGCCAAGGCGTCATCTCCCCCTGGGGCCCCTCCCGCACGGACGCTGATCCCCACGCCCACGCCTACAAACAGGGCGCCCAGCACCGCGGCCAGCAGAGGACGCCCCGCCAGCTGGGGCCAGAGGGGATTGAATTGCTCGCACACACCGTAAAACAGGGAGAAACCTCCCCCGGCTACGATGGAATAAGCAATAAACTCACGTCCCAGCAGCTTCCAGCCCAACCAATAGCAGAGTGCGTTCAGGACCAGCCCAGACAGCGCCGGTGACAGCCCGATCCAATGGTGCAGGAACAGCGTCATACCCAACACGCCGCCCTCCGTCACACCGGACAGCGCATGGATGTTGTACAGGCCAAAGGCAAGGATCCCGCTGCCCAGCAGAGCCAGCGCACACTTCTTTGGCTTTAATAGGGAAAACAAAATAACAACTCCTTTAATTTTCCACGCATGACTATTATATACAATCCAAACCTCTTTTGCAAGCATACTCCGCCGCCCGGTGTGTAAAAATTTTTTGAAAATAGATAAAAAACCGGGAGCTTTACGGCTCCCGGCCCTGTTTCGATCAATAATTCTCCGCTTTCAGCTGGAAATAAGCCTTGGGATGGGCACAGACAGGACACATCTCCGGGGCCTGCTTGCCCACATGGATGTGCCCGCAGTTGCTGCACTGCCAGATCATCTCTCCATCCCGGGAGAACACCAGTCCACCCTCCACATTAGCCAGCAGCTTGCGGTAGCGCTCCTCGTGCTCCTTCTCGATCTTGGCGACCTCCTCAAACAGGAACGCGATGTGGTCGAAGCCCTCCTCCCTGGCCTCCTTGGCCATAGTAGCATACATATCCGTCCACTCGTAGTTCTCTCCCTGGGCGGCGGCCTCCAGATTCTCCGCTGTGGTCCCAATGCCGTTCAGCAGCTTGAACCAGATCTCGGCGTGCTCCTTCTCATTGGCGGCGGTCTCCTCAAAGATCTTGGCAATCTGGACATAGCCGTCCTTCTTGGCCTTCGAGGCAAAGTAAGTATACTTGTTTCGGCCTGAGACTCCCGGCAAATGCGGTCCAAAGATTTTGCTCCGTCTTGCTTCCCTTCAATTCAGCCATTGTCTGCTTCATCCTTTCTGCATCACTCTTGTATTTCCGCTTGGAGCGAGGCCCCTTTTATATGAGACTGTCTCTCTGCGGATTTAATGAGAACTATTCTCATTTAAATATATTTTACCATCGTATCCGGAAAAAGTCAAGAGACAGGCTCTTCCCTTCTCCCAAACAGCAGAACGCAGGCCCCGCAGTGTGATCCGCGGGGCCTGCGCCGAATCGTGTGTCAGCCTCCGAATGCCTGGATCTCCCGGGCATTCTTCTCACGCCGCTCCTGGATGCTCTCCTTGAGTAGCATATCCTTCACCTTCATCAAACGAATGGTATTGGCCCGCTCGTTCTCGTCCAGCTTCATCGTGATATATTTGATGTTCTCCTGCATCTGCGGGATCTTCACATACTCCAGGGCGTTGACCCGGCGGCGGGTCTTTTCGATCTCCTGGGCCAGGAGCTGGCTGGTCTTTTCCACCTCCGCCAGCTTGAGCATATCCGCAAAGACCTGGGACATAGCATCCACCGCGTCATCCAGTTCGCCGCTGGTCTGAGCAAAGCCGTAGGGGTAGACCTCCCCTGGATCCTGGCTTTTTGTCTTGAAGTGGTAGCGCGGGACGTCCACCGACATGATATTCTGGAAGCTCATATCCAGCTCCACAGACTGCTTGGGATAGAGCAGGGACTGCTCCAGCATCTCCGGGGACATGAGGGCCGCCGCCACGGTAAAGGAGCCATGGGCCCGCATCAGGCCCTCCTCCACCCGCTTTCGGAGCGCCCGGTTTTCCCGCACCACGTCCATGAACTGCTTCATCAGCTCATCCCGCTTATCCTTCAACAGCTTGTGGCCCCGTATGGAGGTCCTGAGCCGGTTTTTCAGCCGGGTCAGCTCCTGCCGGGTCGGATTGACAGTCGTGCTTGGCAATTTGGTTCACCTCTTTCCGGCCGAAGCGCCTGCCGCGGCAGGCACGGACAAACTCAGCCCTCCTTCTTGGGCAGATACTTGTCAATATACTCCGGCTTGATACGCTTCAGCTCGCTCCGGGGCAGGATGGACAGCAGCTCCCAGCCCAGGTCCAGGGTCTCCTCGATGGAGCGGTTCTCATCCGTCCCCTGGGAGACATAGCGCTTTTCAAACTCATCGGCAAACTTGGCGTACAGCAGGTCGGTGGGGCTGAGGGCGGCCTCACCCAGAATGGACATGAGTTCCTTGTTCTCCTTGCCGGTGGCATAGGCGGCGAAGAGCTGGTTCATGGTCCCGGAGTGGTCCTCCCGGGTCTTGCCTGCGCCAGTGCCCTTGTCCTTCAGACGGGACAGGGAGGGCAGCACGTCCACCGGCGGGTTGACCCCCTTGCGGTACAGCTCCCGGGAGAGGATGATCTGCCCCTCGGTGATGTAGCCAGTCAGGTCGGGGATGGGGTGGGTCTTGTCATCCTCGGGCATGGTCAGGATGGGGATGAGGGTGATGGAGCCCTCCCGGCCCATTTGACGGCCCGCCCGCTCATACAGGGTCGCCAAGTTGGTATACAGATAGCCAGGATAGCCACGGCGGCCCGGGACCTCCTTCTTGGCGGCGGAGATCTCCCGGAGGGCCTCGGCATAGTTGGTGATGTCGGTCATAATGACCAGCACGTGCATCCCCTTCTCAAAGGCCAGGTACTCCGCGGCGGTGAGGGCCATCCGGGGGGTGGCGATGCGCTCCACGGCGGGGTCGTTGGCCAGGTTGGTGAACAGGACCGTGCGGTCAATGGCGCCGGTGCGCTTGAACTCGCTGACAAAAAACTCCGACTCCTCAAAGGTGATGCCAATGGCCGCAAAGACCACAGCGAAGTTGGAGTCGCCGTCCAGCACCTTAGCCTGGCGGGCAATTTGAGCCGCCAGCGCCGCGTGGGGCAGGCCGGAGCCGGAGAAGATGGGCAGCTTCTGTCCGCGGACCAGAGTGTTCAGTCCGTCAATGGTGGAGATCCCCGTCTGAATGAACTCGTTTGGGTAGTTCCGGGCGGCTGGGTTCATAGCCAGACCGTTGATGTCCCGGTATTCGTCCGCCAGGATGGCGGGGCCGCCATCGATGGGCTGGCCCATGCCGTTGAACACCCGGCCCAGCATATCCTCTGAAACGCCCAGCTGAAGGGGATGCCCCAGGAAGCGGATCTTGGACTCAGCCAGATTGATACCGGCGGAATTTTCAAACAGCTGGACCACGGCGGAGTCGCCGTTGACCTCCAGCACCTGGCAGCGCCGGACGGTGCCGTCTGTCAGTTCGATCTCGCCCAGCTCGTCATAGGTGACGCCCTGAACGTGATCCACCACCATCAGCGGGCCGGAGATCTCCTGGATCGTCTTATATTCCCGGATCACAGTGCTTCCTCTCCCTTCTCCGCAATGGCGTTGATCTCCTCGTCCATCTCCACCATAATATTGGCATAGTTATCCATATACTGGTTCGCAGGGACCGATTTGGCCCGGCCGATCTTCTCCCGGGCGGGGATGGAGAACATCTGAGCCAGGTCTCCGCCCCGCTCCGCCGCCTCCCGGCAGTGCCCGTCATACTCCCGGATAAGGGCAAGCATCCGCGCCTGCCGGTCATACTCCGAGTAGGAGTCAATGTCCACAAAGGAGTTCTGCTGCAGAAAGTCCTCCCGGATCATCTTGGCGGTCTCCAGCGTGATCTGATCCTTGGCGGAAAGGGAATCCTTACCCACCAGCTGGACGATTTCATTCAGGCTGGCCTCCTCCTGAAGCACGGCCATAGCCCACTCCCGATTCTGAAGGAAGCCCTTGCCCAGATGCTCGTCATACCAGGGCTTCAGGGAGTCCAGATAGAGGGAATAGGAGTTGAGCCAGTTGATGGCCGGGAAGTGGCGGCGGTAGGCCAGAGAGGAATCCAGGGCCCAGAACACCTTCACAATGCGCATGGTGGCCTGAGAGACCGGCTCGGACAGGTCGCCGCCAGGAGGGGACACCGCGCCCACGGCGGTGAGGCTGCCCCGGCGGTCCTCGTCGGAGCCCAGGCAGGCCACGGAGCCGGCCCGCTCATAGAACTGGGCCAGGCGGGAGCTGAGGTAGGCGGGATAGCCCTCCTCGCCGGGCATCTCCTCCAGACGGCCGGACATCTCGCGCAGGGCCTCGGCCCAACGGGAGGTGGAGTCGGCAATGACGGCCACGGCGTAACCCATGTCCCGGAAGTACTCCGCGATGGTGATGCCGGTGTAGATGGACGCCTCACGGGCGGCCACCGGCATATCAGAGGTGTTGGCGATGAGCACCGTCCGCTTCATCAGCGACTGACCAGTGCGGGGGTCCACCAGCTCGGGGAACTCCCGGAGCACGTCGGTCATCTCGTTGCCCCGCTCGCCGCAGCCGATATAGACCACCAAGTCCACGTCGGACCACTTGGCCAGGGCGTGCTGCATCACCGTCTTGCCGGAGCCGAAGGGGCCGGGGATGGCGGCGGTGCCCCCCTTGGCCACGGGGAAGAAGGTGTCCACGATCCGCTGTCCGGACTGGAGGGGCACCACAGGGGGATACTTGTGCTTATAGGGGCGGCCCACACGGACAGGCCATTTCTGCATCATGGGCAGCTCCACCCGGGAGCCGTCCTCCTGTTCCAGCACGGCCACCGTCTCGGTGACGGTAAAGGAGCCGCCCTGGATGGACACGATGGTCCCCTTCATTCTGGGGGGCAGCATGATCTTGTGGAGGATGGACTCGGTCTCCTGGACCGTGCCCAGCACATCGCCACCCACCACCCGGGTCCCGGGCTGGACGGCCGGGGTGAACGCCCACTTCTTCTCCCGGTCCAGGGCGGGCACCTCCACGCCCCGGGGGAGGCTGTTGCTTCCGCTGACCTCCCGGATGACCTCCAGGGGGCGCTGGATCCCGTCGTAAATATTCTCGATCAGGCCGGGGCCCAGCTCCACGGACAGGGGCGCGCCGGTGGTGACCACCTCAGCGCCGGGCCCCAGTCCGGAGGTCTCCTCATAGACCTGGATGGAGGCGGCGTCCCCAGTCATATTCAGGATCTCGCCGATCAGGCGCTGCTCGCCCACACGGACCACGTCGGCCATGTTGGCCTCCTCCATCCCTGTGGCCACCACCAGAGGGCCGGAGACCTTGACGATCTTTCCCATAGGCTTATAACCTTCTTTCGGGTCAATTTTTATAAAATATCGGCTCCCACTGCCCGCTCCACGGCGTTGGTGACATTGGCCATGCCGATGCCCAGGGAGCCCTCCTTGCCGGGGATGAGGATGATGGCCGGGGTCAGGGCGTCCTGATACCGGGCGATCTCAGGCTGCAGCTGGGCGGCCAGCTGCTCGGTGAGGTACAAAATGGCGTAGTTCTCCTTTGCCATCCGGTGGATGGCCTGCCGGGCCTGCTCCACATCCTCCGCCGGACACACCTCCATCCCCAGGGCCTTGAAGCCCAGCACGCTGTCCGGGTCTCCGATCACTGCGATGCGATACATCTCCATCCACCTCCGCTATACATAGGTCTCCCGCAGGCGCTCCCGGATGACGGCCCCGTCCAGACCGGCCCGCCGGCCGGCCAGGATGGTGCGGATGGCCGTCAGCTCCGCCTCCTTGGCGTACAGATAGGCGACGACCGTCTCCACACCGAAGGGCACCCGCCGGGCGTCCCCCAAATACCGGGTCAGGGCGTTGTCACACTCCCGCTCAAAGGCGGTGAGGGAGCCGCCCGCCGGACGGGCCGCCTTGGCCCCCAGCTCCGCGGCCTGGGCCAGCGCCCCGTTCTGGAACAGGGCGCTCAGCTCCTCTCCCCTGGCTGCGGCCAGGGTCCGCTGGGACACACTCCCGCCGGGCAGCAGCACCTGGGATAAAAACTCGCTCCCCTTCCCCATCCGGGTCACCCGGACGGCGGCCCTCAGGTTGGCCACATCCACCGCAAGGCGGACATACCCCTGGAGGAAGCCGCTCCCGGTCTCCCGGGCCAGCTGGGCCATCTCCTCGTAGCAGGCCCGGTCCAGAGCCAGGTCGGCCAGCTGAGGATCGTGGGAGGCAGCCAGGGTCTCCCGGGCCTCCCGGATCGCACTTTGAAAGCGGAGGGACAGGCCGCCCAGCTGCTCCTTTTGATAGTTCTCGGCCAGCCCAGAGGCGGGCACGCGCCCGCCGTCCAGCAGCAGCCTCCCGGCGTCGATCCCCATGGCCTCCGCCTTCACCAGCACCTTGGCGTTGTGATAGTCGTATTTCAGCCGGAACACATCCACCACCCGGGGATCGGGGGCGGCTGTGCTCAGCTCCTGAAAGGTCTCCGCCCGGGCGGTGGCCAGCACACGCTCCACATCCTGGGCCCGCAGGCCCTCCGCGCCGCCGTAGCCGCACTCTGTGAGGACCTTCAGCGCCTCGCTCTCCTCCCGGGCGTCGATCATCCGATCCATCCGGTCCCGGGTCAGAAGCCGGCCCTCCATGGCGTGGATCCGGGCGGAGAGGGCCAAATAATCCGTATCTTTATTGCGGGACAACATACGCCCCCCTTTCTTAAAGTTAGGAATCAGGAGTTTTCCCATTCTCTGCTCCGTTTCTCATTCCAGTCTGGCCGCAGAAAACTCATACCGCGTCAAGGTTTTCAAGTGGCATTCAATTCCTAATTCCTAACTCCTCATTCCTAATTTCCAAACAGGAGCTCCGCCGCCTGATTCTCCAGCTTCTCCCGCTGGAGGCGGACCAGCGTCTCAAAGGAGCAGTTGACCTCCACCGGTCCGTCCACCAGGATGAAGCCGCCCCGGATGGGACGGGTCTCCTCCGCCAGGGAGAGCAGGCCAGTGCCGGTGATCTGCGCCGCGGCACTGTTGACCACCTTGCCCAGCAGAGCCCCCACCCGGGAGTCTGTCAGGGAGTCGGGCAGCTCCGGGGCCACCGCCTTCACCAGGGCCTCGTTGGCGGCCACAACGACCTGCTTGCCGATGCGGCTGCGGTCTCTGGGCGAGAACACCAGCTGTTCCCGTCCGGTGGACACCGCCTGGAGCACCATACCAGTCAGCAGCTGGATGTACTCCTCCTCCGGCAGGGCGCACAGCTTCTCCAGCGCCTGCTCGAAGGCCTCGGACAGCACCTCCTGCTTGGCGGCCAGCTCCAGCTTCCGCCGCTCCAGCTGGGCCGCGGACTTCAGCCGCTCTAACCGCTCCTCCGCCGCCCTCCGGCCTCTGGCCAGGATGGCGGTCCGCTCCTGGTCCATCTGTGCCTTCGCCTGGGCCTGGATCTCCAGGATCTGGGCCTCGGTCTGTTCCCTCAGCTGGGCCAGCTCCGCATCCGCGTCTGCACGGATGCGCGCGGTGATTTTTTCAATTCCGTCCATACGCGCCGCTCCCTCAGCCGCTGATGTTGATGATCATCAGCATGGAGGCCAGGAGGGACAGGATGGCGTAGAACTCCACAGTGATGCACAGCACCATGCCCTTGGCCCAGTGGTCAGGCTTCTTGGCCAGGATGTTGATGGATCCGGCGGCTACGCGGCCCTGAGCGATGGCGGAGAACAGTCCGCCCAGCGCCATAGGCAGGCAGGCGGCAAAATACTGGAAGCCCTGGGCAATGGTCAGCACGGGCAGGGTGCCGGACAGCAGGCCCATGCGGAAGATGGCAAAGAACCACACCACCAGGCCGTACAGGCCCTGGGTGCCGGGGATAACCTGCAGGATCAGGACCTTACCGAACTTGCTGGGATCCTCGCACAAAAGGCCGGTGCCCGCCTCACCTGCCATGCCGGTGCCCTTGGCCGAGCCAATGCCGCTGAGCACCGCGGCCAGGCCGGCGCCCAGAAGGGCCAGGGCCAGACCGCCCCAACTGCCAAACAGGGTGCCGGACTGCTGAAGCTCAAACATCTGAGTTAAGTCGCTTGCATACATAATGGTTTCCTCCTCTTATTTGACCACGTTGTAGTATTTTGTGTTCAGATCCAGGGGACGGAAGGGCTTTCCGCCGTCCTCATAGAATTTCCCGAAGTATTCCAGACACTGGAGACGCAGGTCGTGGACATAGCAGCCCAGCAGGTTCAGGGCGAAGTTCAGGGCGTTGCCCACCATGGAAATCACCACAAAGATGACCACGTTCCCGGGGATGGCCCCCAGTGTGTTGAACACCTGGGCAATGACCGAGCCGGCCAGCATCAGAGCCATCAGACGGGAGTAGGACAGGATGTCGCCGAAGTAGCCGGTCACATGGTTGTAAAGGGACCCGAAGATCCCAGTGAGTTTTCCAAAGCCCTTCCCTGTGATCAGCGGCCCGGCAAACACCATAGCCACACCGGCGTACAGGACCAGGTTGGTCATCCCCAGCACCGCCAGGGCGATCCCGGCAAAGACCAGCCACCAGGTGACCTCTTCCCACACCGCGTCCATCCACTTCCCATTTCGGAGCTTTTGAACGAAGCTGATGGCCATACCCGTGACGATCTGGACGACGCCCAGGGCCATGGAGCCGATCAGGATCTGAAGGGTGTTATCCAGCGGGGTGAACAGGGGCGGCCAGAACCACACAAAGGTGCTCTCCGGGTCCAGCAGCTTCAGCAGCTGGGGGATGAAATCCCCAAAGAAGCCGCCGGTCAGCGTCCCCATGAGGAAGGTGCTCACGCCGCACAGGCCAAGCAGGGCAAAAAAGTCGTGCATCCCCTTCTGGGGGCGCGCCTTGGTCAGCACCACCACAGAGGCCAGCATCATCAAAAGCCCGTATCCCATGTCTGCCATCATCACACCGTAAAACAGGATGAAGAATGGGGCCATCAGGGGGTTGGGGTCCACCGTTCCGTAGGCAGGCAGGGAATACATCTCCGTAACCATGTTCAGCGGGCGGGTGAGCCAGTTGTTTTTCAGGCTCACCGGCACCTGGGGGTACTCCTCCTCCGCTGGGTCCTCCACCTGCCAGGCGCAGGGGTAGGCGGACAGCTTCCGCTCCGTATCCTCCCACCGCTCCGCGGGGATCCACCCCCGGAGCAGGAAGGTCTGCTCCGTATCCCGGAGCCTGGCCCGGCTCTCCTCCCGGTCGATGAGCACCGAGGCCCGGTCCGAGGCCCGGCGGACGTCATCTGCCAGGCCGGTCATGCCGGCCAGTTCCTCCTCTGTCTGCCGGAGACGCTCCTCATTCTCGGACAGCTCCCGGTCCAGACGGGCGTCATTTTCCCGGGCCGTGCCCGTCCAGCCATTCAATGGGACCCTGGACCACCCGAAGTCCCGCAGGGCCTCCAGCACCGCCTCCTGGGCGCTCTTGTGGCAGACCAGCAGGCAATAGCGCACCTCCCGGCCGGCGCTGGCCTGGATCAGCTGGGCCAACTCGCTGGCCTCTTCCACCGTCCGCTGGGCCTCCTCCAGGGGACGTGCGGCGGTCAGAGTACCGAACTGCACCAGCATCTCACGGGTGGAGCCGCTCTCCAGAGGGAGGTCCAGGGACAGCCAGGGGGCCAGCGCCGCCTTCTGGGCGGTCAGCTTCCCCTGCTCCGCCTGGAGCAGGGCGGCCTCTCGGTCCTTCTGGAGCACCGCCTCCACCGCCCGCGTCCCTGCGGCGCAGGCGGCCGGCTCAAACAGCTCCTCCTCGGTCAGCTGGGGCCGCGGGGTGAGCATCCCTCTGCCTTTGGCCCCGCAGCGGGACAGCACGGACAGCGCCCGCTCCGCCGACTGCTTCTCCTCCTGCACCTGGGTCAGGGCGGAGCCGTCCGGCGTCCGAAGTTCCAGAACAGCCGTCAGCCCCTCCCAGTCTCCTGGGGGTGCGTCGGAACGGCCGTCCGCCTCTGCCGGCTCGCTGATCTCCACGCAGCCCATCCGCTGTAAGGTGTGCAGCAGCTCCTCCCGGTCGCTCCGCAGCGCCAGCAGATGCAGCCGCTTCATTTTGATAATCGCCATCAGCTTTTCACAACCTTTTCTACCAGAAAAGCGACCGCCTGCTCCAACCGGCCCCGAGCCTCCTGCTTCTTTTCCTCACAGTCCAGCCGTGCCTGCTCCAGGACAGACGCGGTCCATTTCGCCGCTTCCTGCTCCGCCTCCGCCATCATCTGCCGGGTCTCCGCCTCCGCGTTCTGGCGGGACTCCTCCACCTGACGCCGGGCGGAGCGCTGGGCCTCCAGGATGCGCTGCTTGCTTTCGGCTGCCGCAGCCTCTTTCTCCTGCTTCACCGTTCGCTCCAGCTCCGTCACCTGTTGGATCGCTTCCACTGCCATTGACACCTCACCACCCTACATTTGAAACATTGCAGACAATCCTTGGATTGTATGCCTCCATTGTAGGCTAAATCGCCCTAAAATGCAAGGCAATTTTCCCTCTCCATCGCCCACCCTTTCGTCCCCTCTCCAGCAAAAGAGACTTTTTCATTTTATTTTTCAAGAAAACCCTCAAGTCCCCGCTTATTTTTTCATCTTTTTCACAATTTGTACAGATTGTAAACTTTTATCGTCCAATCAAAATGCAGGACCCTCCACCTCTTCCGCCCAAATTTCCGCAAAATGTGCGGACACAGCAATCTCTATACCGCTTTTTCAACAGTGGGAGGAGCATCTCTGCACCAGAAAAGCAGGCTCAAGGGCCACTGTGCCCCCTTGCAGAACACAGACCGCTGTGCTACACTGAATTCTACTTTGTGAGCACAGGAGGCACGACGGAAATGAACGGACAGGCAGAGCAGCATTGGATCTGCAGACTGACCAACCAGCCCCACCAGTTCTCCTATGAGAGCGGCGTGGAGGTGACCCATGTGGAGCCCGGCCGGGCAGAGGGCGTGCTGACCGTGGGGCCGGACAGCATCAATCCCCACGGAAAGGTCCACGGCGGGGCGCTGGCCACTCTGGCGGATACGGTGGCGGGCTGCTGTGCCTGCGCCCGCGGGCGCAGCTGCGTGACCTCAGGTAGCTCCATGGAGTTCCTGAGGCCTGCGGACGGGGACCGAATCACCTGCACAGCAGTCCCAAAAAAGGAGGGGCGCACCCTGTCCGTCATTCAGGTGGAGCTGCGCAATGGAGCGGAGGCCCTGGTAGCCACGGGGACCTTCACCTTTTTCATGTTTGACCGGAAGGACTGACCGTGCCCGGCCCGGGACCAAAAAAAACGCTCCCCTCGGGCGGAGGCAGCACTTCTTCTGCTGTCCGCCCGAGGGGAGCGTTTTATCGTTTCTTCGATCAGGAATCAATGTAGCTGCGGACCCGGAGGTGGACTCCCAGGTCCTCTGCGATGCGGCGGCTCTCCTCGATCTCCTCAGGAGCGGTCCCCTTGTCCACCACGGTAAAGATCACATGGGGGACATAGTCCTTCGCCTCTTTGGCAAAGTCCAGCATGGCCTGATAGGCCGCCTCACCCTGGACCGGGTGGCACAACGCCGTGTAGTCCGCAGCGTTATTTGCGTTGAGGGAGATGGAGAGGGTGTCGATCCGGCCCTTCAGCTCCGGGATCACATCCCGGCCATGGATCAGGTTGGCGTGGCCGTTGGTGTTGATGCGCACCGGGGGCAGCTGCCCGCCGAAGCGCTCCTTCATCTGGTCCACCAGCCAGAGGATGTCCTCGATGCGGTAGGTAGGCTCGCCATAGCCGCAGAACACGATCTCCCGATAAGAACACACGTCCCTGCTGAGAAAGCTGTCCAGGGCCTCCTGCCGGGTGGGCTCCCGCTCCAGCCAGAGGGAGTCCTCCGTATAGATGGAGCCCTCCTTTCTCCCGTGGCGCAGACAGAATTCACAGTTGCAGTTGCACTTGTTGGTGAGGTTCACATACAGCGCGTCCTCATATTCATAGGTGATGGTCATACCATCCCGCCTCCTTGTTTAAATTTCAATGCGGAAAAACCGCGTTCCGTTTTCCAGTGTGATCCGGGCAGCCTCCTCCGGGTCCATTCCCTTCACCCGGGCAATGGCCTCGGCCACCAGATGGACCTTCCCCGAGTCGTTGCGCTTGCCCCGGAAGGGCTCCGGCGTGAGATAGGGGGAATCAGTCTCCACCATGATCCGGTCCATGGGCAGCCACTCGATGACTTCCAGAGCCTTTCGTGCATTTTTATAGGTGATGACGCCAGTGAAGGACAGCATCCAGCCCAGCTTCACCAGCACCTTGGCGTCCTCCAGACTCCCGGAGTAGCAGTGGTACACGCCACGGACCTCCGGATGGGCCCGAACCACCTCCAGGCAGTCCTGGTGGGCCTCCCGGTCATGGACGATGACCGGCAGGTCCAGCTCCGCCGCCAGCTCCAGCTGCCGGGCAAACACCTTCTGCTGAAGTTCTCTGGGGGGATTGTCCTTCCAGTAGTAGTCCAGCCCGATCTCTCCGATGGCCCGTACCTTTGGGTGGGCGGCCAGGGCCCGCAGTTGCTCCAGCCAGCTGTCCTCCCACGCCCCGCAGTCGGAGGGGTGAACCCCCACAGCGGCGTAGACAAAGGGAAACTCTTCCGCCAGGGCGATGGCGGTCCGGGAGCTCTCCAGGTCGCAGCCCGGATTCAGGATCAGCTCCACCCCCTGCTCCGGCATGGCGGCCAGCGTCTCCAGCCGGTCGCTGTTGAAAGCCCCGGAATCGTAGTGGGCATGGGTATCAAATAAACGCATGACAGGCTCCTCTTTCTCCGCACCTTCCGGCCCCGGGGCCGCCTGTGCGGCTTCTGTTTCGGCCACTATCATACCGCGATTTGGACGAAAAAGCAAGCCGCTCCCGGGACCCTTCTCCGCAAATCATTCCACCGTGAAGCGGGTCAGGAACAGATCTCCCTCCTCGCCCTCCTCGGTCCCGTTCTCGATCAGCTCCAGAAAGGCCAGAGTAAACTCCGTCTCCTCCTGAGGCACCTCATACACCAGCAGCCCTTCCCGGGACTTTCCAGGCTCCAGGTCGTACTCCCGGGGCAGCTGGTCTTCACAATAGGGATCCAGGGGCATGGCCCACTCATCCGGGCCGCATTCCCCCCAGTACAGCTGAAAATCCGTGTCATACATGGAGACCGCCTCATGGAAGGTGTTTTTCAGCTCCAGCTCCACCACCACCAGCTTATTCCCGCTGGAGGCTGTATCGCTCTCATAGGACTTCCGGGCCTCCGCCTCCTCCACCGTGCAGTCGAACCACCGGGTCGAAACCGTTTCACCCAAAACAGCCTCCGTCACTCCGCTCTCCGCCGGGAACGCGCCGCACCCAGACAGCAGCGTCAGCGCCGCCAGTCCCAAGATCCACCCTCTCTTCTTCATGAGGCTCCTCCTTCTGTCCGGCGCCGCGGCCGGGCATCTGCTGCCTTTATTATAGAGGCTCGGCAGGAAAAATACAACCGCCAGCTTCATTCCCTCTCCCAGAAAAGCAAAGTCGTGTGCCGGGAGGCACACGACTCTGAGGTTCAAGGCTGTAAAACTCCTTCGGACTTTGGTGCGGAGGTCTCTGTATCCCCTTCCGCTGTATCGGAAGGGGCTGTCATACTGCTTCCCTTTGAATCAATGGTAAAGGTTTGGAGCCCCCCATCCAAGGTCTCAAAGGCTGTGGTCAGCATCCACTCTGTGGCGCTGCCCTCCACCGTGACCGTCACCTGGGTCCCGCCGAAGGATAACTCGCGGGTGTAGCTGCCCGCAGCCTTCAGCTGGTCTGTGATGTCCGTCTCCTCCCCGTTCACCACCAGGATGGCGCGCCCATTTCGGTTTTCCACTGTGGCCTGGGGCAGGTCCAGGACCGTGACTTGTTCACCGTCCTTGGTGGTCAGGTCACGCCGAAACTCGTCCACCTTGATAGCAGAAGTGATGTGAGCGAAAAATTCCTGTGCGGCCTCTGGATTAGCGGCGGCCACCCCCACCACCATGGTTGCTGCGGCGGCACAAGCTGTCAGGCCGGCTCCCAGAGAGCGGACCCATTTCTTTGGGGTACGATGTTCTGTCATAGCGATAATCTCCTCTATTTTTTTCTCAGGAGCCCGCAGCTCCCGGCATACTTCACAATATTCCTTGGGGTCGAACATAGACGCTTCCCTCCTGATCCTCCGCCTTCTCATCCAGCGCGCTCCTCAGCCGGGCCCTGGCCCGGAGCAGCCAGGTCTGCACCGTGGATGGATTGGCTCTCATGGCGGCAGCTGTTTCGGCCACCGTCAGTCCTTCATAGTAGTAGAGATAAATGGCCAGCCGGTATTTCGGATCCAGCGCCATCACAGCCTCCAGCAGCTCTGCCCGCTCCCCATGTTCCGGTGCCTCCAGCTCGCGCCAGTCATCCAAAGGGACGGAAACGCGCCGCCAGAAGGAGCGCAGGAGCTTCCGGCTCTCATTGACCGACACCCGCAGCAGCCAGTGCTTCAAATGTGCCTCGCTCTCAAATTCCTTGTCGTACTCAAAGAGCTTCAGCATGACGGTCTGCATCACGTCCTCCGCGTCCTCACGGTTGTTCAGTGCATGGAATGCGACCCGGTACACGGTATCTCCATAGGTCTGGACCGCCTGGGCAAATGCCTCTCCGGTCAACTCGGACCACCTCCTTGTTTGGTTCGCTTTGAAAGGCCTTTCATAAAGGAATATCCATCAGACAACCTAAAAATCTCAGGGAAGCCAAATTTTTTTGCTCCATACGTGGGTCCGCCTCCCTTCTGCAAGGCCCAGACCCTGAAGGTATTACAGAAAAACCGCCGCAGAACATTCCCATTCTGCGGCGGTTCCTGCCTGTCTATTTGGATGCGTCCGGCCCGGCGATGATCGACAGGGCCTGGCGATGGTTCCGGACCTCATTGATCTCATGGCTGCCGCCGTACTCCCCGTCGATGGTCCAAGGGATGGGCTTCTCACTGAGGAAACGGAGACGGGCGGCGTGGAAGGAGAGCAGCGCGCCGCTCTCCTCCACTGCACCGGGGCGGAGCAGCGCCTGAAGCCCGGCCCCGATGTCGAAGATGTTCATGGGTTTGCGCACCAGAATGACCTCGAACAGGCCGTCGTCCAGGTCCACCCGGTCGGTGGGCAGATTCTTGATCCCACCCACGGAGTAGGTGTTGCACACCATACCATAGAAAAAGTCATCCTCAATGGTCTGGCCGTCGTATTCCAGCTTCAAATGGTAGGGGGTGATGGAGGGCAGGGACGCGATCCCAGCCATGACATAGGCCAGGTGTCCAAAGGTGTTTTTCAGCTCCTGGGGGGTATCGTATGCCACCTCGGTAAAGGCCCCGAAGGCGGCCACATAGACAAAGGGGCGGTCGTTGAGGGTCCCAATGTCCCACTTTAAGGGAGGGGTGTCGCCGGCGGCCAGCTCCGCGGCCGGCTTATAGCCCTGTGGGATGCGGAGGGTGGCGGCGCAGTCGTTGGTGGAACCGGAGGGGATGTAGCCCAGCAGAGGAGGCTGAGGGAGGGCGAGCAGCCCGGCGGCCGTTTCGCTCAGCGTGCCGTCTCCGCCGCAGCAGACCACCCGGTCAAACTGAGGGGCCAGTTCCCGGGTGACCCGCGTAGCATCCCCGGTGCCCTGGGTGGGATAGATGGTGACCAGCCAGCCGGCCTTGGTAAAAGCGTCCACGATGGTGGTCACGTTTCCGGTGATAGCCCCCTTGCCGGAGGTAGGATTGTACACAAAAAGCAGCCGTTTCATAAGAAATTACCTCGAGATGCTGTGATGTGCGGCGGCTGCCGCATTTTGGCCGGACATCGCTCATTCTGTCCGTACAACTTCCAAAAGAAGAAGGACCTCATTCCTGACAGTCCGATATTATTATATGTATGTTCGCAAAAAAAAGCAAGAAATTCCCGTAAACATTTTGAAAATTCTGTGGCCGTTCCATTAAAGAAGTGTAAATTTTCAGTTCAGGAACCCAACCAGTGAACAATGAAACTTCAGAACAGATGGGCTGGGGGCTTGCGTCCGGGGCGGAAAACGGTTACAATGTGGGCAGAAAACGCCGGAGAAGCAGCGGCGGACAGGAGGAAACGCCTTATGAAGGAGAGAGAAAGCCGGCATCCGGCGGTACTGATCACCGGGGCATCCCGGGGGATCGGAGCGGCGGCCGCCCGGCGGTTTGCCCAGGGCGGCTGGGATGTGGCGGTAAACTACTGCCGCTCCCGGGCAGCGGCGGAGGCGCTGGCGGCAGAACTGCGGGAGCGGGGCGTCCGCGCGGAGGCCATCCCGGGGGACGTCTCCCGGCCGGAGGAGGCGGCCGCCCTGACTGCAGCCGCGGAGCAGACCTTTGGCGGACTGGATGCTCTGGTATGCAGCGCTGGCATTGCCGCACCCCAGATGCTGCTCACCGATCTGAGCACAGAGGGCTGGCGGGAGCTGATGGGCACCAATCTGGACGGGGTGTTCCATGTCCTGCGGGCGGCGGTCCCAGGCTTTGTCCGCCGGCAGGCGGGGAGCATCGTCACCATCTCCTCCATGTGGGGGATCACCGGCGGCTCCTGCGAGGCGGCCTATTCCGCCTCTAAAGCGGGGATCATCGGCCTGACCCGGGCCATGGCTAAGGAACTGGGGCCCTCCCACATCCGGGTAAACTGTGTGGCCCCCGGTGTGATCGACACCGATATGAACCGCCATCTGAGCGCCGGGGATATGGCCGCTCTGGCGGAGGAGACCCCGCTGTGCCGCATCGGCCAGCCCGAGGAGGTGGCAGAAGCTGTCTATTTCCTCGCCTCTTCCGCCGCCAGCTTCATCACGGGACAGGTGCTTCCCGTAGACGGCGGAATGGTCATCGGCTGACCGGGCATGGGCATATTGCCGGGTTAAAAACCAACGCAGCGGACAGAATGAGTGGAGCGTTGGAAGTTTGGAGAGGAGGATGGGGATGCGACGCACCAAATTTGACTATCGATCCTACCATGGAAGAAAGACCGCCACGGACTGGCTGAAGTGGATCGCGCTGATCTTGGCCATTCTTGCCGCTCTGGCTGTGGCCGCGCTGCTGTGGGGGCAGAAATATTTCAACTATACAGACGAAGGACTCAAGCTGACCCTCCCTTTCTTCCAGCAAGAAAGTCCCAAGCCGGCCGACCCAGGCCAGGTGGATGTGGTGATCGAGGAGGAACCGGAGCCGAAGGAGGACGCCTCTCAGCCGGTGGAGCCTCCCAAGCCTGAGGAGGCCACTGCGGCGGCGGCAGTACCGCTGTCCGCCCTGTTGGACGGGAGCGCCGCCGCCCTGGCGGAGCAGGCGGGGGCCAACAGCGTGGTGGTGGAGATGAAGGACGCCCAGGGACGGCTGGGCTGGCAGTCAGAACAGCCCCTGGCCGGGGCGGCAAAACTGCCCGGGGCGGATGCTCCCGAACTCAATGAGCAGCTGTCCGCCTGGAATCAAAAGGAGTTCTATACCATAGCCCGTCTGTCCTGCTTCCAGGATGAGGCCCTGGGCTCCAACATGGCCCACACCATCCGCACCAGCAGCGGCTACCGCTGGAAGGACGGCGGCGGGCTGCACTGGGCCTCCCCCTCCGACCAAGAGGTGCAGGACTATCTGGTCGGCCTGATGGTGGAGCTGGCCCAGCTGGGCTTTGATGAGATCGTGCTGGAGCACTGGGGCTACCCCGCCCAGTCGGACGGCCCTCTGGCAATCTCCAGTACCCGGCGGGAGCGCTGGAGCCGGTTGTGACCGACTCTGGCCGGCCGCGTCCGCCCTGAGTCCTATGACGTCCGCCTCCTCCCTGGCGGTGTCCGCCGGCCAGCTGTCCGGTGAAGATCCTGGCACGGGGCTGACGGCAGAGGCACTGAACGCCAGTGTGGACCGGATCTGGATGGATGGGAACCGGACAGAGGCCCTGGCGGCGCTGAACGCCTCCGGCGTGACCGGGGCGGCGGAGCGGCTGGTGTCCCGGAGCGGCGCCCTGAACCCGGATGAGGCCGGGGCCCAGGCGGTCTGGGCGGCAGACGGCACTTGATAACGGAAGAAAGGGAACAGCACGGCGTACCAGTTGTAGTACGCCGTGCTGTTCCTTAAAAAGCCGTCCGCAGAAGCGGCTTCGCCTCCCTGACCGTTCCAATACCGGAACCTAAAACAAAAGGCAACTGCAAAAGCAGTTGCCTTTTGTTTGGCAGCGGGAGAAGGATTCGAACCCTCACAAACAGAGTCAGAGTCTGTCGTGCTACCCTTACACAATCCCGCTATTTGATTCAGCCGAGCTTTTTAACTCGTGTCCCGCAAGGACAGGTGCTATTATAACAGAGTCTCGAAAAATGTCAATAGGTTTTTTGAAATTTTTTTATTTTTTCAAAAAGGCCTGAAACCGCCCAGTCCGGAGCCGCCCACGCCCACCCCGCTCCCACAGAAAATTTCTCCCCGGGCGGCTCCCGCTCTTTTCAACAGGATGGAAAATATGGTACACTGGCACAGGTGATGAAATATGATACGAATTCAAAATATCCCCCTGCCTCTGGACGGAGATCTGGAGCAGCTGCGGAAAAAGGCGGCCCGTATTCTGGGGGTGCGCCCGGGCGCGCTGGAGGAACTCACTCTGGTGCACCAGTCTATCGACGCCCGGAAGAAGCAGGACGTCCACTATGTTTACACCGTGGACGTGTCCCTGCGCACCGGCGAGGAACAGGCGGTGGAGCGGACCGGGAAAAAGAATGTCTCCCTGGTGCTCCCCAAGCCC
>SCPN01000357.1_pt1 | contig 75936 bp, 95 predicted proteins | sample 6106831 | NCBI WGS metagenome assembly SCPN01 (sample SAMN10720447, study PRJNA508395) | human gut metagenome | isolation source: Participant 1, 0 month
TGGTATTCCGTATCAGCTACTCTTTTTCAGATGATAAAAGGTCAAAAATATTTATTTCTGATTGCGTGGTATTCTTTGATACAATCCGCAGCTTTCCACCTGAACCATTGCTGGCTGGGTTGTACTGGCAGGAAAGAACGTGGCACAGATTGATTAGTGATGAATATCCAATCACTGTCGTTGCCGGAATTATAAACTGGCTGATAAGAATATTGATTTGCAGATGTCTGGTGGGTGTGGGAATACTTTTGGCATTCATCGAAATAAAGATTGCAGGGCTATATAAGAAATGCACTGTTGGAATATGATTACCATAATGGTGATACTTGTAAGTATGGCAATAGCTATCACTTTGGGGAGTTGGATAAGAGAAGTATTGCCAATCAATGCTATTTCTCTTATTATTCGTGCAACTGGTATATGTTGGAATCCAAAGATGGTATGTAAAGGGATGGCGGAAAAGCAGGAGTTATGTTTAAAATAAAAATTGCTGAGACTTCGAAGTAAATAAAATAGGTAGTATTATAGGGAAGTCAGCAGTGCGTGAATAAACTGCTGGCTTCTTTTGTCGTCTGATCCTCTCGGAGAGTGTGCTGGATAGTAAAGTTATAATATCAACGCTGACGATATAGAAAATGCAGGAAGCATTGTATTTCAAAGAGTTTGAGATACAGTGAAGCAGGCAAGGCAAGACGCAAGGCAGAGGATGAAGCAAGGAAGGCTGCTGAACAGATGGTAACCGAAAAAGAATTTATCCCACCTGTAATTGATAAAAAACTTGATGCAGAAGCTTTTCCATCTGCACAGACAGTTGAACAGGCTGTTGTGAACGAATCCAAAAAGCAGTGGATAGCATTCCAGGCATTACTTTCAACAGAAGATGCTCTTGCACTGAAAGGATTCTTTAACAGCAGAAATATTGAATTTAAGTCAATTTAGAAAGGTGGGTAAACAGAATGATTCATGTAGAAAGAAAAACAATTGTGATTAATGGCAACGGAGCTGTTATTTGCTGTGAAATTGAAAGCATTTTAAGAGAATTTAGAAAGTCAGCTGAGGAAAAGCATGGTAAGGAAGCTGCAAAAGAATTGATTGATAAGATTGTGGAGAATTCCAAAAAAACAGATGAACAGAATGAAAAAGAGATAGAAGAACTAAAGAAGCAGGCTTCAGATATATTTCAGAATATTTTAAAGTTTATGGAAGGATCAGGTGAATAATATGAGCGTACAGAACAGTTTAGTTAAGAAGCAGAATCAGAGATTAGGACTTACAGCATACCTTACACAGGATGCTGTTAAGAATCAGATTAATAGCGTTATAGGTGGTAAGGATGGACAGAGATTCATTGCTTCAATTGTATCAGCAGTGAACACAAATCCTGCACTTTCAGAATGTACTAATCAGAGCATATTATCAGCAGCTCTTTTGGGTGAATCGTTAAAACTCTCACCTTCTCCGCAGCTTGGACATTATTATATGGTGCCGTTCAATGATAAAAACAAGGGTAAGGTGGCACAGTTTCAGCTGGCTATAAAGGATATATTCAAGCTTGCCATCAGAAGCGGACAGTATAAGAAGCTCAATGTCTTGCCATCAAGGAGGTGAGCTTTGAAAGAGTATGACCCAATGAACGAAGAAATACAGGTCAGCTTTAATGGTTAATAAATGGAATGAGCGTGAAGCACTTCCAACAGTAGTGGATATTACGCAATGTTTGAGCTTACCAATGGATTTAGAAAGGCTATTTATTGAGTAAAGAGCAGATGGAAAGCTCACGCATTGACTTATTCTTGGGATACAGCAAAAAAAAAGGTTATACATTTTGGAAAGAACTTTGACAATGGCTTATAAGACCATGTTAAGGCAATTAATCAGCAAATGGGGAATTATGTCAATTGATATGCAGGCTGCCTTTGATGGCGACATGGCGGTTATTAATGAGGATGGGACCAAGGAATATGTTGAAAATGATGATTCTGTCATTGATATGGAGCACCACAGGAAGTATCACAGCAGACGCAGTCAGAAATTTCTGAAACAATACAGCAGCCAACAGATGCACAGATGGCACTGTTTGGAAATAATTAATTCAAGGAAGGGGTAATTCATATGAATACAGTGGAATTGCAGAGCATCTTAGGCGGTGCATTACAGGAGAAGTTCAACAAGTCATTTGAAAAGGTTATTGATAATTTACAGGATGTCAACACATCTTTCAAGGTAAAAAGAAAGATAACCATTTCTTTAAATTTTGTGCAGAATGAAAATAGGGATGATGTGAAAGTTGACGTAAATGTTGTTGAAAAACTTGCACCACAAGCACCAATGGCAACGGCTTTTTCTATTGGCAAAGACTTGAAAACAGGTGAAATGTATGCAGAGGAATATGGCAAGCAGATTAAGGGTCAGATGTCGTTTAATGACTATGTACCACAGCAGGAAGATGAATCACAGAAATTAATTATAGACCAGGCAACAGGTGAGGTTATTAATGATGAGGCTGTTGTTGATTTTAGAAAAGCTAGTGTTATGTAAGAAAGGTTAAAAGGTTAAAAGGCGAATTTTATGATTAAAGAAGCATTACAGTACATAGTTGGTTTAAGTGAAGCAAAGGTTCAAGATATAACACTTCCTGATGGAACAGTTCAGACATATTCAGATAAATCATTATGTCTGTTAAGTAAGGATATTCCAAAGGCTGATTATATCACAATGCATACTCTTACAAGTCTTGTAGATTACATCAAGAGCAACATTGACACAATGGCAGATAAGATGATTGTTGAGGTTGCAAGCCCAACAAAAGTAAGGCTTTTCAGTCCGCTTGATGATAACAGAAAGCGTGAATATCTTGTTGAAGTAGATGCAAGAGTTCCTGAATTTAATTTCAATAATTTTATGGAACAGGAAAAATTCTGTATTAATTTACAGTCAAAATTTCAGGATGAATATGACAGGGCATTAGTATTAAAATTTGCGGGAACAGTTGAAGCAGGAACAGTTGCTGAATATGGTGATGATGGTGTAACACAGAAGGCTACAGTTAAGACAGGTATTGCATCAAAGAGTGATGCACTTGTGCCGAACCCTGTAAAACTTACGCCATACAGAACATTCTTAGAGGTAAAACAGCCTGCATCAGACTTTATTTTCAGAATGAAACAGGATAAATATGATGGAATTGTGTGTGCAATTTTTGAAGCAGATGGCGGTGCTTGGAAGATGGAAGCAGCACATAGAATTAAGGAATATTTGCAGAAAGAACTTATGGGATATCCACAATTTACAGTTATTTCTTAAAGCACTTCTGAAGGAAAATATATATCACACTATCAGCCTTCAAAAAATATAGGTGCAGACAGGGGCAGTTGGTCACTGTTCCCTGTCGGAAAGGAGAAATATGGTAAGAATTGATGATGATTATATTGTTGATATAGATGCAATGAGTTATACGGCCAAGAAAAATACACACAAGAAAGATAAGGAAGGTAATACAATTTATAGCACTATTGGCTATTATGGAAGTCTTGTTAATGCTGTTAAGGGCATATATGAGCATAAGGCAACGAATAAGCTGTCAGAAGGAGAAACTCCCATTAGTGAAGCTATTAAGATACTTGAAGAGCTTAAAGAGGAAATGAACATGAAATTAGAAGGGTTGAATATATGAAAATAGCAGAATTTACAATAAAGCTTCCACCAAGGACAAAGAAGAATAGTCAGCAGCTTATCACGATAGGCGGCAAGCCAAGGATTATACCAAGTAAGCTGTACAAGCAGTATGAAAAGGATTGTGCAGCATTTATGCCGCAGATTGAAACTATAGACAAACCTGTAAATGTTCAGGCTGTGTATTATATGCCAACAAGAAGAAGGGTTGACCTTTGTAATCTGCATGAAGCCTTATGTGATGTGCTTGTACATCATGGGATTGTTGCTGATGATAATTCTAAAATTATTGCAACAATGGATGGAAGTAAGGTTGAATATGATAAAGAAAATCCACGTACAGAAGTAATTATAAGTGAGGTATAGAGAATGGAGATAAAAGAATTAAAGACAATACATGATCTTGTTAAAGATATTCTTGAAGAACATCCGCAGGCAAGGGATAGCGATAACATTTTATATTATTATGTTTGCAAATACATAGGCACTAAACATGGATTTGATATTGATAAAATGTCACTGCCTAATTTTCTTCTGAACATGAAAAACTATAGGCTGCCATCCATTGAATCAGTTGGAAGAGCGAGGAGAAAGGTTGTTGAACAGCATTCTGAATTAAAGGGTACAGATGTAATACAGAAATATAGAAACAAAAACGAAGTGATATACAGAGAATATTCAAAGGAGTGTAGGGTATGAATAATTTAATAATTTTTGAAGAAAAGGAATTCGGACAAATACGAACGGCTGTATTAGATGGTGAGCCAATGTTCTGTCTGGCTGATGTATGCAAAGCGTTGGAAATAGGAAATGTAAGTCAGTTAAAGACTAGGCTTAATGAAGATGGGGTCATTACTAATGAGGTAGGGGTACAGACTGGTATTAAAGCTGATGGTACGCCAGCAATTCAGAGGGTAAAAATGAACTTTATCAACGAAGCCAACCTTTACAAGACAATTTTTCAGAGTAGAAAAGAAAGTGCTGAAAGATTTACAGAATGGGTTACATCAGAAGTTCTCCCCTCTATACGTAAGAATGGCGGTTACATCACAGGACAGGAAAAAATGTCTGATGATGAATTGCTTGCTAAAGCGTTACAGGTGGCACATAACAAGATAGCTGAAAGAGACAGAGTCATTGAACAGAAGCAGGCAAGAATCGAAAAAATGAAGCCAAAAGAAATATTTGCTGATGCGGTAGCAACAAGCACAACATCAATATTAATCGGTGATTTAGCAAAGCTGATTAAACAGAATGGTGTTGATATGGGACAGAAGAGGATGTTTTTATGGTTGCGTGAAAATGGATACTTAATAAAGCGGAATGGTTCAGATTATAATATGCCAACGCAAAAAAGCATGGATATGAACCTGTTTGAGGTTAAAGAAAGCACGGTAAATAATCCTGATGGTTCGGTCCGCATAAACAGAACGACTAAAGTAACTGGTAAAGGGCAGCAGTATTTTATAAATAAATTTTTATCATAAAAGGCGGAGCAGGGTTATGAGAGAATGGACAAGTGTTGAAGATGGACTTCCTGAACCTTATAAGGATTGTTGGATTACATATGAATTTGCAAGTGGTTCAAGAAATGTGACGGAAAGTTATGTCAATGATAAGGGCAGATGGAATCTTGCGGCATCCAAGGCATCAAGAAAAGTGATTGCATGGATGTATAGGGATGGTAAGCCTTTACCTTATGGAGAAAATAAGGATGAATTTGAAGAAGGGTGAATTATGGCAGAGAAACGTATGTTTACAATGAAAATTATTGATAGTGACGCTTTTCTTGATATGCCACTTAGTACGCAGGCCTTATATTTTCATTTGAATATGAGGGCTGATGATGACGGATTCATCAATAATCCTAAAAGAGTACAAAGAATGATAGGTGCTTCTGATGATGATTTAAGGCTGCTTATTGCAAAACGCTTTGTAATCTGCTTTGAAAATGGTGTAATAGTCATTAAACATTGGAGAATGCATAACACTTTAAGAAAAGACAGGTACAATCCAACACCTTATCAGGATGAATTGGCGACTTTAGAAATTAAAGACAATAATTCATACACGGAAAAGCCTGATGAACCCTTGAAAATAGAGGGCGGCAACCAAATGGCAACCAAATGGCAACCAAATGGCAACCAAGTGGCAACCCAGTGTAGTATAGTAAAGTGTAGTATAGATAAGTGTAGTGTAGTAGGAGACGGCAACCAAATGGCAACCAATATACAATCATATATACCAATGACAGATAATGAATACAATACATTGATTATAGATTATGGAAAAGAATTTGTAGATTCAAAAATTAAGAGGGCCAAGGAAAAATATCCTCATGCCACTTATAAAGATATATCTTCATGGTGTGAAGAAGATTTCAAGAAGCGACGTGTCAATAATAAATTTAACAATTTCCAACAACGTGATGTTGATGTTGATGCATTAGAGCCGCAGCTTATTAGCAACAACACACAAGCGGATGTATTAGAAAGTGAGGTTACATGAAAACAAAGATTAAAGAATGGATTTTAGTGTTGATATTTTTAGCGTTGATAGTTGTATTTTTACAGGCCTGTGACAACTTTGAATATAAAACGAACCGAAGCAGCAACAAGCAGATTGAACTTAAATTCATAAAAGGGAACAGGACCTTAAAAAGAATATGTTGATACAGAAACAGGAGTTCACTACTTTTACACACTGTATGGAAGTCTTACACCTAGATACAACATAGACGGCACACTTTACAAGGATGGTGACAATTGATGAAAGAGAGTGAAGCAAAGGAAATATATAACAATGCTATTGAGGACTTTATGCAAGCTATTGACAAAGCAGATAGAGAAGGTGTTCTTGACTTTTCCACAATAGAGGGAATTGCAGAGCAGTTAAAGGGGAGTGAATAAATGCGTTGCAGAATAAATAATACAAGCTGCATGGGTTATGATAAAAAGAGAAGGGAATGTATAACAATAGAAAATTGTAAATATCAGGAAGAAAAACAGGTAAGAGCAAAGGAATATTTATCACAGATTGAAAAAATCAATATGATGATAAAAAACAAGGATGCCGAGATTGTCAAATGGAAAGAACTTGCGGACAATACATCAGCTCCTGCTCTTGGCGATAAGGTTAAGACTTCGGGAGTAAAAGATACAATGGCAACTTCTGTTGTGAATTATGTTGATATTGAAAATGAACTATTCAAACAGAAACAGGAGCTTATAAATAAGCATAAGGAGATTGTTCAGACAATAGAAAAACTTCCTGCACAGGAATATGATGTGCTACATATGATATATATCCAGCTTAGGTCACTTGAAGATGTTGCTGAATATAAGCATAAGTCATATAGATGGGTGACAGCAGTTCATGGACGAGCGTTGTCTAATGTTCAGAGAATACTAAATAAAAGACAAAATGATGACAAAAACAGAGTAGATTGCCTAGTTTTGCCTAATATTTCCTAAAATTGCCGAACATTTCCGAAAGTTGCCCTTGATTGTCATAAATTTGCTTGTTATACTCAAAGAGTAAAAATATATTTATTGGTTTTAAGGCATGATTCTTTTTTGAGAGTTGTGCCTTTTTCTATTGCCTGCCAGGGTTTAGACCTCCTTTACCTGGCGGGCTTTCTGAAGGGTGGTGATTGTGATGGCAAAACTGACAGCCAAACAGCAAAGGTTCTGTGATGAATACCTGATTGACTTGAATGCCACACAGGCAGCTATCAGGGCGGGGTATTCTCCTAAAACAGCAAGAATGATAGCAAATGAAAACCTTACAAAACCTTACATCAAAGAATATATAGAAAAACGGATGGCAGAAAAAGAGAAAGAATTAATAGCAGACCAAGATGAAGTTTTGAAATATCTTACATCAGTTCTTAGAGGTAAGAGCCAATCAACAGAGATTATTGTTGAAGGCGTAGGGGATGGATGCAGCGAAGCAAGAACAATACTGAAAGAGCCATCAGAGAAGGATAGACTGAAAGCTGCTGAACTACTTGGCAAGCGATATGGTCTTTATACAGATAAGGTTGAAGCTGATGTAGATATGGAACTGAATATTACGGTTGATTATGGAGATAAAAATGATTGATTCAGAGAAAGAGAAGCTAAAGGAAGCTGGTTATGAATTTATAGATGCATTAGCTAAATCATTGCATTTGTATAAATTACTTGATTGGTTTACTGAAAGGTTAAAAAAATATGAAAAAAATTAATGTTTTAGGAACTGAATACAGCATTGAAGTTGATGATACTCTTGAAAAGTTAGAACTTGATGGTTTATGCAAGGAATATGATAAGCAAATAAGTGTTAGAAGTGTTGGTTCAATGTTGAATGATAATGATTCTACAGATACAAAGAAAATAAGATTTGAAGAAGTATTAAGGCATGAGATAATTCATGCTTTTTTTTATGAAGCAGGTCTTGAAGATTATAGCGATAATGAACAGCTTGTTGATTGGATTGCAAAGCAATTTCCTAAGCTTGAAAAGGCATTTAAAGAAGCTGATTGCTTATGAATATAAATATTCAGATGAACCCTTGTTTCAGGGAGGTTGACAGAAGCCATAAACGATACATAGTTATGAAAGGCAGTGCCGGTTCAGGAAAGAGCGTTGACACAGCACAGAATTATATTTTGAGATTGATGCAGGATAAGGGTCGCAATCTTGTATGCATTCGCAAGTCGGACATAACAAATCGTGATAGCACTTATGCAGAGCTTACAGGTGCTATATATCGCATGTTTGGAGATAAAGCTAATAGATATTGGAGTATTAAACAAAGCCCTTTGCAGCTTACATGTTTTGCTAATGGTAATCAGATAATATTTAGAGGTGTAAATGATGAAAAGCAACGCGAAAAGCTAAAGTCAATCACATTTCAAAAAGGCAAGCTGACAGATGTGTGGATTGAAGAAGCTACTGAAATCACACAAGCTGACTTTGAGATAATAGACGATAGATTGAGAGGTGAACTTCCACCAGGGCAATTCTATCAGATAAGAATGACCTTTAATCCTGTGAATAAGAATCATTGGATTAAGAGGGTCTTTTTTGATATTCCCGATAGTAATGTACTTACACATCACAGTACATATCTTGGAAACAGGTTTATTGACAATGCCTACAGGCAGCGTATGGAAAGAAGAAAACTTGTAGATCCAGAAGGATATCAGATTTACGGATTGGGAAATTGGGGAGAGATTGGCGGTCTTATTCTTCACAATTGGGAAGTTGCGGATATATCACAGAATCTGAATGATTATGATGATATAGCCATAGGGCAAGACTTTGGATTTAACCATGCAAATGCAATTCTTCTTCTTGGTATCAAGGATGATAACATATACATTCTGAAAGAAGTGTATGTATTTGAGAAAGAAACATCAGAGATTATACCATTGGCACAGGAAGCTTGCATTCCAATGAGCAAGGATATGTGGTGTGACAGTGCTGAGCCTGACAGAATCAAAATGTGGAAAAGTGCAGGATATAGAGCAAAGGGTGTTGATAAAGGCGGTACTAATGGCTCTGTTAAGGCACAAATAGATTGGTTAAAGGGCGTCGTTCGCAAAGATAAAGTTATCAAGCGAATGATAAAGGTGCATCCTTCCTGTGTTAATACGATAAAGGAATTACAGCAGTGGAAATGGAAGAAGGATGAAAAGACAGGAGAATATCTTGATGAACCTGTTGCTTTTCAGGATGATGCCATGGCGGCTTTAAGGTATGGTATTGAAAGATGGAGAAAGAAAAAAATGGTGCTTATTTAAGCCAAGTTTTATTGATAGGCTTATAAATCTATAAACAAAGCAAAAAAGTGCCTGTATAGTCGCACAGAAGCCGTACAAGTATATAGATATAACAAAGGAGCAGGACAAATGTTATCAATTGATGAGATAAGACAATTTATACAGGATGATGCCGCTTCTGACAAGAAGATGTTTGCAAAAAAAGGACAGGCTTATTATGAAGCGGACCATGATATTAAGCAGTACAGATTATTTTATTACAATGCGGATGGAAATCTTGTTGAGGATACGACAAGAAGTAACATTAAGATAAGTCATCCGTTTTTTACTGAATTGGTAGACCAATGTACGCAGTATATTCTTTCAGGAAAAGACGGTTTCATTAAATCTGATATTCCAGAATTACAGACTGAACTTGATTCATATTTTAACGAAAATGAAGATTTTACAGCAGAATTATCAGAAGTGCTTACAGGCTGTCAGACAAAAGGGTTTGAATACATGTACGCATATAAAACGCAGGCAGGTTGTCGTTCATGTGTGCTGATTCAATCGGTTATAGAGATAAGAGCAAAGGATACTGATGATAATACTGAATATGCTTGATTTATTGGTATATTGACCGAATTGAAAAATGGCATAAGAAAATAAAAAGGATTCAGGTATGGGATAAAGAAAATACATATTTTTATGTTCAGGATGGTGAAGGAAAGATTGAGAGAGATATATCAGAGCCAATCAATCCTAAACCACATACATTATACAAGAAAGGGAATGATGATAAGACCTATTATGATGGTTTTGGCTTCATTCCTTTTTTCAGGCTTGATAATAACAAGAAGCTGTTCAGTTGTCTTAAAATCATCAAGGATTTGATAGATGATTACGACCTACATAGCTGTTCGTTGTCAAACAATCTGGTTGACTTTGATACACCAATTCATGTTGTTAAGGGTTTTGAGGGCGATAATCTTGATGAATTGCAGCAGAACATTAAAACCAAGAAAATAATAGGAATGGAAAGTACGGACGCAGGGGCAGGAGTTGATGTTAAAACTGTAAATATTCCGTATGAAGCAAGAAAGATAAAGCTTGAGCTTGATGAGAAAAATATATACAGGTTTGGCTTTGGCCTTAATACAGCGGGATTAAAAGATACCGCAGCCACAACAAATATTGCAATTAAGGCGGCTTATTCACTTCTTGATTTAAAGGCAAATAAATTAATTGTCAGATTGAAACAGTTTTTTAGAAAGCTGTTGAAGCCTGTTCTTACTGAAATTAATGAAATAAACGGCACTGATTATCAAATGAAAGATGTTTATTTCAACTTTGAACCTGAAGTGATGAGCAATGCACAGGAAAATGCACAGATAGCATTGACAGAAGCACAGACAAGGCAGATGAAATCAATATAATCATGAGTCTTGCACAGACATTGGATGATGAAACTGAATTGAAGTTAATATGTGAACAGCTTGACATTGATTATCAGAATATAGGACAAGCTTCCCAAAACGAAGAACAGAAAACATTGACAGCACAAAATGTATTAAGTGGGGTTGTAGTAGATGAACAGCAGACAGAGGGAAATCTTACAGGAACAGCTTAATAATGAAAAGCAAGTTATAAAAGAACTTCATCAGGTGTTTAAACGAGCATAGCGGATTGCAGCTTAAATATATCCTTATTATCCGCAAGGACGGATATGGAGAATATACAGACCATAGTTTATCAGCAACAGTATCAGAACGCAATCAAGGCACAGCTTGAGGTGGCACTTGCACAGCTTCAATCAGGTGAGTATGCAACTATATCTGATTATCTTACAAGGTGTTATCAGAATGGTTATATGGGCGTAATGTATGATCTTACAGGTCAGGGAATTCCTTTAATTATTCCAATGGACCAGCAGGCAGTTGTTAAAGCTCTACAGATTGATAGCAAGATTTCAAAAGGTTTATATAATCGTTTAGGTGAAGATGTATCAGTCCTTAAAAAGAATATAAGGGCAGAGGTATCAAGAGGCATAGTAAATGGTTCTTCGTGGAATGAAATAGGCGAGAAGATAAGCTTGGGAATGAACAGCACTATTGACATGTTTGGATTCAATAAGGCAAAGAATAACTCTATCAGGATTGCAAGGACAGAAGGGCATAGGATTCAGAACCAATCTGCAATGGATGCACAGGAAGCTGCCAAGAAAAAGGGAGCTGATGTGTTGAAGCAGTGGTGTGCAGCCCTAGATGGTAACACAAGACCTGCACATGCACAGGCAGACGGGCAAATCAAGGAACTTGACGAATATTTCATTGTTGGCGGTGAAAAGATGAAAGCACCTGGTATTGGTGGTTCTGCTGCCAATGTATGTAATTGCCGTTGTGCTTTGCTGCAGAGGGCAAGATGGGCCTTAAATGATAAAGAACTTGATACCCAGAAGGAAAGGGCTGAATACTTTGGTTTGGATAAATCAAAGGATTTTGAGGAATATAAGGCTAAGTATTTGGGAATATCAGAAGAAGAAAAGAAACTTGAAAAAGATTCCAATAGTAGTAAAATAAAAAGAGGACAATTAGACACAGGGTATAATGGAAAGATACCTGATGATAAGCTTGATGAATATAATAAAAAAGCATTTGAACAGATTAAGTTAGATACTGGATATTCTGAGAAAGAAGCAACAGATTTTCATAATTCTTTATTACAGTATTTTGGAGGAGATTATGAAGCAATTCTTTTAGGAGAAACAGAAAGTGCTCAAATAATTAAGACAGGAATAGCAAAAATGCCAGCATATGACGGAAGTATTTATCGTGGTATGACTTTTTCTAACAAAGATATAAAACAATTTGCAGATTTAAGAAAAGGAGATATATTACCACGAAAGGGAATTATTGAGAGTTGGACGAGTAATGAAAGGGCTGCAATTTCGTTTGGAGGGGCACGAGAATATGAAAGAAGTACAGTAATACTTGAATGTATAGATAACCAAACAGGAGTTGGTGTTCAACATATTTCAAAGTATGGAAATAGAGAAGCAGAAGTGCTGTCAAGTGCAGATTATGAAGTGATTGAAGTTGTTATAGAAAATAAGTATGAATATTTATCAAAGCACAAAGAACTTTTATATTTTCCTGATGATTTGGAAGAAGAGGGAAAAGCCATGAAGGAGAATATTGTATGCAGAATCAGAGTAAAAGAGAAGAACTAATAATTAAGCTAAAGAAGCTGAGAACTGAAAGAAGAAATGAAGTGAATGAAGAAAAGAGAGAAATTTTATTACAACAAATTCTAGAAATAGAAGATGAAATTCGAATAGAAGAATTTGATGGAGATAAAAATATAGGACGATTTAATTGCACATGAAATGGCACATGTAATGACGTTTCAGGAATGTGAAACTTATGGGCAGTTTATAGAACTTGAGGAAGAGGTTAGAAGTAAATTTATTAAGGGAATGTCTTTATATGCAGATTCTACATGGGATGGAGCGGAAACAATAGCTGAAGCATTCGTAAGATATAGAAGGGGCGAAAAGCTTCCTGAAAATGTTATTGACTTGTTAAAAACTTATGTATTAAGAGAGGCAAAATAATGGTTATATTTTCACAATGTATAGATTGCAAAAATTATATAGGTAAAAATGATGATGGTAGGCAAATATGCAAAGCATTTTTGAATGGAATTCCAGAAGATGTATTTTGGAATAGAATTGACCATACTAAAAATATAGAGAATGATAATGGAATCAAATTTGAAAATATAGAAAAATATTAGGCACTTTGCAGGCAATAATGCAGGGTGCTTTTTTAATGCAATTAAATACTTATGTTAATTGGGCCATGTTTTTATCATGGTCTTTTTTAATGCAAAGAAAGAAGGTAAATGCAAATGACAGAAAAAGAAATTATCTTGAAACAGATTGATATTTTACAGGCAAGACAGGAAACAGAAGGCTTGAATGTTGATGAATTAATCAGATTATCAACACAGATAACAACCTTATTGAGCTTGCTTGATAAATACAATACAAATACTGATAATACGGAAACGGCTACCAATAATAATTAATATAAGGTATTAATGAAGGGAAGTGAGATTGAATGGCTTTAAGCGGCAGCGTAAGAGGAAGCGTTGTTGATGAACATTATTCGGCATGGGTTGATTGGTCAGCGTCGCAGGATATAGGCGGTAACACAAGTACAATTACGGCAACACTGTATTTTAGTTGTGATTGGGATATTGATATTGGCGAAAGAACACATACTATATGGATTGATGGTGAAGCTTTTGATATTTCAGATACACCGACAAGCGGAACAGGTACATGGAATCTTGGAAGTGTAAGCAAGACCATAGGACACAATTCAGACGGAACAAAAGCGTTTTCAATATCATTTTCGTATGATATGGGGGCCTGGATAAGAGGTGACTATTACGAAAGCATAACAGGAAGTGATTCATGGACTCTTGATACTATTGCAAGGGCAAGTAATCCATCACTTTCAGCTTCATTAGTTATTATGGGAAACAGCATAACTGTATATACGAACAGGCAGTCAACTTTATTCACACATACTATTAAATATGAATGGGGCAACAGCGGACAGGTTGAAATAGGAACGGGGATTGCAGACAGCTTTAAATGGACAGTTCCGTTAAATTTTGCAAATTCAATTCCAAATTCGACAAGTGGAACATGTACGTTTTATGTTAGTACATGGAGCAATGGTTCAGTAATTGGAACCAAGGCAGTGAGTTTTACTGTTACAGTTCCCACAAATATTGGTCCGTCATTATCATCAATAGCTTGCAGTGACCCTAATGGATATGCTTCAACATATGGAGCTTATGTTCAGAATAAGTCGAAGGTGAAGGTTACAGTAACTGCATCAGGCAGTTATTCAAGTACAATAAAAAGCTATAAGATAACAGCAAATGGAATGGATTATACATATAATGGTTTAACAACTGATGTTATTACAACTTCAGGAAGTAATACGATTAAGGTTGTTGTAACTGATTCAAGAGGAAGAACAGCAACAAAGACAACAACAATCAATGTTCTTGCTTATTCATCACCTGTTATCTCGGAATTATCGGTTTACAGATGCACATCCAATGGCACGGCTAATGATGAAGGTGCATATATGAGAGTGACATTTAAGGCTTCAATTACTGCTTTGAATAATAAAAACGGCAAGAAATTTGTTTTGCAATACAGAAAGCAGAATTTAGCAAGTTATACAACACATACAACATATACAGGTGCTTATACATGGAATTCAAGTGTAATCATAGCAGCTGATATTAATAGTGCATATGACATACAGCTTGTTGTCACGGATAATTTTGGAACTACTGCAATGGTTATCCAAGTGTCAACAGCTTTTACATTAATGGATTTCAGAAATACAGGAAGAGGAGTTGCTTTTGGTAAGGTATCTGAACAGGACGCTTTTGAATGTAAATTAAAAGCAGTTTTTTCAGGAATTGTTGAGGGAATATATCCTGTTGGTTCAATTTACATGACAACAGTAAACAAAAATCCGTCCGCATATTTCGGTGGAACGTGGGTTGCCTGGGGAAGTGGTCGTGTTCCTGTTGGGGTGAATATATCTGATACTAATTTCAACACAGTTGAAAAGACAGGCGGCAGTGCTGCTATACAGGCACATACTCACAGTATTCCTTCATTAAGTGGCAGTACAAACAGTGCAGGCAGTCACAGCCATAGTTTACTTGCAAGAATACAGCAGGTTGCAGATAATTGGGGATGCGTACAGGCAGACGGAAGCTACAGTAACAGTTCAACAGGTGAATCATATGGAGATACACAATCGGGCGGATTACATTCGCATACAGTAACAACAAAGGCATCAACATCAGGGTCAACAGGTTCAGGCAACAGTGGTAACCTACAGCCGTACATCACATGTTACATGTGGAAAAGAACAGCATAGATAAGTTAATCATGCACTCTTCAAAGGGTGCTTTTATATGCCCAAAAAGCGTTAAGGCAAAAACTGTCCGCAAATATTCCCTGCTATGGAATCAAAACTGGCACAGTGCTTCACATAGTTAGAAGCAGGAAAGGAAAAACATGACATTAGAAGAATTGTTGGGAGCAGACCTGTATCTTCACAGGTTCAGGCAAAGATTGACGAAGTTAATACAAAGAAACCGACAAATTAAAGCATGTATAAGATATGCGGATTTGTCAGAGGGTAATTATGTCGGCAAGGGTAAATATGATGCTGACATTGAAAAGCTCAATACGCTTATCAGCACCAAGGATTCAGAGATTGCAAATGCAAATAAGCTTATTGATGATTTAAAGAAAACATCTAAAGGCAATGAAGATATGCAGGATAAATTCACACAGTATGAGCAGAAGAACGCACAGCTTCAGGCAGAGTTGCGGGAAACTAAGATTAAGTCGGCAATCAAGGTTGCACTTATGTCTGAAAAGGCTGTTGATGTTGATTATCTTACATATAAGCTGAATGAAAAGCTGAAAGAAAAGGGTGAAACCTTAGAACTTGATGAAAACGACAATATCAAAGGCTGGAATGATAAACTTTCGGGTTTAAAAACACAGTTCCCGACAATGTTTGAATCAGCTTCATCAGACGACAAGAACGATTATAAAGTTCTTGATGAGAACAAATTAAAACAGGGTGATGTTTCAGACACATTAACAAAAAGTGAGTTATTAAAAAAGCCATATGCGGAAAGGGCAAGAATCGCACAGGAAAACCCTGAAGCATATGCGGCGGCAATGAATTCTTAAAAAAGAAAGGTTAAAAAGGTGATATTTATGGGTACAGTTACAAAGTTGAATGATGTTATTAATCCACAGGTCATGGGTGACATGATTGAAGCAAAAATCACAGCACAGGCAAAGCTTACGCCTTATGCAAAGGTTGATACAAGTCTTGAAGGTGTTCCAGGAGATACAAAGACAGTTCCTTCATGGAATTATATCGGTGACGCACAGGATTTTGACCCTGAAAACAGAACAGGAGCAGAGATTGACACAACAAATCTTACAGCATCAAGCACGACATTCACAATCAAATGTGCGGGTAAATCGGTTGGAATTTTACAGACAGCTATTAATTCAGGTCTTGGCAATCCAATCGGACAGGCTGAATCACAGCTTGCAAAGTCTATTGTCGGTAAAGTTGACAATGATGTGCTTGAAGCAGCATACACAGCACCAATTACAGTAAATAAGTCAGACTCTCCAATCGGATATAATGCTGTTGTTGATGCGGTTACTAAATTTGAAGATGAAGAAGATGGAATTGATAAAGTTATGTTCATTCATCCGAAGCAGGAGACGACTCTTCTTAAAGATCCGAATTTCTTATCTGCTGATAAATTTCAGGCAGGTGTAGCAGTAAATGGAGCTATCGGCAAGATTGCAGGATGCTGGATTAAGAAGTCTAAGAAGGTCAAAGAGGTTGCGGCTGTAAATGCTGTTGCAGGAGTTTATACAATCAAGATTGATACAAAGGCGGCAACAGGTGACAAGATTATTGTAAATGGCGTTGCGTTTACAGCAGGAACAGACTTTTTATTAAGCACTGATACAGCAACAGGAAATGCCACAGCATTAACAACAGCTCTTAATGCATCAGAAAATGAAGCACTTTCATGCTATACATGGTCTTCATCAGGCACAACAATAACAGCAACAGAGGATTCAAGCAAAGAAGGTTCAGGACTTCCGACAGTGACAACAGAAGGTTCAATGTCAGTTACTGTGGCAACTACAACTATGGGTGTAGCGGCTGCTTCTGCGGCTTTCTTATGCCCTGTTATCAAAATGGAAGCTGATTCATCTGAAACAGAGTACACAGAAGATGAACTTCCTGCATTAACTATTTTCTTAAAGAAGAATACACAGGTAGACCATGAATGGTTTCCAAAGAAACAGCGTCATGACATTACAGCCACTAAATACTATGGTGTTGCACTTACAAATGCGGCAAAGGTTATTCTTGCTAAATTTGGCAAGTAATTGAAAGGGTGTGTTCCCTTATGATTATGAGCATTGATGAATTAAGGCAGTTTATAACAACAGATAAGACGGATTTAGTGCTTGATGCACAGCTTCAGGCACTAGAGCTGTTAATCAGGAAATACACAAATAACAATTTTCAGGATAGAAACAGACGGTTTAAGTGTGATGTATCATCCATAGGTTTACTGTATGCATCAACCTTATTCAAGGTTGGTGACACTGTACAGCTGTCTGAATCAGCCTTTAACAGTGGTTTATATACAATTGCAAGCATTGATTTGGAAAATGGCTGTATGGGATTAAATGAAGCCTTAACGGATGAATCAGATGTGCTTGTTACTAAGATATTCTATCCAATGGATGTAAAGATGGGTGTTGTGGATATAATCAGATGGAAATTGAAAAATGAGGACATAAACAGCGGCGACACGTCAAAGATGAATATTCAGTCAGAAACACTCAGCAGACATTCAGTGACATATGTACAGGATTCCTCTGAAACTGATATTGATGGTTCTTTTGGAGTTCCTAAAAAATATGTTGCGTTCTTAAATGCTTATAAGAAGGCTAGATTTTAATGGGGTGTTTGTATGAGAAAAAATAAAATAGGCGGTAATGTTACAGCTGTAATTCAGGTTAATACAGGCACAGCTAAAGATGCAACAGGTTCAAAGGTTAAGAATTGGGAGACTGCGGATACTCTCACAGGTTTTATAGACCTTCAGACAGGTGATTCAAGATATACAACTTACAATGTCAAGATTCAGGAATCAACACATGTTTTTGTGGCGGATTATAAAGAACTTGACAGCAGAATCAAGGCTGAAAACAGCAGAATTCTTATAGGTGGTAATATATATGATGTAAAGGTTATTGACGACCCCATGAATTTACATAAGCATCTTGAAATATACCTTTCTTACACAGGAGGGCAGTGATATGTCGGAAGTTGTGTTTATTGATAATAGCATGAATGTAAGGGAAGCCATATCGGATGCAGCACTTGCATTTTTAATTGAAGCATCAGGTGAGATTCAGTCAGAAACAATAAGAAATACACCTGTTGATACGGGTCAGCTTAAAGGCTCATGGAAATATAATATTAATGAATCAGAAGGTGAATCAACTATTGGCAGTGAACTTGAAAATGCAATATGGAATGAGTTGGGAACAGGTGAGTGGGCTGTTAATCATGATGGAAGAAAAACACCTTGGTATATTCCTGTAGACAGCTATAAAGGAAAAAAGAAGCCTACATTTAACGGAAAGGTTGTTATTGTATATGGCAAGAACGGAAAAGCTTTCTATAAAACAAATGGCAAGAAGCCGCATCACACGTTGCTGAAAGCTTTTGATGATAAAAAGACACAAATCATCAAGAGAGCGGAACAAATATTCAGCAATAAATTAAATGATTGAGGTGAAGATGTGACGATTGAAGTATTAGGCATCATAGATAATCTGCTTTCTGAAGCAGGCATCAATTATGAATATTTAGAATGGACTTCTGATATGGTTTATCCTTATTGGGTTGGAGATTATCAGGAAGTAGAGCCTTTAAGTGAAGATGGCATGTGTGAATCCACATTCATTATGTCAGGCTTTACAAGGAGTACTGCTTTGGAATTAGAGCAGGACAAAGAAAAAATAAAAAAATTGTTTGATGAGACATCAGGGAAATTGGTCACTACTGACAGCGGTTCAGTGGTGGCTATTTTTTATGCAAATGCTCTTCCTGTTAGGAATGAGAATATAGACTTAAAAAGCATGACAATTAATCTAAAAGTTAAAGAATGGAAGGGAGAAAAAAGACATGAGAAAATCAGGAATTAACAGCAATACACCTAATGACTTTTTACTTGGAGCAGGTGTTGTATTCAAGAATTTTAAATATGTATATAAAAAGGTGGAAGCTTCAGGTGGCGGTTCGGGAACACAGCCAGAGGGATCACTTAAAATTGTTGCAGACGGTACAACAGAAAAAGAAAATGAAATTCAAATTGGTAAATTAACGCCTGGCGTTTCATTTATTGGAATTGATACAAGTTATACAAAGCCTGCGGTTGGTGATTTTGTAGTGGGAGCCTGGACTGATGATGAGGAGCATGTTCTTGGTGCCACAAATGGTGGCAATAAGCTTTCAATTGTTCCTGAAATAACACCAATTGAGGTTGATGGGGCGACAGTTGAAATCAAAGGTCTTAATCAGAAAACAGGTGAAACAGGAACACTTGAAGTTAATCTTGCACAGCATACAGTTGAGTCCATTAAACGTGCAATTGTTGGAAAGGAAGCAGACAGCTTAATTAAGGGATATACACAGATTGAGACTAAGTCATTGATTGAGTTATCAGATTATCTTGATAACATTGCCTTTGTCGGAACAATGACAGATGGAACAGAGATTATTGCAATCTTAGAGAATGCAATATGTTCTTCAGGTCTTGAACTTGATAACAAGAACAAAGAAACATCTGTGTGTGCAACAACATTTAAGTCTACGGCAGATTTCAAAGGCGGTGTATTTGATAAGCTGCCTATTTACATTTTTTATCCTAATAAAACCACAGCAGCCTAAGAAGGGAAGTAATAAAGCATGATTGAAGTAACAGAAAAAGAAACAATGGAAGAAGCGACAGCGGTTATTATAGAAAAGCCATACATATTAAGACCTATTGAAGCAGATGATCTTGATTATCTTGCGGGAATTATTGACAAAATCGGAATTGATAAGATTGCGGAATGTTTTGACAAGAAGGAAATTAATAAGCTTATTGACAAGAAAGAAGATAGTGAGGACTTAATCAAGGAAGTCGGCATTGATTTAATGGTGAAGATTGCTTCAATTATAGTTAAAATTACAGGGTTGCCAAGAGTGATATATATTCACTGTGCTGTGTCAGGTCTTACAGTTGATAATATTGCACATTTGAAGCTTCCTGTGTATGTGCAGATGATTATTGATGTATTTAAGCAGGACGGCTTCATTGATTCTTTCAGGGTTGCTTCTTCATTACTCGGATAGGATATATTGAATTCATGGGCTTGTTGTATGAAAGATACACAAGCCCCAATGAATTGATTAACAGGATGCTTAAAACAGGGCGTTTCTGTGACTTTGTAAAGCATGTTATTAAGCGAAAAAATGAAGAAGCTGAAAAGGAAGAAGATAACAGATTGTGGCTGGCTTATCTGTCAAGCGGTTCAGGAAAGAGCTTTGCGGTATGGAAGAATGATTTGTTTGTCGAATCACGACCTGTATTACAACAGCATAACAGAAACAATCTGTCAATGACAGATGCAGAAGTAAAAGCAACATATAATAAAGCAAAAAACATATTAAAAGATTTCAAAATATAGTATGAGCAATGAAATTGAGGAGCATCCCTTAGGGGGTGCTTTTTTAATACATAAAGAAATGGGGTGAACCTTTGGAAATATTTAAACTGCTTGGAACAATCGCAATATCAGGTACTGAAAAAGCAAATCAGGATATTGATAAGACAAAACAACATGGTGAAAAATTAGCAACACAGTTTAATAAAGCGGCAGATGAGGTTGCACAATTTGGTGTGAAAGTCGCAACAACAGCGGCAACGGCTGCAACTGCGATTGGAACAATGGCAATTAGATCAGCGGCAGATTTTGAAACAAGCTTTGCAAAGGTAAGCACGCTTCTTGACACAACCTCACTTGATGTTGAAGCATACAAAAAGAAAATTATGCAGGTATCTTCTGATATGAATGTTTCAACTGATGAACTTTGTGAATCTATTTATCAGGCTATTTCGGCAAGCGTGGACCAGGCAGATGCAATTGAATTTACAACCAAGGCCATGAAACTTGCAAAAGGCGGTTTTACAGATACGGCCACAGCAGTGGATATTATGACAACAGCCATAAATGCTTATGGCATGAGTGCATCAGATGCAGAAAGCATATCTGATAAGCTGATAATGACACAGAACAAAGGTAAAACTACGGTTGGAGAATTGGCTGCGGCTATGGGTAGAGTTATACCCGCTGCCAATACGTTTGGCGTGTCTTTGGATGAACTGTGTGGATATTATGCAACAATGACAGCCAATGGTATTGCCACAGCAGAAACTACTACATACCTGAACAGTATGATTAAGGAGTTAGGCACAGGAAGTGACGTTCTTTATGGACAGATTGAAAATGCCACAGAGAGTATATTAGGCGAGAAGAAGAGTTTTCAGGAGCTTCAGAGTGAAGGCTATTCCGTACTTGATATAATCGGTCTTTTAGGTCAGTACAGTGAGCAGACAGGCGAAAGCATTATTGGAATGTTCAGCTCATCAGAGGGCGGCATGGCGGCACAGGTACTTGCAAATAATATTGATGGCGTAAGAGTAAATATTGACGCTATGAAGAATAGTGCAGGTGCAACGGAGCAGGCTTATGAAAAAATGGCTTCAACAGCCACGGCATCATTTAAAAAGATAAAAAATCAGGTATCTAATATGTTTACCGAACTTGGTAAAAAGCTGATGCCTACAGTTGAGAAGCTGCTTGATAAGGTAGAAAAAAATCTACCTAAAATTCAGAATCAAGTAGATAAATTAGGACCCACTATTGAGAAAGGTCTTAAAAAACTTGAACCTCTTCTTGACTGGCTTATAGATGATGCTCTTCCAGGAGCGGTGAAACTGCTGGGATTCTGTATTGATAATTTTGAGTCACTTGCGGTTGCAGTAGGACTGACAGTTGCGGCGTTGAAAACAATGTCTATAATCACAACAATAACAACGGCAATTAAGACATCCACAACAGCAATGGGAGCTTTTAATGCGGTTATGGCGGCCAATCCTATAGGATTAGTAGTTACAGCACTTGGTGCATTGGCAGTTGCGATTGGTGCAGTGGTATTAAAGGGAAAAGAAGAAACTGAGCAGGAAGATGAAAGAATTGTTAAATTCAGGGAAGAACAGGAAGAAAGACAGGCTAATATTGATAAGATAAATGATGAAATGAATGCCATAGACCAAAAGGCACAGGCAAGCCTTAACGAAATCGGCAATACTGAAAGGCTCTATAAAGAACTACAGACATTATGTGATGAACAGGGTAATGTTTCAGATGCTGACAAGGCAAGGGCTGACTTCATCCTTAATCAGTTAAATTCTGCACTTGGCACTGAATATACAATGACAGGCAATCAGATTGATAACTATAATGAATTGACTGATTCGATACATAAGGCAATTGAAGCAAAAAAAGCAGAAATTCTTTTATCTGCACAGGAAGAAAAATATAAACAGTCTTTACAGGAACTTAGTGATGCGGAGCAGGAAGCATATAGCCTTAAAAAAGAATTAAGTGAACAGAGGATTGCTTGTGATAAGGCAGAAGAAGAGTGGAACGAAGCACAAACAAAAGGCAGAATATACGGATATGAAAAACAGTATGATGCAGCCAAGGAAAAGTTTGAAAAAGAAAAGACTTTACTTGATGAAAAGCAGGCGGCATATGATAATTCGGAATCACAGCTGAAATCATATTACGATAATATCACTATGTACGAGGAGGCATCATCATTGATATTCCAAGGTAAAACAGATGAAGCCATTGCCCTGCTTGATAAAAAGAATCAGGCACTTAAAACAGCGGCAGATGTCGCAAACGAGACAGCGGAAGAACAGCGTCAGACATTGGAAGAACAGAAAAATGATGCACAGGGATATTATGAATATCTTAAATCACTATATGATAAATCATCTGATGACCAGAAGAAATCTATTAAATCGAGATTGGACGCTGCCGAAGAGTACGCGAAAAATGCGGCAGATGAATATGAAAAGGCGGGGGCGAGAGCCGTAGAAAGCTATGAAGAAGGTGTTGGAAACAAGCAGGATTCTTTATTTGATAAAATGCGAGATGTATCAAAGTTGGCTGTTGATGCCGCAAGGGATGAATCAGATACATCCTCAATAGGTGAAAGCATGGTTGAAGGTATTAATAATGGTGTTGAAAGGAAATCCCCTTCTTTATTCTCAAAACTGCGGTCACTCATGAAGAGAGGCATATCAGCGGCACAGGATGAAGCGGAGATTCATTCGCCTTCAAGGGCTTTTGCAAAAAAGGTTGGTGCATTTATTCCTTCAGGTATCGCAAAAGGTATTGAAGATAATGAAGAAGATGCTACAGAACCAATTGAAAAAATAGTTGATAAAATGGTTCTTGCAGGAAGCGGTTCGGTTAATACGAACAACTACATACACAATCCTGCACCGACAATTAACGCATCTTTCAGCAGTACTGCCATTATAGACAAGATTAATCAGCTTATAGATGCAGTGACACGCAAGGAGGACAGCAAGATATATCTTAATGGTGATGTTCTTGTCGGTGAACTTGCACTCCGCAATGGATGCTGCACTTGGAGATATAAGCACAGCGAGTAGGAGAGGACAATAAGATATGAATGGTGTAACATTCGGAAGGTATCATTCCTATAATGATTTTAATTTAATACTGACGGGAAAAGAGATTGGAAGTGCAGTAGTTAAAACAAATTATGTTGATGTAGACGGAGCACACGGTCATATTGATTATACAGAGTATTTTGGGGAACCTAAATACAGCAGCAGATCATTGTCCTTTAAATTCAACACGATTGTTAATCAATTTGAGTTTCTTACTTTGTATTCAAAGATTCAGGACGCACTTCATGGAAAACGTATGAAGATAGTGCTTGATGATGATTCTGGTTATTATTACATGGGAAGAATTGAGGTATCAGCTTTCACTAATGATAAGAACATAGGACAGATAAGCATTGATTGCACATGTGAGCCTTGGAAGTACAGAAAAGATAAAACGGTTATAACAAAGGATGTCAGTAGTTCGGCAACAATTACCCTTGTTAATTCAAGGAAGAAGGTTGTTCCATCCATAACAACAACTGCTTCAATGACAATAGTTTATGATGGTATATCAACAACTGTTAATGCAGGAACTTTTACAATTCCTACATTGGAACTTGCAGAGGGGAACAATTCCGTAATGGTGACAGGAACGGGCAATATTACTTTCACTTATCAGGAAGGGGGATTGTGATGAGAATAACAGCTTTTAGTGATGATAAAAGAATATTAGATACATCCCTTGAACAGCTTAAACTTATTAATCCAAAGATAAGTCAGGAAGATAATAAGGTTGGATCATTCACATTTACAATCTATCCCGACCATCCATATTATAATTTCATAGACAAAATGAAGTCTATAATAACAGTGTATGAGGAAGGAATATCTGAACCGTTGTTCAGGGGCAGGGTGTATGATGAAAAAACAGGTTTTTATAATGAAAAGCAGGTTTCCTGTGAAGGGGAACTTGCTTTTTTATTGGATTCTATTCAAAGACCTTATACATTTCCTGATAAAGAAAAAGGGCAGAGCGGAACACCAGCGGAGCTGTTCATACAATATATAAACAACCATAATTCACAGGTTGATGAAACAAGGCAGTTCAAGATTGGAAATATCACAGTAACGGACCCGAACAATTATATAGTAAGGTCAAACAGTGATTATGTGAGTACATGGGATGAGTTAAATGCGAAGCTCATTGACCATCTTGGCGGCCATTTATGGGTGCGGCATGAATCAGACGGAGTTTATATTGATTACCTTGCAGATTTTGATGTATTGAGCAATCAGATGATAGAATTCGGCAAGAATCTTCTTGACTTGCAGAAGAATATTAAGGTTGACGGATTCGCAACAGCACTTATTCCACTAGGTGCAAAGCTTAAAGATGAAGAAGGAAACGAAACAGGTGAGAGATTAACAATCAAGTCTGTTAATAACAATGTGGATTATGTGTATAATGCGGAGGCAGTTGCCCAATATGGTTATATATTTACTACAAACACATGGGATGATGTAACACTCGCTTCCAATCTGAAGACTAAGGGGCAGACATATATTGACAATGTGGCACAGTTTGCGGCATCTATTGAAGTAAGTGCTGCTGATTTGAATGGTGCAACTATAGATGGAGAAGTGGCAAGTGTGAACAGCTTCAGGATTGGCAGATATGTAAAAGTCAATACAAAACCACATTCCATTGAAAATCAGAAATTTATTATAAGCAAGCTGACAAGGGAACTTTTAAAGCCTGAAAATACTAAGCTTACACTTGGAACAACATATAAGACACTTACAGAAAAACAGTTATCACAGGCAGAGCAGCTTAATCAATATGTGCAGACGGTAAGTGAACAGGTTAAAAAGAGCGGAAAAGGAATTAAGGAAATTGTTGAGTATTATCTTGTAACGGCATCCTCAAGCGGCGTGACGCATGATACGAGTGGATGGATAACAGACATTCCAACAATGACAACCACTAATAAATATCTGTGGAACTATGAGAAGATAACATATACAGATAATTCTGTTGATAAACAGACGCCAAAGGTTATAGGCGTATATGGAGACAGTGGAAAGAATGGCAGCAAGGGAGAAAATGGAAAAGACGGAGTAGACGGAAATGGCATAAAAAGCATAGTAAATTATTATCTTGCAACGGCATCTTCAAGCGGTGTGACAACCACGACAAGCGGCTGGAGCACCACTGTTCAAAATGTTACTTCAAGTAAAAAATATCTGTGGAATTATGAAGTTGTAACGTATAAAAGGCAATCCGACAACCACAACACCTTGTATTATCGGGGCTTATGGAGATACAGGGAAAAGGAGACACAGGGGAATTTCTTCAATTACCGAACAATACTATCTGTCAACATCAAAGATGCAACAACAGGTGGTAATTGATTGAATCAGCACCTAAATGGGAGAATGGCGTATATATGGACAAGAAGCAAGATTATGTATACAGATAATACAACCGTTTATACAACGGCTGTGTGTGATTCTTCCTGGAAGCTGTAAATAATTTGCAAATTGGTGGAAGAAATCTTTTGTTAAATACAGCAGATTTAACAAAATGGCATCGAGAAGGAAACGTTACCGTAATCAAAGATTCTAATGGTTACTTTAAAGTATCGACAACTAATACAAGTAGTTGGTGGAGTACGTATTGGTACATAACATCTGCTACAGCCGGTCAAACGTACACTCTTTCTGGATACAGTAAAAAAGGAACAAAGGTCGGACATGTTGTTGTCAGATATTATAAGAGTGGAGTCAATAATATTCTGCTACAGAAAGATGTATCCGAAGGATATTTTACTATTAAGTTTACAGTTCCATCAGGAGCTGAAACAATAACGGTATATTTAGGACTTAGTCCAACAGCAAGCGGAGATTATACGTACTTCAAATTGCCAAAGCTCGAACTCGGCGACAAGGCAACGGACTGGACGCCAGCACCTGAAGATGTAAATTCTGCAATAGGTTTAAATGTTAGTGCTGTTGATATTTATTATTATTTGTCAACGTCTGCAACAGGACTTGCTGGTGGAAGTTGGAACACAAAAGCACCTACATGGGTAAATGGTAAATATATATGGCAAAAAACTGTAACAACGCTTGCAAATGGAATTAAAACTGAAACAACACCTGTATGTATTACAGGGGCAAATAACACAGCAATTCAGAGCAACACAGAGCCTGTGGATAAAACCCTTATGTGGCTTGATACATCAGCAGAGCCGCCTATATTAAAACGCTGGAACGGTACGGCATGGGTTGTGGTGAATGATATAACAAATACAATCAATCTTCTTGAACAGAGGTTCACAGCGGATATAAGCACGTCTGAAAAGAATATCAAGCAGACATTAACTGAAAGCTATTATACAAAGGATGCGACAGACAGTCTTGTAAGTTCAGTGAGTTCTTCTTGGGAACATACAGCAAAAGGCTTTGAGATGCAGTTTGACAATATCAGCAAGAATCTTGGTGATGTATCAAACAATGCGGATACAAGATTTCAGGAAATCAGCAAATATATAAGGTTTGTTGACGGAAATATTGTTCTCGGTGAAGCTGGAAGTGAATTAATTTTGAAGATTGCAAATGACAGAATATCGTTTTTGCAGAACAATACAGAAGTTGCATATTTCAGCAACAGAAAGCTATATGTTACAGATGGCGAATACACAAACAGCTTACAGCTTGGCAAGTTTGCTTTTATCCCGAGAAGTAATGGAAACTTATCATTCAAAAAGATTGTGGATTAAATATATTAAATGGCATCTGAAGGGATGCCATTTTCTAATATAAAATTTTGCGACACACTTTATAAAAATTTTATATTTTTTGAATGCCTTTAATGTAAAACGTAATGCGTATCTTGTAAAAATAAAATTCAACAGCATTATAATTAAATGTTATAAAACTTTACAAAACGTAGGAAACAACAGGGTTTACAAGCTTTTAATAAAGTGATAAGGTGAGCATACGATATATCGAAAAATAATTTTAAAAACCTCTTGATTTTTGCCCGACATAATATATAATACAATTATGCCCGACAAAAGTGAGGTGAGAATATGAGTCCAAGGACAGGCAGACCAACTAACAATCCGAGACCTAATAAATTAAGCATACGAATAAGTGATGAAGATAAAAAGATATTAGAAGATTATTGTGAAAGGGAAAATATAAATAGAACTGAAGCAATTAGTCGGGGAATTAAGAAGTTGGATAAAAAATAAGAACAATCGTTGCACCTACCACAGCACTAACGATTGTTCAGGTTAGAAGTTACCTTCTGTAAATATTATAATGCAGATGGAAACTTCTTTCAAGTAGAATGAAGGGAGTATTTTTATGCAGTCACCACAAACAATAGAAATCAAAGGAATTAAAGTATTAACTACAAAACAGATTGCAGAAGCGTATGGAGTAAAGCCTGATATAATCGGTTATAATTTTAGGTATAATAAAGAGAGATATGTAGAGGGAAAGCATTATATTAAACTTGAAGGTGAGGAATTAAGGCTTTTCAAAGCCAGTCGTGAAATTCAAGACAGCTATAAAGTTTCAAATTTCAAAAAAATAAAAGCATCCTCATCAGGATGCTTGTTGTTTTCGTAGCGGGACTCGAACCCGCATCTGATTGTTAGTTAGACAATTGCTTTATCCATTAAGCTATACGCTCATTAGAGATTGTACTCAAGTACATATTTAACATATCATAAGATAATGGAAATGTCAATAAAACGCTTGACTTTTTGTACGCACATCAATATAATAAAAGTGCGTACAAAAAGTGAGGTGATGAAATGAATTCACGCACAGGAAGACCGAAGTCTGATAATCCTATGAATGAGAGATTGTATATTCGTGTAACAAAAGAGGAAAAAGAGGAAATAAATCATTTTTCTAAAGAAAATGGATATACATTACTTGAATTAATCAGAATGGGTATTAAGAAGGCTAAGGAAATAAAAAAATAGAGATTTGTCGCACGACCAAGCACAAACAAATCTCTAAAAGACCAGAGGTTTCCCACTGATAAATATATCATATCATTTTGGGAAACTTCTTTCAAGCAAATTTGAAAGGGGTATTTTTATGCAGTTACCACAAATTACAGAAGTAAGAGGAATGAGAGTATTAACTACTAAACAATTATCAGAAATGTATGGGGTTGACCCAAAGATAATTCAATATAATTTTAGATACAATAAAGATAAATATAGTTGTAATAAACATTATATTGAAGTTACAGGAGAGGAATTAAGGCAGTTAAAAACGAGGAGTGAATTTCAATCCTCCCTTAAATATGCTAAATCGTTATATCTTTGGACAGAAAAAGGAGCACTCCTTCACGCCAAATCACTTAACACAGATAAAGCGTGGCAAGTATATGATTATCTGGTAGACTTTTATTTCAGAGCAAAGGAAAAGAGTACAGAGATAATAAAACCGCAGAAACCATTAAACAAGGTTACAATGAAAAATCCAATCTTAATATTCAAGGTTCTTATACAGCTTGCAGAACAGAATAATATGAAAATAAAGAGTTATGATTTTAAGGCTTCTCCAAGTTATATCAAGGGAAATAAGATAGGAATGAAAAGCAATATGTCATTGGAAGAGGTTGATTATGAATTGGCTTACATTCTTGCACATACTTTCATTCACAAAGGAGAGGGTGATTTAATACATAATCCTAATTATGAAATATACAATGCAAGAGCAGAAAGAGCCGCAGATATGATTATAAAAATGTTGGATATAGCTTTAGCATAAGATAGTTATTAAGGACGTTCAGAAATGGACGTCCTTTTTATATTATAAAAAATACAGGAGGTAATGCCTATGTATAATGATTCATCATAAGACGCACAGAAGCGTCTTTTTTTAATGCACAACAATGAATACAGAATATTAATATTAGGAGATCATAGAATTTATGGCAGAAGCAGTTATTACGGCAGCAGTAACATTGATTGTTTGCTTAGTAAACAATTATGTAATGCACAATAAAACGATTACACTGATTGATTACAAGCTGTCTGAATTAACCAAAAGAGTTGATAAACATAACAATGTAATCGAACGCACATTTAAACTTGAAGAACTGACCGCTCTTCAAGAGGAAAAAATCAAGGTTGCAAATCACAGAATTGAGGATTTAGAAAAGAAAGGTTAAAAAGGTGATTTATTATGGATATTACACAGATGGGAACAGTTCTTGCAATCGTTGTTATAACATATTTAATCGGGATTGCGGCAAAGCAGATTGAACAGGTTAAGGATGAGACAATTCCTGTGATTGTAGGCGTTGCTGGTGGTATTTTGGGAGCTGTAGGAATGTTTGTTATTCCTGATTTTCCTGCAAATGACATTATGAATGCAATCGCAGTTGGTATTGTATCAGGTCTTGCATCAACAGGTGTTAATCAGGCATACAAGCAGATAGCAAAAAAGTGATACTTAAAGTAAGAATATTTAATACTTATTATTTTTAAGGAAGGTGTAACAGCCTTCCTTTTTTGAATCAAAATTTAAAGAAAGAAGGATAAATAATATGAGTGAAAAGACAATAAATTTTATTAATACAATCGGTGTATTGGCAAGAAATGAGTATTTAAGCAGAGACAGGTGGGTACTTCCGTCAGTGTGTATTGCACAGGCGGCACTTGAATCAGGCTGGAATTTGGAAGCAAGTACATTGTTTGGAATTAAGGGCGAGGGTTTCACTGCAACAACAAGCGAATATTATAACGATCATTATGTTGAAATACAGGATTCATTCAGAAGTTATCCAAATGCCGCAAGTGCTGTAGTAGGATATTATGACTTTATTACAGAAACACCAAGGTATGCAGGTGTTGTGAATAATGCAGATTACAAAGATGCGGTTGATAAGCTTATTCATACAACAGATGGTGCACCTTATGCAACAAGTCCGACTTATATTGACAACATAATTTTAATTATTGAACAGTTTGATTTGACTTCATGGGATACAAGAGATGAAGATTTGGGACCTGTGCCCGAACAGCCCGACGATAATACAGATACAATGTACCACGAAGGTGATATTGTGGAATATGACAGGATATATGAATCTTCAACATCAGAAGAAGCCTATACGCCTTTGGCAGGTTTTACAAGTGGAACAATTACAAAGGTTATTCCTGACGCTTCAAATCCGTATCTTATCAATGATGGAACAGGCTGGATTAATGACAGTTGTATTATTTCATCAGGAGACGGCAACAGCCAGCAGTCGGAAGCTGATAACAGTTCTATAAAAGTAGGTGATAAGGTCAGAGTGCTTGTTAATGCAACTTATGACGGCGGTTCATTTATTATGTATTACGATACATATGATGTACTTGAGGTTAATGGAGACAGGGCTGTAATCGGTATTGGAGATACGGTTACATGTGCTATAAACACTTGCAACATTGAAAGAGTATAAGTCTATGGGTAAAGGAGTAAAAGCGGATGTATAAGCCGTAAACAATGCCACACAGGACATAGTTAAGGGGAAGGTTTTAAGTCTTCCCCTTTTTCTTTTTTAATATCCGTTTTGAGCTGCATCATAAACAGCTTGTTCATGGGTAAAACCCTAATATTCCAATTGTGCAATTAAACTTTTGTTTGAATATTTATGTATACATATAAGGATAAAAAGTTAATTGAAAATAGGTTGAAAATCTCTCTGAATTAACAGAGCTGTATTTATATAACATACACGTAACATACAAAAAAGCCGTTAAACCCCGAAAAAACGGGGGTTAAAGTTAGTTATACGATAAACTGCCGCGGGATTTTTGTGTTGCATTGGGGGTATGGAAAAATGTGTTAGAATCAGATATATATTACATATAAATATGTTATAATATTAAATATTAACAGTAGTTTGCATTAAATGTTTATAAGGTATTATTGCTGATATAAATTGGCCAGCTAATTGTTAATAATTCAATAGCAAATCAATAACAGAAAATAAACGAACTTATAGAATCGATAGGAGAGATAGGATGAAGTGGGGAATTTTGGCTACAGGTAATATTGCAAAAAAATTTGCATCAACCATAAATCAGATGGGTAAAGAAAATGAACAGCTGATAGCAGTCGGTTCACGTCACATTGAAAGTGCAAAAGCATTTGCTATGGAGCATGATATTCCAAGATATTATGAATCGTATGAAGCACTGGTTAAAGATCAGGATGTTGAGGCTGTTTATGTTGCGACACCAAATACTTTACATTATGAGAATTGCAGGTTATGTCTTGAGCATGGCAAGCATGTATTGTGTGAAAAGCCGTTTACAATAAATGAGAAACAGGCACAGGAGCTGTATAGTATGGCAAGGGATAGGCATTTATTTATTATGGAGGGATTATGGATATGGTTTCTTCCATTGTATGCTCGTTTGCACAGTATCATACAACAAGGAACAATAGGCGAAATAAAACATATTTCATGCCAGTATGGGTTTGTTGCAACAGGTGCTAGAAAAGACCGTAAATTTAATTCGGGTCTTGGTGGAGGTGCTCTGTTAGATATTGGAATATACAATCTGGGATTTTTGCGTATTATATGCGGACAGGATCCGCAAAATGTTGAAACTCTGAAAGTGAATCTCAATGAGTATGGAACAGATGATTATAGCTGTTTGAAATTTAAATACAGCGATGGCTTAACTGCTGAATCAGTTCAGACAATAGGACAGGAATTGAAACGTAATGCCAGAATTGAGGGAACAAAGGGAAGCATATTTTTGCCGGATTTTCAACACGCTGAGACTATGATACTTGAGGTGGAAGGAAAAGAATCAGAAACAATAGATTGTCCGGTTGATATAAATGGCTTTGAATATGAAATCAGGGAAGCAAGCAGATGTGTAAAACATGGATATTGCAGTAGTGATGTATATACAGCTAAAGATAGTATAGCACTTACACGGTTGATGTATGATATCCGTATGAGCTGGAATATGATATTTGATGGCGAGACACAGGTTTAAACAAAATAAATAGATTATTCTAAATAAATTGATATTGCATGATAATAAATAATATACTTTATAAAGTGGTAGGAAATAGGCTATAGAATAATGAGGAAGATATATGGGAGAGTATTTTAGTTGGATTAATCTTGATAAAAAAGAATACATAAGTCCGGGTGATTTTGATATTGGATATAAAGGATACGAGTCAGTATATATAAATAATGCTCTGCTTTGTGCATTAAAAGAGTTAATGGGCAATGAATGGAAGGGTAGTAAAATCATATTCTTAGGTGATGAATATGACCAATCCAGTATAAACATACCGGACATGTTAAATGTCATATTACTGGACGATAAATTTGAAGGCAATTTTATAGATTACACATATGAATATTTCAAAAATGTATCATGCAAGTTTGAGGCAGCAAGGAATGATGTGACAGAAGAAATTTCAATTTTTATGGAAAGAATCAGGCGAGGGGAAAAAGATTTAGTAAATGAATATGGTGTTGACGTTAATAATCCATTTGCAGGAATGTTTGGCAGAAAAGGGAAATCATATAAATATACGATTAATTACAGCAAAGGCGTGGCATATTGTCTTGATACAACAAAGATTATTACATTGGATGACAGCGTAACTGATAATATAGCTCCTCTGCCTGTTTTATTAGGGTGTGGAAGAACAATGCAGCCTGGGGAATGGTTGCGATTCTGTGGAGTTAGTGATTCGTTAGATACAGGAATTACTAACTATTGGATAAAATAAGGATTCTGTGGTGAGGCGGTGAGTTTCTTTAAGGAAAGAGGCATAAAACCAGACTGATGTAAGTCTGCCGCAAAAAGAGCGGTTTTACAAATTAACATCTGAAATCTTTAAAACCGCAGGTTCTTGAGAACGACAGTCGAAAAATCCATTGCAGCCACAGCACTTACGTAAAATCCCTGCTGTCTAGCACAATTGTGAACGGACCGTCATTTTCAAGGCGTACTTTCATATCAGCACCGAAAATGCCTGTTTCAACTTTTGGTATGCGTTCGCGGCATAATTCAATAAATTTTTCATACAATTCGCTGGCTGCGTCAGGTGAACCGGCATGTACAAAGCTTGGGCGGTTTCCTTTGCGGCAGTCAGCATATAATGTGAACTGGCTTACGATGAGCAGTTCTCCGCCAACATCAGTGATTGAAAGATTGGTTTTACCATTTTCATCTGCAAAAATTCTTAACTTTACTATTTTGTCAACAAATTTTGGGAGCATGTCAGCTGTATCGGTCTCACATGCACCAAAAAGAATAAGAAAACCTTTTCCTATTGAACCGACAATTTTATTATCAACAGTTACATCTGCATTATTTACGCGTTGTATTACAAATTTCATTATAAATTTCCTCTTAAAATATTTTAATTGATTTTATTATTCTATCATTGCAAGCGGTATACTGCAATTATTATTTGACGTGTGGAATGGATGCACAGTAAGTAATATAGCTATAAGGTATTTTAAATGATAGTATATAAATATTTGCCAAGAGTGTAAATACGGAGTAAAATAAATAAAGATTATGAAAGGTGAAAATGGTGATTTTATGGAAAATGTATTTACAAGTGAAAAAAAACTTGGCTTTGGACTTATGAGACTGCCGCTTCTTAATCCGAATGATGGAAGCAGTATTGATATTGAACTTACAAAGAAAATGGTTGATACATTTTGGAAAAAGGATTTACATATTTTGATACAGCGTGGATGTACTGCGGATTTAAAAGTGAGAATGCAGCTAAGGAGGCTCTTGTATCACGTCATCCGAGAGAAAGCTATACGCTTGCAACAAAACTGCATGCTGGCTTTATAAAGACACTTGAGGACAGAGATAAGGTTTTCAACGAACAGAGAGAAAAAACAGGCGTTACATATTTTGATTATTATCTTCTTCATGATGTCGGTGTTGACCATTATGAGGTATACAAGAAGCTTGACTGTTTTAACTGGCTTGCTGATAAGAAGAAACAGGGACTTGTAAAACATATGGGATTTTCGTTCCATGATAATGCAGAATTGCTTGATAAGGTACTTACAGAGCATCCAGAGATGGAATTTGTCCAGCTTCAGATTAATTATCTTGATTGGGACAGTGAGGCAATTCAGTCAAGAAAATGTTATGAAGTTGCGACAAAGCATGGCAAGCCTGTTATAGTTATGGAGCCGGTAAAGGGCGGAACGCTTGCTAATGTTCCAAAGAAAGTTGAAGAGGCATTCAAAGCATATAATAAAGAAATGTCAATACCTTCATGGGCTATAAGGTTTGTTGCAAGCCTTCCTAATGTGAAGATGGTTCTTAGTGGAATGAGCAATATGGAGCAGCTTCTTGACAATACAGGATATATGCAGGATTTCAAACCTCTTAATGATGAGGAACAAAAAATAGTGAAGGATGCTGTTAAGACAATTAATGAGAGTATTGAAATTCCTTGTACAGGATGTTCATACTGCACGGACGGCTGTCCTAAGCATATTGCTATTCCAAAGTATTTTTCTCTTTATAATGCTGACAAGCAGGAAGCAGAGGGAAAGGGATGGACACCGCAGGGTGAATATTATGACAGGCTTACTAATAATTTTGGAAAAGCGAGCGATTGTATTGCATGCGGTCAGTGTGAGCGTGTCTGTCCACAGCATCTTCCGATTATTAATAATCTTAAAAAAGTTGCCGCTTATTTTGGAAAATAAAATGTTTTACAAAACGTGATTTTGTGATATAAAATACAAGGCAATATTTGTTTGATATAAGATTCAATGTAATATCTATAAGAAATGGAGATATATTATGAAAGTTTTAATGTTAAACGGCAGCTGTAAGAAAGAAGGCAATACTTACAATGCTCTTCTTGAAATTGGAAAGCAGCTTGAAAAAGAAGGAATAGATTATGAGATTTTCCAGACAGGAAGTGAGCCTGTAAGAGATTGTATAGGCTGTGGCGGATGTGCAAGTGGTAAGTGTGTATATACGGATGATGCTGTAAATGAATTTGTTGAAAAAGCAAGAACAGCAGACGGATTTGTTTTTGGTACCCCTGTATATTATGCACATCCAAGTGGACGTGTATTGTCATTTCTTGACAGAGCGTTTTACAGTGGTTCCGGAGCATTTAAGTTTAAGCCGGGTGCATCTGTTGCTGTTGCAAGGCGTGGCGGAACATCAGCTTCATTTGATGTAATGAATAAATATTTTGGTATTTCACAGATGCCTGTTGCAGGTTCTACATATTGGAATATTGCACACGGACGCACTCCGGGCGAAGTGGTAAAAGATGCCGAGGGAATGCAGACAATGCGTAATCTTGCAAAGAATCTTGCATGGATGATGAAATGTTTCGAGGCAGGAAAAAATGCCGGTATTGAACTTCCGGATACAGAGTCTGGCAACAGAACAAATTTTGTAAGAGAAGATTTATAAAATAATACATATCGGGAATTATATATGAGTAAGAAAAAGTTATTTAATATAGACAAAAATGACCTTATGTTTAACAACAAGGTTTTATTTGCATTGCTTATACCAATAGTAATTGAGCAGCTGCTCAATTCATTTATGGGAATGGTTGATACTATGATGGTAAGCAATCTGGGGAGTCAGGCAATATCAGGGGTGTCACTTGTCGATTCGGTAAATAATCTTATTGTTCAGTTGTTTTCGGCAATGGCGACAGGTGCGGCAATTATCTGTTCGCATTATATAGGTATGAAGGACAAAAAAGGGGCAAATAAGGCAGCAAGACAGGTTGTTCTTACGGTTGCGGTTATAGCAATTGTCATAACAATTATAGGACTTTTGTTTAGAAGACCGATTCTTAGTTTTATATTTGGTAAAGTAGAGCAGGAGGTTATGGATAATGCAGTTACATATTTCTTGTATACAGCACTGAGTTATCCGTTTCTTGCTTTGTTTAGTGCCGGTTCGGCGATTTTCAGGTCATGCGGTAATTCGAGATATCCGATGGTTGTCTCAATTATTTCCAATCTGATTAATGTAACCGGTAATGCAATACTTATGTTTGGGCTTAATATGGGTGTTGCAGGAGCTGCGATTTCAACACTTGTATCAAGAATTTTTTGTATGGTTGTTATTTTCATTGCACTTTCTAAGCCTAAACTTGAGATTGTGGTTTCACAGTATTATACAATCAGACCAGATTTTAAACTTATTGCATCAATTCTTGCGATTGGTGTTCCGTCGGGAATTGAAAACAGCATGTTTCAGTTCGGTAAGCTTGCGATACAGTCAACAGTTTCTACGATGGGAACTGCAGCTATAGCAGCACAGGCTATGACGAATATTCTTGAAAATGTCAATGGTATTTTCGGTATCGGAGTAGGAATGTGTCTTATGACTGTGGTCGGGCAGTGTATGGGTGCCGGACGGAAGGAAGAGGCAAAGTATTATATCGTAAAACTTGCAGGAATTGCAGAGGTTGGAATTATAGTATCATGTCTTCTTGTTTTTGCACTTGTAAAGCCTATTACGATGCTTGGCGGCATGGAACCTGAGAGTGCAAAAATGTGTATAGAAATGGTTGGTGCAATTACAATAGCAAAACCTCTCGTATGGGTACTTTCGTTTGTTCCGGCATACGGAATGAGAGCGGCAGGCGACGTGAAGTTTTCAATGATAACGTCGATTATCACTATGTGGGGCTGCCGTGTTGCATTGTGTATTGCTCTTGTAAGGATTTTTAACATGGGACCGATGGCGGTATGGTACGGAATGTTTGCTGATTGGACAATCAGAGGAATTATATTTACTACAAGATATTTCAGTGGTAAATGGATGAAAAAAGTTATTGCGTAGAAAAATAGTATATAGAAGGAAAAGGACTTGTACATAATGGATATGCAAATATCACATAGTATTTGCACTAAAGTTCAGAAGAAAGGTTATATACAAGCAAATAAGAGCAGATATAGGTCACATATTGAGTGAATTATGTAAAAGAAAAGGTGTAGAAATAATAGCAGCAGAGTGTATGCCAGATTATGTTCATATGTTTGTGGGTATACCACCGAAGTACAGTGTATCGGAAATAATGGGATATTTGAAAAGAAAGAGTTCTTTGATGATATTCGATAGACATGCAAATTTGAAGTATAAGTATAGCAATAGACATTTCCGGTGCAGAGGATATTATGTCGACACATTAGGTAAGAATGCAAAGAAAATTGAAGAGTATGTAAAAAATTAGATGCAGGAAGATTTGGAATATGATCAGATGTCACTGAAGGAATACATCGACCCGTTTACTGGTGAGCCGGTAAATAAGGCATAATCTAAAGCCCTTTAGGGCTTGCCAGTGGTAGCTATGCACATGGCAAATCTTCAATGGCTCTTTAGAGCCGGCTAGTACCACAGGCTTGTAGCCGCAGAGTAAACCACCAGCTGAGCTGGTGGTCATGATTTTTTAGTGTGTTATAATATGAAAAAATATTTTGAGGTGAAAATATATGAGTAATATAGATATTAATTCTGAAATTCGGACACAGCAACAGATTACAGACTCTGGAAATCCGAGAAAGCCAACAGGTGATGACGGCCAAAAAATGCTGGAACGCATGAATGAGAGTCATTATGCAGTCACGGGCTGGGCGTTGGAACATTGGAATATAAATGAAAGTGACATAATACTTGACATTGGCTGTGGCGGAGGTGCCACATTAAAAAGAATGAGTGACAGTGTCGTGTCAGGTCATTTAACTGGTGTTGATTATTCGTCTACATCGGTTGAAATGTCAAAGGAAACTAATTATGATTCTGTAAAAAACGGAAAAACAGACATAATTGAAGCGTCTGTTGAGTGCCTTCCATTTTTGGATAATTCATTTGATAAAATAATTACGGTTGAAAGTTTTTATTTCTGGCCACATCCGCAGGAAAATTTAAAAGAGGTGTACAGAGTTCTGAAAACAGATGGAACTTTTTTGCTTGTGGCTGATATTTATGGCAAAGATGGATTAGATGTGCAGATTTTGGAAAATATAAAAAAATTTAATCTGTATAATCCAACACCTGACGAATATAAAAAATTATTTGAAAATGCTGGATTTATAGATGTTAAAGTGCATATAAAGGAAGATGATAACTGGATATGTATTGAAGGTCATAAATAAGAAGTGTAATGTGAAAGTCTGGGAATATTGGTGAGATGTTCTCAGGCTTTCACTTGTATAACATAATTGATATAAAAAATATCATAAAAGTATTGACAAAGCATATGACATGTAATAATATATTAACGCAATAATAAATATATAAGGAGGACTGCCTATTGATCAATGAACCATTACTAAACCGGAACCATAAAGACGTCCTGTTTCGGTTTATCTTTAAAAATCCTAAGGATTTACTATCTTTGTATAATGCGTTGAACGATACTGACTATACGGATGTATCTGATTTAACCGTTACTACTCTTGAAGATATTGTCTATATGTCTTATAAGAATGACATATCTTTTATTCTTGGAAGTGAGATGTCACTTTTTGAGCATCAGAGTACGTTCAATCCAAACATGCCGCTACGTGGATTGTTTTATTTTTCAAGTCTTTATAAAAAGTATGTGGCTGAAAATAATATCGACATCTATTCATCAAAACGGGCACAGATTCCAATACCACGATACATAATATTTTATAACGGTCGTCAGGAGATGCCGGAAAGATGCGCGCTGAGGCTGTCGGATGCGTTTGTGAAAAAATCGGATAATTATAATTCAAATCAAGTCACTGCCAGCGATACATCCAGCAACTGTAATTCGTCAAAATTCCAACCGGCAATGGAAATCACCGCTCATATGATTAACATAAATATTGGTAATAACGCTGAATTGATGGAAAAATGCAGGCTGCTCCACGATTATGCAGTATTTATCGGGCTAATACGTGACTATATATCACAGGAAAATGATATTAACACAGCCGTAACACTTGCAATTAACCAAGCCATAAGCCATAATATTCTAAAAGAAGTATTATCAGTGCATACAGCGGAGGTGCGTGACATGATTCTGACAGAATATAACGAAGAACAGCATATAAAAAATGAGAAAAATATCAGTTATGACGATGGTTTTAATGATGGAGTCGAATGTGGAATTGAGCGAGGTATTATACAAGGCGTTGAACAAGGAACACAAATGGCAAATACTGAAGCAATAAAAAACATGATTAAACTTAATGTCCCAAAGGATAAGATACTGGAATGTTATTCGGAAGCGGAGTATAATGCTGCAATAAAAGATGATAGAAATTAGAAATACAATGATTATTACAAGGAGGACTGCCAATTGACCAATGAACCATTACTGAACCGGAATCACAAGGACGCTCTGTTTCGGTTTATCTTTAATAATCCTAAGGATTTACTATCTTTGTATAATGCGTTGAACGGTACTGACTATACGGATGTATCTGATTTAACCATTACTACTCTTGAAGATATTGTCTATATGTCTTATAAGAATGACATATCTTTTATTCTTGGAAAATTCGTCAAAATTTCAACCGGCAATGGAAATCACCGCTCATATGATTAACATAAATATTGGTAATAACGCGGAATTGATGAAAAAATGCAGGCTGCTCCACGATTATGCAGCATTTATCGGGTTAATCCGTGATTATGTATCACAGGAAAATGATATTAACACAGCCGTTACACTTGCAATTAACCAAGCCATAAGCCATAATATTCTAAAAGAAGTATTATCAGTGCATACAGCGGAGGTGCGTGACATGATTCTGACAGAATATAACGAAGAACAGCATATTAAAAATGAGAAAAATATCAGCTATGACGATGGGTTTAATGATGGAAAAATAGAAGCAATAAAAAACATGATTAAACTTAATGTCCCAAAAGATAAGATTCTAGAGTGTTATTCAGAAGCGGAATATAATTTAGCAGTTGATAATATTAATGATTAAAGCTATTGATTTGTACAGTAGGAGAATATAACAACTGTACATGTTTACATGAAAATATATTGACTGCCATGAACTTACAAAATTCACGGCAGTTGATTTATTTGTATAGATTACATCAGAAATTTCCTTTTTTCCCATATAAATGATTTTAGTGTTTCATATATTATGCCATAAATTAAAAATATGAGTGTTTCTTTTGCAATTATTATAAATTCTCCACAATTTGATATTTGGCAAATTGATGTGAAATTTTCAATTGGCGGAAATACAAAAAATAAGTAATGAAGTACAGGTTGTGAATTTAAAATATTTGTTTTACATGCACATAATGTGCTTATTAATATTAAAAAAACAGTAGAAAACTTCCTGTCATTTATAATAGCTGGGTGAAACATCTGACCCATTGCACCACCACAGAATCCGACACTTACGGCAGAAATGTACCAAAGAATGATTGTGAGGGCGTTTTTATTGCCGATGCTGAAAAGACATGCAGATATAAACAAAACTAAATTTAAAACAATACTGAATATTAATACTCATATAACTTTATATAAATAGTAATTTATTTTATTGCGGAAACAATTCAAATTCGTATCGGAGTATTTATCAAATATTATTTTTTCCATTTCACACCACAAAATAAAAATATTGAATGATATACATTAATAAAAAGGGGATGTCGTCTCAACGATTTTTAATTGTTAAAGCGACATCTCTTAGTTTCCAATTTTTGAATCCAACAGCATTAAATTCTGTTGTTTTAATCTAATTGCGATTTTTTAACAAAATCTTTAATTGCCTGAAAACTTTCTTTACTTAAAACATGTTCAATTTTACATGCATCTTCAGTTGCAGTTTCCGCAGGAACACCGAGGCTTATGAGCCATTTTGAAAGGAATTCGTGGCGTTCATAAATCATTTCGGCTATTTCACGACCCGACTGTGTAAGGTTGATAAAACCGGCATCAGATACTGTTATGTGATTCTTCTCACGAAGATTTTTCATTGCTACGCTGACACTTGATTTTTTAAATCCTAATTCATTACTTATATCTACTGAACGAACAACCGGAAGTCGTTTACTGAGCATGAGTATTGTTTCCAGATAATTTTCTGCTGATTCGTTTGTATTCATGACAACTTCACTCCAATTCTATAATACTACAAATTTAAGATTCATAAATTTAACAATAGTTTAACACGAAATGGCGACAAAGACAAATGAATAAATGATTTTTTGTTTCAAATATATGAATAAATGAATTTTTATTTCAAATATTAAATGTTTATGATTTATAACCATGAGTAGATACAACTAAAAAAAATTAGAAAAATTCAATATTTGTTCTTGACATCTAAGACATGTTAGCATATACTAACCTTGCTGGAAATGAAATTAATTATCAATAATCAAAAGAAAGAAGGAATAAAATGATGCCGTTAAGTATGGCAAATCAGGGCGAACCTAATATTATTAAAAAAGTCGGAGGAAAAGACGACGTTAGAAGCTTTTTGGAGAAGCTGGGATTTGTAGTTGGCGGTACCGTTACGGTTATTTCTGAGACAAATGGCAATCTGATTGTTAATGTCAAAGATTCCCGCGTGGCTATTGGTAAAGAGATGGCTAACAAGATTATGGTTTAGTGCAAATCCGGCTGGCGTGAATATAATATGAAAGAAGGAGAAAAAGAGATGACACTTAAAGACGTTGCCTGTGGTCAGACGGTAAAGGTTACAAAACTTACCGGAGAAGGACCGGTTAAACGACGCATCATGGATATGGGTATCACTAAGGGCGTTGAAATTTATGTAAGAAAGGTTGCACCTCTCGGCGACCCTATTGAAGTTACAGTAAGAGGTTATGAACTTTCTATAAGAAAAGCTGATGCACAGATGATTGAAGTGGCATAGGGTGTTTTTTTTTACATAATGGTTAGCAAGAACGAACGAAAGATAGTGAGGCTAACAAAAGATAGAAAGACTAACATTAATTAGGAGGATAGAAATGTCTTTGAAAATTGCATTAGCAGGTAATCCAAACTGCGGTAAAACAACATTGTTTAATGCTTTGACAGGTTCTAATCAGTTTGTCGGAAACTGGCCGGGCGTTACAGTAGAAAAAAAGGAAGGTAAATTCAAAGGTAATAAAGATGTTACAATCATGGATTTACCAGGTATTTATTCTTTATCACCTTATACTCTTGAAGAGGTGGTTGCAAGAAATTATCTTATAGGTGAGAGACCGGATGCCATTATCAACATTATTGATGGTACTAACATTGAAAGAAATCTTTACCTTTCAACTCAGATTATGGAACTTGGTATTCCGGTTGTTATGGCTGTCAATATGATGGATCTGGTTAAGAAGAGCGGAGATGTTATTAACACTGATAAGCTCAGCAAGAAACTCGGCTGTGAAGTGGTTGAGATTTCAGCCCTTAAAGGCACCGGCATCATGGAAGCAGCAAACAAGGCTATTGAGATTGCAAGTAAGAAAGCAGAAGCACCTGTTCATGAATTTGCAGCAAGTGTTGAGTCAGCAATTACTTCTGTTGAAAATAAGCTTGGCACAGATGTCAAAGAAGAACAGAAGCGATTTTTTGCAATAAAGCTCATTGAAAAAGATGATAAAATTGGACAGCAGCTTACAACAATTCCTGATGTTTCAGATGAAATCAAGGCACTTGAAGATGAATTTGATGATGATACAGAAAGTATTATTACAAATGAGAGATATACATATATTTCTTCAATTATTGGTGATTGTGTAAAGAAAGCACAGAAGAAAGATAAGCTTACAACATCAGATAAAATTGATAAAGTTGTAACAAACAGAATTCTTGCACTTCCAATATTTGCTGCAATTATGTTTCTTGTTTACTATATTTCAATGGTAACAGTTGGTTCGGCAGCTACAGACTGGGCCAATGATGGTTTATTTGGTGATGGCTTCCATCTTTTTGGAATCGGTACATCAGCATATGAAGAAGCATCAGATGAATACGGTGATTCAGACGAAATCATTGCTGCATATGTAGAAAGTCTCGGAACAAAGGCTGATGATATTGCAGAAGCAATCGACACAGAGTCAGATGATTATGATTCAGAAGCGGCAGTTGCAGCACTTAAAAGCTTAAAGGCTATGGTTAAGTCAACAGATTCTGTCGATTATACTGTAGAAGATGAAGAAACACTTGCAACAGAAGATGAAACAGCAGATGCTGATGACATTAAAGAAGCAATTGATTTGGCAATCAAGTATGAAGGTGCAGCACCTGACCCTGCAAATTACGGGGTATGGGTTCCTGGTATTCCTGTACTTATTGGTGATGGACTTGATGCAATCGGTTGTGCAGACTGGCTGGAGGGACTTATCCTTGATGGTATTGTAGCCGGTGTAGGTGCTGTACTTGGTTTCGTACCTCAGATGTTAGTATTATTCTTATTACTTGCTATTTTGGAAGCATGCGGATACATGGCACGTATTGCATTCATCATGGATAGAATTTTCAGAAGATTTGGTCTTTCAGGAAAATCATTTATTCCGATTCTTGTAGGTACAGGTTGTGGTGTTCCAGGTATCATGGCTTCTCGTACAATCGAGAATGAAAGAGACCGTCGTATGACAATTATGACAACAACATTTATACCTTGTGGAGCAAAAGTTCCATTTATTGCAATGATTGCAGGTGCTATTTTCGGTGGTTCACCATGGGTAGCTAAACATCAGCGTACTTTATCGGTATGGCTTCAATCATTGTTTCAGGTATCATTCTTAAAAAGACAAAGTTATTCGAGGGAGATCGGCTCCATTCGTTATGGAACTTCCTGCTTATCACCTTCCAACAGTTGGTAACGTATTAAGAAGCATGTGGGAGCGTGGATGGTCATTTATCAAGAAGGCCGGTACAATCATTCTTCTTTCAACAATCGTTGTTTGGTTTACAACATACTTTGGATTTACAGATGATGGATTCCGTATGTTAGCAGAAGATGAAATTAATATGAGTATTTTAGCTAAGATTGGTAGTGCAATTGCATGGATTTTCCATCCACTCGGATGGGGTAACTGTGCAGGCAGCCGTTGCATCAATTACAGGCCTGCTGTGGCTAAGGAAAATATCGTAGGTACAATGGGTATCCTTTATGGCGGTGGTGAACTTCCTGTATACGGAGAACTTGCACTTCAGTTCACAGAAACTTGCAGGATTTTCCTTCCTTACATTCAATCTTCTCTGTGCTCCTTGTTTCGCAGCAATCGGTTATTAAAGAGAGATGAACAGCCCTAAATGGACTTGGGCAGCAATTGGATATCAGTGTGGATTTGCTTATGTAGTTTCACTTTGCATTTTACAATATCGGTAACCTTATTGCACATGGTACAGTTAATTTCTGGACAATAGTAGCATTTGCACTTGTAATCGGATTCCTTTATCTCTTATTCAGACCATATAAGGAAAGTAATACATTAAAAGTAAATGTAAAAAAGAGTGCTAAGGCATAATTGATAATAAGTTATTTGTTATTGAAAGGGGCAGCTTTATGGGAACAGTAGTCGTTGCAGCAGTGCTTGTCTGCGTAGTAGGATTAATATTAAAAGGAATGCATAAGGACAAGAAAAATGGCAGGTCATCTTGCGGAGGTGATTGCAGCAGCTGTGGCGGCCGCTGTCACAGATAAACGAGAGGGGAACTTATGAGCAAAGAATGTGTTATTCAAAAATTAAAAGACAATGGATGCCGGATAACAAAACAGAGGCTGATATTGCTTGATATTATACTTGAAGGCAATTGCAACAGCTGTAAGGAGATTTATTATAAGGCAGCCAAAAAAGACAGCAGCATAGGCACCGCAACAGTTTACCGCATGATTAACACGCTCGAGGATATAGGCGTGATAAGCAGAAGAAGCATATATGAGATTGCGGTTGACGATAAGCCGCTTATAAAAAAGTGATTTAAGCAGACAGGCAGGATAATGATTGGATAAATCCATTGTCCTGCTTTTTATGTGATATTATTAACAAGGATAAATTGGAGGAAATAGTATGGTTTATAAAGAAAGGTATAGAATAGGAATAGAAGATGTTGCACATAACAGTCAGGCAACTAATAAGGCTCTTCTTTCTATTATGGAAGATATTGCATGTGCCCATTCTGCTAACGTTGGATACGGAGTGCTTGAAGTTGAGACAAAACACAGGGCATGGGTATTGCTTGACTGGAAAATCAAGGTTATAAAGCGTCCTGTATATGGCTGTATAATTGATGCATCAACATGGTCGAGAAAGATTGACAGACTGTGTGCATACAGAGATTTTGAATTAAAAGACGAAGATGGGGAAATACTTGCAATAGGAAGCTCAAGATGGATTCTTACTGATACAGAAAGACGAAGACCGGTAAGGCTTACAGAAGATATAGCTGCATTGTATGAATCAGAAGATAGGGCTGTTTTTGAAGATGAGATTTCAGAACCGGAATATTCAAAAGAAATGTTTGAAAATGCAGAAGAAATGATTTATAACATTCAAAGAAGAGATATTGATATCAATATGCATATGCATAATATCAATTATCTTGATGCTGCATATGAGATGCTTCCTGAAGATGTATATAATAATGAGAACTTCAATCAGGTAAGAATCTGGTACAAACGGGAAATCCGTCCACAGGATGAAGTTAAGTGCAGATATTTATATGAAGATAATATACATTATATAATAATGACAGTTGAAGGAAAAATTCATTCGGTGATTGCACTGTCTTAATAATAGTTTATCATATATTTTTTTTGTAGTTTTATAGAAAGAAGGAAATTAGAAAATGGAAAGTAATGAGTTAAAAAAGAAAAATATCCAGACAAGCAGAGAAGAAATTGACTATGGTAGTGTCAACCTCAGAAAAGTTGCAGTAATAGGCTGTGGTTTTGTGGGTTCTGCATCAGCATTTGCACTTATGCAGAGTGGTATGTTTTCTGAGATGGTACTTATTGATGCAGACCATGATAAAGCAGAAGGTGAAGCTCTTGATATCAGTCATGGAACACCATTTGCCAGACCTATGAAAATATATGCAGGTGGTTATGACGATATTGTTGATGCGTCAATTATTGTTATAACAGCCGGGGCAAACCAAAAGCCTGGCGAGACAAGACTTGATCTTGTAAAGAAAAATATAGGAATATTCAAAACTATTATTCCTGAAATTAAGAAAAGAGACTGCAAGGGTATTCTTCTTATAGTGGCAAATCCTGTTGACATTCTCACATATACAGCGGTAAAACTCAGCGGATTCCCTGAAAACAGGGTAATCGGTTCAGGTACAGTGCTTGATACAGCCAGATTAAAAGAGGCACTGGGTTCACATCTTCAGGTTGACAGCCGAAGTGTTCATGCATTTATAATCGGTGAACATGGTGACAGCGAGATTGCCGCATGGAGCAGTGCAAATGTATCTGGTATTGATTTGAATGATTTCTGTGAGATGAGAGGTCACTATAATCATCATGAAGCTATGGAAAAGATTGCTAATGATGTTAAAAACAGTGCGTATGAAATTATTGCAAAAAAACATGCAACATATTATGGAATTGCAATGTCTGTAAAGCGTATATGTGAAGCGATTGTACGTGATGAAAAGTCAATAATGCCAATTTCAAGCATGATGCATGGTGAATATGGAATTGAGGATGTGGCACTTTCAATGCCGGCTATTGTAGGTAAGAATGGTGCACAGGGAAAAGTTCCAATTTCTCTAAACTATGATGAGATTACTAAATTACAGGAATCTGCTAAAGCTTTGAAAAAGGTTATTGAAGATAATAAACCTTTTGAATAAATATAAAGCTGAATGGAGTTAAAATCTAATGAAAAGAATTTGGATGTATTTAAAAATGTATAAAAAAGAGTGTGTGCTTGCACCTCTTTTTAAAATGCTGGAAGCGACATTTGAACTGTTTGTTCCACTTGTAGTTTCAGCAATTATTGATGTAGGTATTGCAGGTGCAGACAAGGGATATATTGTAAAGATGTGTTTTGTGCTTGTTGCACTTGCAATAATAGGACTTACATCTTCCATTACAGCACAGTATTTTGCAGCGAAAGCAGCTGTAGGATGTTCTACACAGATGAGACATCATTTGTTTAAACATATACAGAGTCTTTCATTTACTGAGATGGATACAATCGGAACATCCACTCTTATAACAAGAATGACAAGTGATATTAATCAGGTGCAGAATGGTGTAAACCTTGTTTTAAGACTGTTTTTACGTTCGCCATTTATTGTATTTGGTGCAATGATTATGGCTTTTACAATAGATGTTAAGGCTGCACTTGTATTTGTAGGTGCAATTCCTATACTTGCGGTAATTGTATTCGGTATAATGCTTTCGACAAGGCCTTTATACAAGAAAGTTCAGGCTGGTCTTGATAAGATTCTTGGAATAACAAGAGAAAACCTTACTGGTGTGCGTGTAATAAGAGCATTTAATAAGGAAAATGAAGAAGTATACAGATTCAAAAAGTCTAACGAAGAGCTCAATCATCTGCAGAAGTTTGTAGGTAAGATTTCAGGACTTATGAATCCTTTGACATATGCTGTTGTAAATATTTCTATAATCCTGCTTATATGGATTGGTGCTGTACGTGTTAATTCCGGCACACTTACACAGGGACAGGTAGTTGCTCTTTACAACTATATGTCACAGATTCTTGTAGAGCTTATTAAGCTTGCTAATCTTGTTATTAATATCACAAAGGCTCTTGCATGTGCAAACAGGATTGATGGCGTATTTGCAGTTAAATCAAGTATGGCAGATGGAAAACTTGATATATCTGAAACAGGGAAAAATACACAGGTTCCGGCTGTTGAATTTAAAAATGTATGTTTGAAATATGCCGGTGGTGGAGAGGAAGCTCTTACAGATATTAACTTTTCAGTTATGCCGGGAGAGACAGTCGGTGTCATTGGTGGTACCGGTTCTGGTAAGTCTTCACTTGTAAATATGATTGCACGTTTTTATGATGCAACAGAGGGCGAAGTAAAGATTAATGGCAGAAATGTAAAAGAGTATAATATAGAGTCGCTTAGAAATCATGTTGCTGTTGTTATGCAGAAAGCACTTTTATTTAAAGGCTCAATTCGTGACAATATGAAATGGGGCAAAAAAGATGCGACAGATGATGAGATAATGGAAGCTCTTGATATTTCGCAGTCAAGGGAATTTGTTGAGAAAAAGGACGGAAAACTTGATGCGTTTATCGACCAGGGAGGAAAGAACCTTTCTGGTGGTCAGAGACAGCGTCTTACTATTGCCCGTGCAATGGTGAGAAAACCTGATATATTAATTCTTGATGACAGTGCATCGGCACTTGATTTTGCAACAGATGCTGCATTAAGAAAAGCAATACGCGGGATGAAGTCATCGCCGACACTTTTCATAGTATCTCAGAGAGCAGCTTCACTTATGCATGCAGATAAAATTATTGTTCTTGATGATGGCAAAGTTGCAGGAATTGGTACGCATGATGAACTTCTTGCAGGATGTGAAGTTTATCAGGAAATCTATTACTCACAGTTTAAAAAGGAGGCAATGTAATAATGAAAAAAGATTCACAAAAAACCTCCAGCCAGACAGTTAAAAAAGTAATAATAAGGATAAAAAAATATTGGGTATTTTTGATATTATCAATTATTATGGCGACAATAACAGTAGCATCGTCACTGTATGTGCCCATACTTGTCGGTAATGCAATTGATTATATTATTGGACCATCTAATGTTAATTTCAGGCTGATTGCACAGATTCTTGCTGAAATTGGTGTTGTTATAGGAATAACAGCACTTTCACAGTGGATTATGAATATATGTAATAATAAGATTACATATCATGTAACAAGAGATATAAGAGATGAAGCTATAGAAAAGATAGAACATCTGCCATTAAAATATATAGATGGACATTCATACGGTGAGATTGTCAGCCGTGTTATTGCCGATGTAGACCAGTTCGCTGATGGCTTATTAATGGGATTTACACAGTTTTTCTCAGGTGTTATGACAATACTTGGAACACTCGGATTTATGTTATCAATAAATGTTAAAATTACACTTGTTGTAGTTCTTATTACACCGGTTTCATTTTTTGTTGCCAGTTTTATTGCAAAGAGAACATATAAAATGTTTAAGCTTCAGTCAGAGACTCGTGGAGAGCAGACAGCTCTCATTGATGAAATGATTGGAGGTCAGAAAGTTGTAAGTGCTTATTGTCATGAAGAAGAGGCAGTAAGACAGTTTGATGAAATCAATGACAGACTTCAGAAATATTCGCTTAACGCGATATTTTTCTCATCAATAACAAATCCTTCAACAAGATTTGTAAACAGCCTTGTATATGCCGGAGTTGCAGTTACAGGTGCTATATCAGCTATATATGGAAGACTTACTGTAGGACAGCTTTCATGTTTTTTAAGTTATGCGAACCAGTATACAAAACCGTTCAATGAAATTTCAGGTGTTGTAACGGAACTTCAGAATGCTATAGCATGTGCTTCAAGAGTATTTGAACTTATAGAGGAAGAGCCGGAAGCTGCAGAGAGCAGTAATGCGGTTAATCTTGAAAATGTTGACGGACGAGTTGATTTAAATGATGTAGAATTTTCATATGTCCCTGATAAAAAGCTTATTGAAGATTTTAATCTTCATGTAAAAAAAGGTCAGAAAATTGCCATTGTAGGACCTACAGGATGTGGTAAAACAACAATTATCAACCTCCTTATGAGATTTTATGATGTAAACAGCGGCTCAATAGATGTGTCGGGTGTTGATATAAGGGAGCTTACAAGACGTTCACTCAGGGCGGGCTATGGAATGGTTCTGCAGGATACGTGGCTTAAAAGTGGTACAATCCGTGAAAATATTATAATGGGTAAGCCTGATGCAACAGAGGAAGAAATAATCGAAGCGGCAAAGGCAGCTCATTCACACGGATTCATAAAACGACTTCCAAATGGTTATGATACAGTAATAGGTGAAGATGGCGGCAGCCTTTCACAGGGACAGAAACAGCTTTTGTGTATAACAAGAGTTATGCTTTGTCATCCACCTATGCTTATTCTTGATGAGGCGACATCGTCTATTGATACGAGAACTGAAATCAAGATACAGAATGCATTTAATAAGCTTATGGAAGGAAGAACAAGTTTTATTGTTGCACACAGACTTTCTACAATCCAGTCAGCAGACGTGATTCTGGTAATGAAAGACGGTCATATTATTGAACAGGGTAATCATGAAGAATTACTTGCTAAGAATGGATTTTATAAGAAACTTTATGAAAGCCAGTTTGCACAATAGAGTAAGAAGGAGTGTGACATTCATGACAATGATTAATAAGGAAAAAGTCCTTAAAGGCGTTGGTAAAGCTGTGGATGCTGCCAATAATGCAGCAGATAAAGCGGCAGCATTTGCAAAGGAAAAAGAACTTGATAAAAAAGCAAAAAACATGGCTCATACACTTGAAGACGGAATAAAGTCAGCAGGCGAGTCGCTTGAAAATCTTTTTAAAAATTAAAAAAATCCTGCTCACCGGTGATGATTGGTGGGCAGGATTTTCTGATATATCCCAGATTGATGTTGACTTATAGGATAAAATGCCTGCCTATGCAACATGCTTATTTATTTTCTTTCATAGCTTTTTTGAATTCAAATGCGAACAGGATTGCTGTGAAGCAGACAGCTATAAAATCCGCAACAGGTTCAGCCATGTATACCGCATTGGTCTGATTTGCCTTAAAAATTGCAGGCATAATATATATAAGCGGAATAAGCAGTATAAATTTTCGCATAACAGCAACAATAATTGAATCTTTTGCTTTGCCAAGAGCATTAAATGCCATCTGGCATGCAATCTGAATTCCGAACATAAACATTGAAGCCATGTATATTCTTAAAGCCTGTGATGTAAAACTTAAAAGTGCGTTATCAGATGTGAACATCATCGCAAACATCTGTGGGAACAGCATAACGATTGCCCATAAAACTATAGAATAGCCAAAACTTACCTTTAAGAGCAGCCGGAAAGTTTTACGTACACGGTCATTATTTTTGGCACCGTAATTATAACTCATAATAGGCTGAGCTCCCTGACCAAGTCCCTGAAGCGGAAGCATTGCGAACTGCATTACACTTGTAAGGATTGTCATGGCACCAACGGCAATATCTCCGCCGTATTTTAAGAGTGATGAATTAAAACATACTGATATAATACTTTCGCTTGCCTGCATGATAAAAAGTGAAGAACCAAGAGCAACGCAAGGAAGAATAATCTTTGCATGCAGTCTCAGATTTTCCGGCTTTATTTTAAGGAAAGTCTTTTTGCCAAATAAAAAGCTTAAAACCCATATACATGACAAAGTCTGTGAAATAATTGTTGCGAGTGCGGCACCACGGACACCCATATTCATTCCAAATATAAATACAGGGTCAAGAACTATATTTGCAACGGCACCAATTAAGACAGATAACATGCCGGTTTTTGCAAATCCCTGTGCCGTTATAAATGCATTCATGCCAAGTGTAAGCTGTACAAATATAGTTCCGATGGCATAAATGTTCATATAATTGACAGCGTAGGAAATTGTATTTTCACTTGCACCAAATGCGAGCAGGAAAGTTTTATTTCCTATAAGTAGAATAATTGTAAGAATTATTGATAGTATAATCTGAAGAGAAAAGCAGTTACCGAGAATTTTCTGAGCGGTATCTGTGTCTTTCTTTCCCATGTAAATAGATGCACGAGGGGCACCACCATTTCCGACAAGTGCCGCAAATGCCGATATTATCATAATAAGCGGCATACACACACCGACTCCGGTAAGGGCAAGAGCACCAACATCTTTTATATGTCCGATATACATTCGGTCAACTATGTTATAAAGCATGTTGATAAGCTGGGCGGCAACAGTAGGAAGAGCGAGCTTTAATAAAAGTCTGCCTATAGGCTGTGTGCCGAGGAAATCTTTATTATTATCCATATTTTTTCTCCTTTTTATGAAAATGCAATTGTAGCGGACGTTCTAAAGTCTATTTTAAAAAGCAAAGTAACTGTACTATACACTTTTTACATAAAATTTACAAGTATTACCAAACTGACCATATAAAATAAATGTAGTTTGGCACTATGAATAATATCAGATATAGAGTAATCTTCGTGGAAAGGAATTCAAAAGATAATAATTCCTCAAAAGAATAGAAATAGAAAAGGGAGAATCATTATGGAAAAATCAAAGGATTATGTAAAGGTCCTTGCACAGGCAGCTTTATGTGCAGCATTATGTTATGTCGGAGCAACATTTATAAAGATTGATATTCCTGTTGGAACAGAAAAGACAATGTTCCACTTTGGTAATACTTTCTGTGTGCTTGCAGCTCTTCTTGTTGGCGGTCCATGGGGAGGGCTTGCTGGAGCAGTCGGAATGACAATCAGTGATTTGACAACATCATACGTTACAAGTGCACCTAAGACATTTGTTCTTAAACTTTGTATCGGTCTTATTGTAGGTCTTGTTGCACACAAAGGCTTTAAACTTTCAAAAGAACATTCAGCAAAATATGTAACTATGGCAACAATCGTATCAAGTGCGGCAGGAATGGTATTTAATATATTTGCAGATCCAATTGTTGGATATTTTTACAAGACATATATTCTTGGAGTTCCACAGGATTTATCTAAGGCACTTGCAAAAATCGGTGCGTTGACAACTTCTGTTAATGCAGTGATAGCTGTAATATTTGCATCAGTTATTTATCTTATTTTAAGACCTGTTCTTAAAAAGAGCGGTATGTTAAGAGAAATGTAATTTATATATAAGTTTATGTGAGACTGTAAAAGTCAATATGGGAATGCCGGTTCAGTTAAAAGTGACCGGCATTTTTTACTTTATAGGAAATTGCATTTCCTATAAAGTAAAAACGCTCCGCGCTGATGCGACCCATGTGGAGATGAAGATGCACTTGCGTGCCCACATGGGTGCACAAAGAGTCACAAAGTGACTCTTTGTTATGCCCGGAATGCAGCCGGAAAAGAGTGTTATTTTTATATCAGGTTTGTTAAAAATTTAATTAATAAATTTTTTGTGACAGATTGAAATAATTATGATAGAGTGTATAAGGTTAATTAATGTGCGTAAGGGTTACGCGGGAATGGAGTAAAAATTGAGCAGATTAACGATTATAACAAAAGACAAGGCTCAGGTTACAATGGAGTCTTTGTATCAGGATTTGGAGAGAAGGATAGTTGCCAGTCCTCCGGGATTATGTACTATTGACCTTACAAGGTCATTTATAAAAATGTGTCTTGCACAGTCATGTGGTAAATGTGTTCCGTGCAGGGTGGGTCTGAGACAGCTTGCAAGACTTTTTGATGATGTTCTTGATGGAAATGCAACAGATGAGACACTTGATGTTATAAGACTTACAGCAGAAGGAATCTATCTGTCTGCTGACTGTGCAATCGGATATGAAGCAGCTAAGCTTGTTTTAAAATGTATAGATGGATGCGAGGACGATTTCCGTTCACACATCGAAAGAGGATTTTGTTCATGTAACAGCAGCCAGCCTGTTGCATGTGTTAAATCATGTCCTGCCGGAGTTGATATACCGGGATATATTGCACTTGTGCATGACAAAAGATATGCAGATGCAGTGCGTCTTATCAGAAGAGATAATCCGCTTCCTGTTACATGTGCATATATATGTGAACATCCATGTGAAAACAGATGTAAGAGAACACTTATAGATGCACCTGTTAATATTCGTGGATTAAAGAAAATGGCAGTTGATAATGCAGGCGTTGTTGATGTTCCTGAATGTGGTGAGCCGACAGGAAAGAAAGTTGCCATTATCGGTGGAGGTCCAGGTGGACTTAGTGCGGCTTATTATCTGTCACTTATGGGCCATAAGGTTACTATTTTTGAACAGAGAAAACAGCTTGGTGGTATGTTAAGATACGGAATTCCGAACTACAGACTTCCAAGAACAAAACTTGATGAGGATATTAATGCAATACTTTCTACAGGGATAGAGGTTAAGAAAAATATAAGTGTAGGAACAGATATTACTCTTGAAGACATTAATAAAGAATATGATGCAATTTATATTTCAATAGGTGCCCATGCCGATAAGAAAATCGGTATTGATGGTGAAGATGCAAAAATAGGCGTGACATCGGCAGTTGAGATGCTTCGTGCGATTGGTGATGATGAAATACCTGATTATACAGGAAAGAAAGTTGTAGTAATCGGCGGAGGTAATGTTGCAATGGACGTTGCACGTTCATCAGTAAGGCTTGGTGCAGAAAAAGTCAGCATTGTATACAGAAGACGTAAAGAAGATATGACTGCACTTGAAGAAGAGGTTGCAGGAGCAGAGGCAGAAGGATGCGATATTCTCGAACTTATGTCACCTGTGAGAATTGAAAAAGATAAAAATGACAAGGTTGTAGGTCTCTGGGTACAGCCGCAGATGATAAGTAAAATCAAGGGTGGAAGACCATCACCTAAGACAGCAGCAAAAGATGAGGTTCTTATACCTTGCGATTTGATTGTTGTGGCAATCGGACAGGGTATCGAGACAAGATATTTTGAGGAACATGGTGTTACAGTTAAGCGAGGAACTATTGAAGCACTTGCAACAAGCGAAATCAAAGAACATAAGGGTATATTTGCTGGAGGTGACTGTGTTACAGGTCCGGCGACAGTAATAAGAGCTATTGCAGCCGGTAAGGTAGCAGCAGCCAATATTGATGATTATCTTGGATTCCATCACGAAATTACATGTGATGTGGAAATTCCATATGCAGGTTATGAGGACAAGATTCCTTGTGGCAGGGTTGAGGTAGCAGTGCGTGATGCCGCAGACCGTAAGAAAGACTTTGAGCCTATTGAGTATGGTTTCTCATGTGAGGAAGCATGTCAGGAGTCAGGAAGATGTTTAAGATGCGACCATTTTGGTTTTGGCTCATTTAGAGGAGGAAGAGAAGAACAATGGTAAATTTAACAATAAATGGTACAAAAGTATCAGTAAAAGAAGGAACCACTATTCTTGATGCGGCAAAGAGTATCGGTGAGACAATACCTACATTATGTTACCTTAAAGAGATAAATGAAATCGGTGCGTGCAGAGTGTGTGTTGTTGAGGTTGAAGGAACAGAACGCTGTGTTACTGCATGTAATAACTTTGTAGAAGAAGGAATGGTTGTATATACTAACTCACGTAAGGTTCGTACAACAAGAAAAACTAATGTAAAACTTATACTTTCACAGCATGATTATAAATGTGGTACATGTGTAAGAAGTGGTAATTGTACACTTCAGTCACTTGCAAATGAATTAAATATTTCAGAGATGCCATATGATTCTATTCTTGAAAAGGATAACTGGGATATGACATTTCCACTTATCCGTAATGCACAGAAATGTATAAAATGTATGAGATGTGTGCAGATTTGTGACAATATTCAGGAAATGCATATATGGGATGTAGTTAATACAGGTTCAAGAACAACTGTAAATGTGCGTGGCAACCAGAATATCAGGGAGACAGCATGTACACTTTGTGGACAGTGCGTGGTAAATTGTCCTGTAGGTGCATTAAGAGAACGTGATGACGTAGGCATGGTTCTTGATGCTGTTGAAGATGATGAAGTTATCACAGTTGTTCAGGTAGCACCTGCTGTAAGAACAGCATGGGGTGAAAGCTTCGGACTGTCAAAGGAATTTGCAACAGCAAAGAGACTTGTTGGCGGTTTGAGAAAAATAGGTTTTGATTACATATTTGATACGACATTTGCAGCAGATATGACAATTATGGAAGAGGGAAGCGAATTTCTTGAAAGACTTCCTGAAATAAAGGAGTCAGGGCTTCCGATGTTTACATCATGTTGTCCTGGCTGGGTAAAGTTTATCAAGAGCCAGTATCCTGATATGGCAGACAGACTTTCTTCAGCAAAATCACCTCAGCAGATGTTTGGTGCAATTACAAAGTCATATTATGCACAGAAGCTTGGAGTAGACCCTGAAAAGATTTTCTGCGTTTCGATCATGCCTTGTCTTGCAAAGAAAGATGAGTACACATGGGATGGTGCAAAAGATGTTGATGCTGTCCTTACAACAAGAGAAGTTGAGAGATTATTCAAGGCATTTTTCATTAAGACAGATGAACTTGAAGAAGATGAATTCGATAATCCGCTTGGCGAAAGCACAGGTGCAGGTGTTATCTTCGGTGCAACAGGTGGTGTTATGGAAGCAGCTTTAAGAAGTGCATATTATCTTGTGACGAAGAAAAATCCTGAACCGGATGCATTTAAGGCTGTAAGAGGACTTGATGGATGGAAAGAAGCTGAATTTGATCTTGATGGAACAGATATTAAAGTTGCTGTGGCAAGCGGACTTGGAAATACAAGACGCCTTATGAATGCGATCAAAAAAGGAGAAGTCCATTATGATTTTGTAGAAATTATGTCATGTCCGGGCGGATGTATCAATGGTGGAGGACAACCATTTAAAGATGATGCATCAATGGTAGAGGAAAGAAGAAATGTTCTCTATGGACTTGATAAGCATAATAATATCAGATTTTCACACGAAAATCCAGTTATAAAGTGCTATGAAGAGTATTTTGAAAAGCCTTTATCGCATAAATCACATGAAATCCTGCATGTTAAACATGTGTAAAAAAATAACAGAATATAATTGACACTAATGGGCAGAATAATTATAATAGCCCTAGGAAGTTTATTTTATGAAGCAAAGGTGCTTGTATCTGTGGGTATAGGTGCCTTTGTTTCTTTTGTTATTAAGTGTTATGAAGAAATGAGGCAAAGATATGAATATTTTTGATATTATAGGGCCGGTAATGGTAGGTCCATCAAGCTCGCATACCGCAGGGGCTGTAAAAATTGGGTATATAGCTAGAAAACTTATGGGAGAGGAGATTGCAGAGGCAGAGATTCTTCTGTATGGTTCATTTCTTGCAACAGGAAAAGGACATGGAACAAATATGGCACTTGTGGCAGGACTTATGGGAATGAAACCTGATGATAACAGAATTCCTGACAGTCTGAATATTGCAAAGGAACGTGGCATGCAAGTGACGTTTGGCGTATCAGATTTAAAAGAAGCACATCCTAACACGGCACAGCTTCGACTTACGGGAGTTACAGGAAGAAAACTTGAAGTAGTAGGTGAATCTATAGGAGGTTCAAGAATCAATATTGCAAAAATTGATGGAATTGATACAAACTTTTCGGGAGATTATCCGACACTTGTTGTTCATAACATAGATCAGCCTGGACATGTAAGCGAAGTAACATCAATGCTTGCACATAAGTCAGTCAATATTGCAGCAATGCAGCTTTACCGTTCAAACAGGGGTGGAGAAGCTGTTATGGTTGTCGAGTGTGACCAGGAAGTACCACAGGAAGGCATAAAATGGCTTGAGAAAGCCGAGGGAGTAGTCAAGGTAACATACCTTAGTCTGGAGGATTAATATGATTAGTTATCATTCGATTGAAGATATAGTGAATTTATGCAATGAAAATAATATGTCATTCTGGCAGGTGATACTACGTGCAGATGCATCTGAGAGGATGGCTGCGGAGGATGCTTCATTTGCGACAATGCGTGATATGTACAGGGCAATGAAGAGAGCTGATGCCGAGTATGATAAGACACTGAAGTCACCGAGCGGTCTTTCAGGCGGCGATGGTGAAAAGATGAGAAAATATAATAAAGATGGAAAAAATCTTTGCGGTCCGTTTATGGGACTTGCTATGGAAAAAGCGATAAAAATGGGTGAATCTAATGCGTGTATGAAAAGGATAGTTGCAGCACCTACAGCAGGCTCATGCGGCGTAATACCGGCTGTTTTTCTTGCTTATGAGGAATGTTTTAATGTGCCTGAAGATAAAATGGTAAAAGCAATGTTTGTGTCGGCAGGGGTTGGAGCAGTCATAGCAGAAAATGCGAGCATAGCGGGAGCATCCGGTGGATGTCAGGCTGAAATCGGTTCTGCGAGTGCAATGGCAGCGGCAGGACTTGCATATCTTGAGGGAGGCGATGCAGAGTGTATTTCAAATGCGATGGCATTTGCATTAAAAAACATGCTCGGTCTGACATGTGACCCTGTCTGCGGTCTTGTTGAAGTTCCGTGTATTAAGAGAAACTCCGCCGGTGCTGTAAACGCCATTTCTTCGGCACAGATGGCAATGGCAGGAATAAGAAGTGCAATTACTCCTGACGAAGTTATAGACAGTATGAGACGGATAGGAAATGAACTTCCGGCATGCCTTAAAGAGACGGGCGAGGGCGGACTTGCAGTTACACCTTCAGCACTTAAAATAAAAGAAAGATTAAATTAGAGCAGCTTAATATTATTGCTTAATCTCCTTAAAAAAGTTATAATTTAATAAATATTATGTCGTGATTGTAAAAATGTATATGATACAAAGCATTTTGGCAGTGACTGCATTTTGAACCTGAATAATATGGAGATTAAAGATGACAAGAAAAGAAATAAATGAAATAAAATCACAGTATACACTTGAAGACTGTGCAATTGCAAGAATGAGCGGATGTTATGTTGACGGAGAAAAAAATAAAGTTACAAAAATTAACGAAATATTTTTGAATCTTCCCGAAGAAGAAAAGCATAAGTATTTTGATATTTTCAAGAAAACACTGTCAGGAACACCGGGTAAGAATCTCTTGGATATGCAGTTTACAATGGATTCATACGCTGATGGGGGAATAAGGGATGCACTTTATAAGGTGCGTGACAGTGAATTAAAAGATGAATCTGTGCTTGATGAATTTTATGACAAGATAATACAGAATTATTATTATCCGGGTAACTATCTTATACTTTTAATACATCAGGTATATGATATTCCGGGAAAAACAAGTGACGGAATTGATATGGAAGATGCATCTGATGAAGTATATAATTATATACTTTGCAGCATCTGTCCGGTAACACTTTCAAAGCCTGGACTTGGATATGTTGAAGAAAGCCATGAATTTCATAATCAGGAGCAGTTCCATATGGTCGATGTACCTGATATAGGCTTTCTTTTTCCTGCGTTTAATGACAGAAGCGAGGATGGGGATAAACTTTTATTTTATACAAAAAATGCAAATGATTTTCCGCAGATGTTTTTGGAGACAGTTTTAGGTTGTGAAATTCCGCTTCCTGCCGGAGACCAGAAAGAGACATTCCAGACACTTGTGACAGAGACACTGGGCGAAGACTGCGATTATGAGACTGTTAAAAATATTCATGAAAATCTCAATGAAATGATAGCAGAAAATAAAGGAAATCCTGAGCCGGCTGTGCTTGATAAGACAAGTGCGAGGCAGCTTCTTGAAAAGAGCGGTGTAAGCGATGAAAAGCTTGAAACTTTTGAAGAACACTTTGAACAGACAGCAGGAGAAAACGGAAAGCTTCTTGCAGCAAATGTTGCCGAGACACGTAAATTTGAAGTGAAAACACCTGATGTTGTAATTAAAGTTAATCCTGAGAGAACAGATTTAGTGGAAACAATGATGATTGAAGGCCGTCAATGCCTTGTAATACAGATTGATGAACATCTTGAAGTCAATGGAATTACTGTTAATCCTAATACAGGCGAAGTTATAATGAATGATACATACTAATCCGTGGAACAATAAAAGTGATTATGCAATATAATCTGTCTGGAAAAGGAGAGCAGTTATGGAAAGTGTGACAGAAAAGTTTTTAAGATATGTAAAAGTTGATACACAGTCTGATGAGTTATCAGAGACATTTCCAAGTACAAAAAAACAGTTCAATCTGGCGGGAATGCTTGTAGAAGAACTCAAAAATATGGGAGTATCTGATGTTTATTTTGATGAAAAATATTGTTATGTATATGCAAAAATACCCGCAAATACAGAGAGAACAAATTATACAGGCAATGCAGACAGTACATGCGTACCAGAAACCACAGGTATAGGATTTATTTCTCATATGGATACTTCTCCTGAGGTGAGCGGTGAAGGCGTTAATCCAAAGATTGTAAAAAATTATGATGGCAAAGATATTTTCTTAGGTGAAAAAAATGACAGAAAATATGTACTTTCGCCGGCAGTTTTTCCGGAATTAAAAGATTATATTGGAAAAGATTTGGTTACAACTGATGGTAAAACACTTCTTGGAGCAGATGATAAAGCAGGCGTTGCAGAGATTATGGCAATGGCGGAATATTTTCTTGATAATCCGCAGATTAAGCACCCTGACATATATATAGCATTTACACCTGATGAGGAAGTTGGCGGAGGAATGGACCACTTTGACGTTAAGCGTTTCGGTGCAAAATATGCTTATACAGTAGACGGAGGCGGAATTGGTGAACTCGAATATGAAAATTTTAATGCTGCATCGGCTGTAATTGAACTTACTGGACAGAGTGTGCATCCGGGTGAGGCAAAAGACAAGATGGTCAACGCATCACGTCTTGCAATAGAATTTGATGCACAGATTCCTGAAAATGAAAGACCGGAATATACAAGCGGTTATGAGGGATTTTATCATCTTACTGATATGCAGGGGAGCGTTGAACATGCAGTTTTAAAATATATTCTGCGTGACCATGACAGGGATTTATTTGAAAAGAAAAAAGATATTATAAAAAAAGCAGCAGAGTCAATCAATATGGAATATGGTGAAGGTACAGCGTCATATGTGATAAAAGACCAATATTATAATATGAAAGAAAAGCTTGAGGATGCAATGTTTCTTATTGAAGATGCAAAGAATGCAATGGAAGAGCTTGGAATTGTGCCAAAAATCAATCCAATAAGAGGTGGTACTGATGGTGCAAGACTTTCATACATGGGAGTGCCTTGCCCGAATATATGCACGGGTGGACACAACTATCATGGAAGGTATGAGTATTGTTGTATACAATCAATGGAAAAAATAACGGAATTATTAATAAAGCTTGCAAAAAGAGGAGAATAGGTATGGTAAAGATTATATCGGACAGCACATGTGATTTATCAAAAGAAATTGTGGACAGATACAATATTGATATTGTGCCGCTGCATGTCTTAATGGATGATAATGAATATGAAGACGGAGTTAATATTACGCCGGATGAGATTTTTGCATGGTCTGATGCCAACAAGACAACACCAAAAACTTCTGCACCATCAATGGAAAGTGTTATTAAAACTTTTAAACCATGTATTGAAAAAGGATATGATATAGTTGCATTTGCAATATCAGAAGATATGTCGACTTCGGCAAATGTTATGAGACTTGCAGCACAGGAGCTTAATGCAGAGGATAAAATAAAAGTAATTGATTCAGCAAATCTTTCAACAGGAATAGGACATCAGGTTGTGGAAGCAGCAATTATGGCACAGCATGGAAAGAATGCAGATGAGATTGTATCATATATAGAACAGATAAAACCGAAAGTAAGAGCAAGCTTTGTGGTTGATACTCTTGTATATCTCTACAGGGGTGGAAGGTGTAGCGGACTTGCAGCAATGGCAGGTGGTGTGTTGAAGCTTCATCCGAGAATCGGAGTAGCACAAGGAAAGATGAGCCCCGGAAAAAAATACCGCGGAAAAATCAGCAAAGTTGTTATGGATTATGTAAAAGATATGGAAGCAGATTTAATGGCAGCCAAAAAAGACAGAGTATTTATTACACATTCAGGGTGTGATAAAGAAATCGTTGACAATGTGAAAGAGTATCTTAAAAGTCTTAACAGGTTTGATGAGATTATTGAAACGCGTGCAGGTGGTGTTATTTCATCACACTGTGGACCGGGAACGCTTGGAGTTTTATTTATAGACGGAAAAAACTAATGTTTTTTGTGACATAAAATGTAAAAATATTTTACATGAATTTTACATAAATATGATAGTGGATTTTACATTCATTTAATAAAATGATTACAGTACGATTAAAAGAATGTACTACCGCAAATATCAGGAAAGGCGGAATGATTATGTTGAGAGTAGGAATGCTTACCAGCGGAGGGGATTGCCAGGCACTTAATGCGGCTATGAGAGGCGTTGCAAAGAGCCTTTTTAACCAGTGCAGTGAAGTTGAGATATATGGATTTACGGATGGTTATAAAGGTCTTATTTATGGTGAATACAGGTTGTTAAAAAATGATGATTTTTCAGGAATTTTAAACATTGGCGGAACAATCCTTGGAAGTTCAAGAATGCCTTTTAAATATATCGGTGTTCCGCTTGAGGATGGTTCTGATAAAATAGAGAGAATGATTGATACATATAAAAAATTGAATCTTGACTGTCTGGTTGTTCTTGGTGGCAATGGTTCACATAAGACTGCTAATCTTTTAAGAGAAAAAGGACTGAATGTTCTTACTCTTCCAAAGACAATTGATAATGATCTTGCTGAGACTGAGATAAGCTTTGGATTCCAGTCAGCTGTCGATATAGCAACAAATGCGATTGATTGTATACATACAACAGCAGCATCACACAGCAGAGTTTTTATTGTTGAACTTATGGGACACAAAACAGGCTGGCTTACACTTCATGCAGGTATAGCCGGCGGTGCAGATATAATTCTTATTCCTGAGATACCTTATTCAATTGAGGCAATATCACAGGCAATTGCAAAACGTACTGCAAGCGGTAAGAGATTTACGATTATTGCAGCCGAGAAGGAGCAATATCTAAAGAAGAAGCTGCAATGAGCAAGAAAGAGTTAAAGTTGTTAAGAAAACAGGAAAATTATGCAAGTACAGCATACAGAATTGGTGCTGCTATTGAAGAAAAGACAGGTCAGGAAGTAAGAGTTACGGTTCCGGGTCATGTACAGAGGGGCGGACAGCCGGTTGCATATGACCGTGTTCTTGCAACAAGACTTGGTGTCAGGGCAGCAGAACTTATTTTAAATCATGAATATGGTTATATGGTAGGTGTAAAGGATAATAAAATAGTAAAAATATCACTTTGCGATGTCGCCGGAAAGACCAAAATGGTTGACCCCGGCAATGAGTTAATAACACAGGCAAGACAGCTGGGAATATGTCTTGGGGAATGATAAATATTGAGATAGGGAGTATTAAGATATGGGTGGTAATATAGCAAAAAATAAAAAAGAGGAGATTCCAAAGTACAGGGAGAAGACACCTTGCTATGAAAATCGTGAACTTTCATGGCTCAAATTTAATGAGCGTGTTCTCGATGAAGCGAGTGATAAGGATGTCCCGCTCTGTGAAAGATTATCATTTGCATCTATTTTCCAGAGTAACCTGGACGAATTTTTTATGGTGCGTGTAGGTTCATTACATGACCAGATGCTTTTTTCAGAGACAAAACGTGAGAGTAAGACAAATATGACAGCTGGGGAGCAGCTCAGTCATATTTTTAAGGCAGCAAGGGACCTGACAAGAAAAAAAGATCATACGTATCGTCATCTTATGAATGAATTAAAAGAGTATGGCGTTGAACTTTTAAATTTTAGTGACATTGAATATGATGATGCCGTTTATCTTGAAAATTATTTCAAAGAGCAGATTATGCCTATATTATCACCGCAGGTTGTCGGAAAAAAGCAGCCGTTCCCGTTTATTAAGAATAAGGAAATATATGCGGTGGCTCTTCTTGGTTCAAAAAGTAACGAAAAAGTGGGGCTTGTTCCATGCAGTAACGGAATTTTAAAAAGACTTATTTCAATTCCGTCTGAAAGAAATAAATATATGCTTGTAGAAGAGCTTATTCTTCATTTTATGCCGATAATATTTGAAAAATATCAGATTAAGAGCAAGTCTTTAATAAGAATAATAAGGAATGCAGATATTGATGTTGATGAAGCTGTTGATGATGAAGATACAGATTACCGTGATATGATGGAGAAGCTTATCCGCCAGAGAAAAAAGCTTTGTCCTGTAAAAATGGAATATTCGCGTGTACTTGATGAGAAAATCATACATAATCTGTGTAAAGAGCTTAATCTTAATCATGAGCAGATATATTATTCAGAATCTCCGCTTGAATTGTCATTTGTGTTTGGACTTCAGGATGCATTGAGAAATAATAAGAATCTTTTTATGAGAGACATATTCAGAAAAATCCATCATGGTATGTATCAGGTAAGCCGGTTATTTCGCTGAGGTTGAAGAGGCAGACAGATTTATAAGTTATCCATATGAGTCAATGCAGCCATTTATAAGGATGTTACAGGAAGCCGGAGAAGACGAAAAAGTTGTTTCAATAAAGATGACACTTTATCGTGTTGCGAAAAATTCACAGATTGTAGAATCTCTTATAAGTGCAGCAGAAAACGGTAAGGAAGTTGTTGTTCTTGTTGAATTGAGAGCAAGATTTGATGAAGAAAATAATATTGAATGGTCAAGAAGACTTGAAGACGCAGGCTGCAGAATTATCTATGGACTGGATTATACAAAAGTACATTCTAAACTTTGTCTTATAACATACCGCGAAGAAGGACAGATAAAATATGTAACACAGATTGGAACAGGCAATTATAACGAAAAGACATCAAAGCTATATACGGATCTTTCGATTATTACAGCAAATAAACAGATAGGAATGGAAGCTGCATATGTATTTACAAGGCTCTGCATGGGAGAGTTTGTTGATGAGACTAATTATCTTTTAGTTGCACCAAAATGCATGAAGAGCAAAATCCTTAATTATATGGATAAAGAGATTGAAATTGCCAGAAACGGCGGTAAAGCATATGTGGGAGCAAAGATTAATTCATTGACAGATAAAGAGATTATTGATAAATTAATCGAGTGTTCAAAAGCAGGCGTAAGAGTTGAAATGATAGTAAGAGGTATATGTTGTCTTATTCCGGGGGTTAAAGGACATACAGAGAATATTTCAGTTATAAGTATAGTAGGAAGGTATCTGGAACATTCAAGAGTATATATATTCGGAACACCTGACAGGGATAATATTTACATTTCGTCAGCTGATTTTATGACAAGAAATATGGAGAGACGTGTTGAAATAGCGGCTCCTATCTATGATGACAGCATAAAAACCAGAATAAGAAATATGTTCCATATTATGGAATGTGACACGGTAAAAGCACGCCAGCTCTGTTCTGACGGCAATTATGTCCACAGAACTATTGCGGATATTAAAGATTTTACTGATGAAGAATGGGAACAGGCATCAGAAGGCTTACGCATTAATTCTCAGGAATATTTTGCGGCACGTTAAAATTAATTAAATAATAAAATAGACATTGTATGTCAAAGAAATGAGGATTTATGTTAATTGAAATTTTAAAGGCAGTTCTTTTCGGAATTGTTGAAGGTATAACAGAGTGGCTTCCTATAAGCAGCACAGGTCATATGATTCTTGTTGACCAGTTTGTTCACCTTAATGTTTCGGCTGATTTTTATAAAATGTTTGAAGTTGTAATTCAGCTTGGTGCTATTATGGCGGTTGTTGTTCTTTTCTGGAATAAGCTGTGGTAAGAATTTCGCGTATGAGGAAGCAGCATGGAAAGATGGTTAACGCAGAGTAATGGCTCAAAATTATTGTTGCAGTAATTCCGGCGGCAATAATAGGTGTGCTTTTTGATGACAAGATTGATGAACTTTTTTATCATCCCGTACCGGTTGCAATTGCACTTATAGTTGTAGGTGTTTTATTTATAGTTGTTGAAACAATAATGAAAGGCAAAAAGCCTTCAATAAGAAATATCGGACAGATTACTTACAAAGCCGCTGTGATAATTGGTTTATTTCAGGTTCTTGCAGCAGTATTTCCGGGAACATCTCGTTCAGGTGCAACAATCATTGGTGCATATCAGTCACCAGAACAGCAGCAGCAGCAGAATTTACTTTTCCTTGCTACTGTATGTTGTAATGCTTAAAGTAATTTAAATATATATTAAATTTGAGCGTTGCAATGACTGGAAGCGAGAAACTTTATTCTGGTTTATCAATTTTTACTGGTTGCATTTATTGTTTCGGTATTTGTAATTAAGTTTCTTATGTCATATATCAAGAAGCATGATTTCAAAGTATTTGGCTGGTACAGAATTGTACTTGGCATACTTGTACTTTTAATACTCAGATAAATTTGGAACTTAATAGTTTTAACATATTTTATAAAGGAATGGCTTTGTATGACATTGGCAAATGAAAAACACGGAAGTCTTTATATTATGAGGCACGGAAAGACAGATTGGAATGAAAAACATAAAATACAGGGGCGGACAGATATACCATTGAATGATGAAGGACGTAAAATGGCAGCTGCGGCGGCAGAAGAATATAAAGATATACATTTTGATATATGTTTCTGCTCTCCTCTGATACGTGCAAAAGAGACGGCACAGATATTTCTTTCCGCCAGAAATATTCCGATTATCTATGATGACAGAATTATGGAAATGTGTTTTGGAACATATGAAGGAATAGAAAATTCATTTGAAATACCGGATTGTCCTATAAATGTATTATTTAAAGACCCGGTAAATTATATTCCGGTTGAAAATGGAGAAAGTTTTGAGCAATTGTTTGCAAGAACAGGCGAATTTCTGGAGCAGGCTGTAAGACCGCAGCTTGAAGATGGCAAAGATGTGCTTATAGTAGGCCATGGTGCCATGAATTCAAGCATAGTATGCCAGATTAAGAATGAACCGCTTGAAAATTTCTGGAAAGCCGGAATTAAGAATTGTAAGTTGATGAAGCTTATATAAAATATATAAGGCGACCGGTATATTAATTACAGGAGTAAAAATAACATGAAGATATATCTTGCGGGCGACTCGATAGTCCAGAATTACGAAAAAGAAGAATTTATTGCAGGCTGGGGACAGTTTCTGCCTTTTTTTATAAAAGATGGTGTTGAAGTTGTAAACGATGCAAAAGGTGGCAGAAGTTCAAGGCTTTTTATTAACGAGGGCAGATTTGACAATATTGAAAAAAATATCAGTGCAGGTGATTATTTGTTAATAGAGTTCTGTCACAATGATGATGCAAGTAAAGAATATAAGACAATGTTTAACAGGCTGACACCACAGGTAAACGACGGACGATTTCCTATTATACCGGGTGAGGCCATGCCCAAGGATTATATACCGCCTGAATATATTGATGCATTAAGAAAAGATGTAAATGTTAAGGATAAGCAGGCTGTTTTAGATAGTGTATACAAAATTCTTGAAAGCTATCCGCATGATACATATTATCCATATTCAGCAGACGGTTCAAAGGGAACGTATCTTTGGTTTTTAAAACAATTTGTCGATATGGCAAGAGAAAAAGGTGCAGTTCCTGTATTTGTGACAGCTCCTGCAAGAACAGTATATGATGCAAATGGCAATATAAAAGACGGAGCAGGGCTTCATGGCGGCAATAATTTCGCGTATATAAGAGCAATGAAGCAGTTAGGAGAAGAGGCAAAAGTTCCGGTGATTGATTTATTTGCATATTCATGCGGACTTTATAAACAAATCGGAAAAGAAAAAATTCATTGGATAACTATAAAAAGGTTGTAATAAAGGTATATGCCTGACGATTTTAACAGTGAAATGCAGAAGAAAGAAACAGTATCAGAGATACTCATTTTAATAAATATGGAGCAATGCTTATAACACAGGGGCTTGTAAAGCTTATAAAAGAATCAGACAGCAGTCAGCTTGACGGCTTAAAAGGCATGCTTAAAAATCCAGATGGGATTGATATAGAAAAATATGTGAAAAAGCCGCTTGTATTTGAGGAGTTTTAGTGATATTATTCGGGTTAGAATATACTAACCGGATATATGATACCATGTCCGTAGAAATGAGGAAAATATGGGTACTATTATTATAATAGCAGTTTTAATTGTTATTGTTGCTGCAGCAGTGATTTCGTCAAAGAAACATTTCAAGGGTGAAGGTGGATGCTGTGGCGGCGGTTCGGACAGTGTACCATCACAGGATAAGAAGCTTACTGAGCCAAAGATAGGCGAAAAGCATGTTTATATTGAGGGAATGCATTGCAACAATTGTAAGAACAGTATAGAGAACGCGATAAATAAATATGATGGTGTTGCATGTCATGTCTTCCTTAAAAAGAAAATGGCAGTTGTTGAGTACAGCACTGAAATTTCAGATGACAAAATCAGAAATGCAATAGAATTTCTTGATTTTAAAGTTACAAAGATAGAAACAGTAAATGATTAATACTAACAAATGAAAATGTTCCCCTTTTTTATATCGGTTATATATGATACAATTATTTTTAGGTTTTAATATGAAATATGAGGAGACCGTATATGATGGTATGTAGAAATTGTGGGGCTGAAATTGATGATAAAGCCACATCATGTCCATATTGTAATGCTATGCAGTATGATGCTTCAGAAGCTGAATATATGAATAATCTTTATAAGATGAATTCGCAGATGGATAATCTGGATGATGAGGCTAATAAATATGTTTTTTCAAGTGTATTAAAGAGTGCCGCAATCATAATTATATGTATTGCGGCAGCTGTTTTAATTGGAATTTTTTGGGGATTTATGAGGTACCGGGCTGATAATAATTCTTCGGCAGAGCGAAAAAAGATTCACCAGTCAATTGAGTGGTATGACAATAATGCTTCTAAGCTGGATGAAGCTTATGCAAAAGCTGATTACAATACTGTAAGTGAATTGGTAGATGGTTATAAGGGGAACAGCAGTGTTATCCGGAAATGGAATCATTATTCGTTTATAACATTGTATGGCAGTTACTACAGGCGTGTGAATGATATATATAATAAAAATGATATGCTGAGCGAATATGAATTCGATTCTGGTTTCAGAAGGTCGCTGGATTTGGTTTATTTTTCAAAAAATATTAAATCAGACTATATGGGCAGATATTATCTTGCATGCAGTGACGATGAAAAAAAGATTGTAGACGGATGGGTCGAATCGGCATATGATTTTCTGGAAAATAAAGCAGGAATTACACAGGAAGAAATAGACTCCTTTATGATATCACTTTACCCTGATGGTTATTATGATTACAAAGCAGGAAAAGATTACGAAGATAAATATTATAAAAATTATCAGGAGCGTTAAGGTATATGAAATGTAGTAAATGTGGGGCACCGATACAATTAAACCAGAAATATTGTCCAAATTGTGGTTCGCTTAATGAGGAAAATGCCAAACATGTCTCAGACATGGAAAATTATGACAGTAAGTTTAATAAAACAAGAAAACAGGTAGTAAGCAATAGCAAGTGGTTTGTAAAATATATGGCACCGATTACTGCCATGGTTATAGCTATAATAGCGATAGCGAGCCGCTATAGTCTGGAATCAGGCACTTGGCGGATATGACCTGGCTCATGCCATTAACAGAAAAGAAAATAAAAAAAATAACAAAATAATACAGTTACAGCTTAATAAGATGCTCGATGATGAAAATTATACGGGACTTTATCTTTTAGACAGAGATGCCGAGCGTACTCTTGACAGCAATGAGAGATATGGCTGGTCAGATTTTTATAATATGGCATATTATTACAGGGATTTGAGAGTAAGCATCTGTTCGTTGTATGACCCGGGACAGGAAAATTCGTATTATACAGAGACTGCACTGTCAAATGCGTCAAGGGCAATAAGAAATGCAGAAGACATAATAAATAACACCAGCAGATACAGAAACAGGGCTGAAGAGTCAGTTCCATATATTGATGACATAACAGATAAGATATATATGTTTTTAAAAGCATACTGTAATTTTACGGATGATGATATAACAGGTTTGCCAGAAAAATCACAGACAGATATTATAACGCTTCTTTCAAGGAGGATGTTTGATGATGAACAAAAAAATTAAAAAAAGCAAAAGACCGCTTCAAGTAAAATTAATGATTGCCGTTACGGTTATAGCAGTTCTTGTCATTATTCCACTCACATCAAATATCATGGAGGATGTGTTCAGAATTACCGGACGGCAGAAAGGTTATAGCGAAGAAACACTTTTCCAGTGCTTTATAGATAATGAATACGGAATGTTGACTGACAAGATAGAGTACAACAAGGGTGTGGGAAGAAAGATAACTAAAGAAGAAGAAAATTATTATGCATTTTCGGATTGTTATAATGCTGCAGTTGACTATAAAATGTATATAAAAAATAATGAAATGACAAAGGCAGAAGAAATGCTTGATAAATTCAGGAAAAATGAGGAAAAAATAACAGGAAGAATTTTTATTGATGCACTTGTTTCAATAAAAGAAGTGTATGGAATTAATTAAAGGAGAAGATAATGGAAAACAGAGTTATTAATGCGGCAATTTTGGGAGCAGGAACAGTCGGAGGCGGTGTATACAAACTCGCACAGGCAATGGAGGAAGACATTTTTCACAAGACAGGTGCCAGACTTGTCATTAAAAAGATGCTTGTAAGAAATGTAAATAAAGAGCGTAAGGGTATACCGTCAGAGATTCTTACGGATGACTGGAATTCAATAATAAATGATCCTGAAATAGATATTATAGTTGAACTTATGGGTGGAATTACACCGGCAAAAAAATATGTTATCGAAGCATTAAATGCCGGAAAGCAGGTAGTTACAGCTAATAAGGATTTACTTGCTGAATATGGGGAAGAGGTTATGTCTGCGGCTGAAAAGTCAGGTAATGACCTTCAGTTTGAAGCGGCTGTAGCAGGTGCAATTCCGATTATTCGCCCATTAAAACAGAGTATGGCGGGCAATCATATAACTGAAGTTATGGGAATTGTCAACGGAACGACTAATTATATTCTTACGAAGATGACAGAAAAAGGAATGGATTATGCAGATGCACTTGCAGAAGCCACAGAACTTGGCTATGCAGAGGCAGACCCAACGGCTGATGTAGAAGGTTATGATGCCGGAAGAAAGATTGCAATTATGGCATCAATAGCATTTAATTCAAGAGTGACATTTTCACAGGTGTATACAGAGGGAATCACAAAAATTTCCGCTGATGATATAAGATATGCAAAAGAATTCGGATATGTAATCAAACTTCTGGGTGTTGCAAGAAATGTAGACGGTCAGATAGAGGTGAAAGTTCATCCTATGCTTATAGATGAAAATCATCCTCTTGCAACAGTTAAAGATGCATTTAATGCCGTATTTGTACATGGTGATGCGATGGACGATGCTATGTTTATGGGACGCGGAGCCGGTGAGATGCCAACAGCAAGTGCCGTTATGGGTGACATAATCGATGTTATGAGAGATATTGTATGTGATTGTTGCGGAAGAATCGGATGCAGCTGTTATAAAAAGTTATACGTTAAGAAAATTGAGGAGACAAAGAGCAAGTTCTTTTTAAGAATTAAAGCTAAGGACAAAACGGGTGTTCTTGCCAACATTGCGAGCGTACTTGGCAATAATGATGTAAGTATAGCACAGGTTGTGCAGAAGAGAAGAAACAGCGGTGTTGCAGAACTTGTAATTATAACCGATGAAGTTGAAGAAAAGAATTTTAATGATGCAATGGCAATATTTGAAGGAATGTCTGTCATATCAGAAATTGCAGGTGTAATCAGGGTTCATTAATTTATATAGATTCCTGTCGTTTTTTCATAATTTACGTGTATTTTACAAAAACATGATAGCAGATTTTACATTCCGTTGTTAGTATATGCACAGTCATATATAATGGAATGGAGATTTATTATGAGAAACAGATTTGACAGGGAACTTGTAAGACTTAATAATGAGCTTATTGAGATGGGCAGCATGATTGAAAAGTCAATTGAGACAGCAGTCAAAGCAATGGTAAATCAGGATGTTGAACTTGCAAACCGGGTTATTGAGTCTGATGATGAAATTGACCAGCAGGAAAGACAGATTGAGGATTTGTGTCTGAAACTCCTTTTACAGCAGCAGCCGGTTGCAAAAGATTTACGGCTTATATCGTCTGCATTAAAGATGGTTACTGATATGGAGAGAATAGGTGACCATGCGACAGATATTTCTGAGATAACAATTGCACTTGCAGATAAATCATATATTAAAAAGCTTGAACACATACAGCAGATGGCAAAAGAGACAATGATTATGCTTGTAAAGAGCATTGAAGCATTTGTAAATAAAGATATCGAAGAGGCAGACTCTGTAATTGAAAGAGATGATGTTGTGGATGACCTGTTTTCAAAAGTAAAAACAGAGCTTGTACAGATGATTCATGAAAATGTCGATGTTGGGGAGCAGGCAACAGATTTGCTGATGGTTGCAAAATATCTTGAAAGGATAGGAGACCATGCAACCAATATTTCTGAATGGGTAATATTTTCAATAACCGGAACTCATCCCAGAGAAAAAGGAAAGTAAAATCCATATGAAATTTTACATAGATTTTACATAAATTTGATATGGATTTCAGATGGCTGAATTATACTCCAAAATGTAAAAAATAAGTAAAGCATTTAAGGTGATTTTCACCTGTATGGAGGAAACATATGAGTATTTTTAATGCAATAGCATTGATTGGCGGTCTGGCACTTTTCCTGTATGGAATGAATCTGCTTGGTGATGGACTTTCTAAAACATCGGGAGGAAAGCTCGAGTCAATTCTTGAAAAGCTTACTTCAAATCCGATTAAGGGTGTACTTCTCGGAGCCGGAGTTACTGCCGTTATCCAGTCATCATCTGCAACAACAGTTATGGTTGTTGGTTTTGTTAATTCCGGAATAATGAAGCTGCATCAGGCAGTCGGAATTATTATGGGTGCCAATATTGGTACAACAGCTACATCATGGCTGTTAAGTCTTACAGGAATACAAGGGGACAGTTTTTTTATAAACATGTTGAAACCAATGTCATTTTCTCCGATTCTTGCAATTATCGGTGTTATTATGATTATGTTCTGTAAAAAAGAAAAAAAGCATGACATCGGAAAAATACTTGTAGGTTTTGCAATTCTTATGTATGGAATGGAAGCAATGAGTTCGGCTGTAAAACCGCTCGCAGATGTGCCGGAATTTACACATATACTTACCATGTTTTCAAATCCGGTGCTTGGTATGCTTGCGGGACTTGTACTTACAGCAATAATCCAGAGCTCATCGGCTTCTGTCGGTATTCTTCAGGCATTGTGTGCAACAGGAAGCGTTACATTTGCAACAGCACTTCCTATTATTATGGGTCAGAATATCGGTACATGTGTCACAGCGATGATTTCAGCTATCGGAGCTAAGAAAAATGCAAAGAGGGCAGCACTTGTTCATCTTTATTTCAATATAATTGGTACACTTGTTTTTATGTGTCTGTTTTATCTTATTAATGCATTTATACATTTTGAATTTTTGTCACAGGGAGCTACACCTGTAGGAATTGCAACGATTCACAGTGTATTTAATATATTTGCAACAATAATTCTTTTACCGTTTGGCAAGGGACTTGAGAAACTTGCATGTCTTTCGGTCAGGGATGATAAGGAAAGAGAAGAAACAATTGATGCCAACAGGGATTTTGACCTTCTTGATGAGCGTTTTCTTGATAAGACAAGCCTTGCGATGGAACATTGCAGAATGGTAACTAATAATATGGCGGATTTGTCAAGAGAAGCATTGTTTAAATCACTAGATTTGTTTTCAGATTTTAGTGAAGAAAAAGCCGGTGATGTCTGTGATATAGAAGAACGTGTTGATAAATATGAAGATGTACTTGGGACATATCTTATGAAATTAAGCAGCCGTGATTTGACAGAGCAGGATTCAGAGACGCTTAACATGCTTCTGCATTGCATAGGAAATTTTGAGAGAATATCAGATCATGCATGCAATCTTGTAAATGCAGCAAGGGAAATGTTTGATAAAAACATGCATTTTTCAGAAAAAGCGGCACTTGAACTAAGAATTTTTACAGAGGCAGTAAGAGATATTGTAAATATGGCTTTTGATGCTTTTAAGGCAGAAGATATCAATGAAGCGACAAAAGTTGAGCCACTTGAAGAAGTTATAGATGATTTGAACATGGAATTAAAAGCACGTCACATACGAAGGCTCAGAGAGCCAGCAAATGTACAATTGAACTTGGTTTTGTATCATTCGGACATAATTACTAATTATGAAAGAATAGCAGACCATTGCTCTAATATCGGCGTCTGCATAATTGAGATAAGGCAGGAAGGTTTTGAGACACATGAGTATCTTGGAATCATGAAACGTGAAGATAATGAGCAATTCAGAAAACAGTATGCTTTATATAAGGAAAAATATAAGTTACCTGAGACAAGAAAATTTACTGAAAATGATATGCAGCCTGCAGCAGTCAAAGCTTGATGATTAATTGGCAGGTATGCGGAATGGAGGAGTTATGGCACTCATATATGTAGTCGAAGATGATAAGAATATTAGCGAAATAGAAAGCTTTGCATTGAAGAATGCAGGGCACCAGATTGTAGAGTGTGCAAGTGGAAAGGAATTTCATAAGCAAGTGATTGAGCGTATACCTGACCTTATTCTTCTTGATATTATGCTCCCTGATGAGGATGGGCTTCAGATTCTTACAAAAATGCGTGCCACACCGGAGACAAGAAGAGTTCCAGTAATACTTGTCACAGCCAAAACTACAGAGATAGATAAAGTAAAAGGGCTTGATATGGGAGCTGATGATTATCTTACAAAACCATTTGGTGTAATGGAGCTTATATCAAGAGTCAAGGCACTTCTCCGTCGTGTGGGTGGAATGGAAGAAGAAAAGTTTATAAGAATAGGCCTGCTTTTTATAGATGATGAAAAGCATGTTGCATATGTGGATGATAAGCCGGTAGAGCTTACCTTTAAGGAGTATGAACTTCTTAGGTATCTTGCAATAAATCAGGGAATTGTTCTTTCAAGAGATAATCTTATGGAAAAAGTTTGGAGTTTAGATTATGAGGGTGAGTCGCGTACTTTGGATGTCCATATTAAGACACTCAGACAAAAGCTGGGCGTTGTAGGGTGTTATATTAAAACAGTAAGAAATGTAGGATATTACCTTGATGTAGATGACAGAGGCTGATTATGGGTTTAAAAAAAAGAATTAATATTCAAT
>SCPN01000631.1_pt1 | contig 75849 bp, 119 predicted proteins | sample 6106831 | NCBI WGS metagenome assembly SCPN01 (sample SAMN10720447, study PRJNA508395) | human gut metagenome | isolation source: Participant 1, 0 month
TGCCTGTTCTGATGCCAGAGGGTGAGTTAGATATCATACCTTTTGCGGGTGGAAAGATCTCGGTAGGGGCCAGTCATGAAAATGATAAAGGCTTTGATTTGACGGTTGATGAAGCTGTTTTAGAAGGTCTGGAGGAGGAGGCTAAGATCTATTTTCCTGACTTAAGTACTGCTAAGTCCTTCTCTGAACGTGTGGGAACTAGAGCATATACCAGTGACTTTTCTCCTTTCTTTGGAGAAGTTCCAGAGCTTAAAAACGTCTTCGTTGCTTCAGGTCTAGGCTCCTCTGGTCTTACAACTGGCCCACTTATTGGAAAAAATCTAGTTGATTTGGTTATGAATCGCTCTGGTAGCTTGGACAGTACTGATTATCCAGTGACTCAGTACGTTAAGAAGAAAGATCAATAGTTGTAAAGCCCCTCAACATATTAAAATTTAAGAAAAGGATGACAATCACTATTTTCAATAGAAATAGTGCAAAAAAAGGATTTCATTCGAAATTCTTATTCCATTTGATTAAGAAAATGGACAGCCTTGATTTTCTTAATGAAAGCTTAAGAGGATAGGATTTATCGTGACAAGGAGCCTAAAAAATGCTAAAATAATAGTAATATATTAAAGAAAAAAAGGAGCCTTCCTATGAAAGGTATTATTCTTGCAGGCGGTTCAGGGACACGTTTGTATCCACTGACACGTGCTGCATCCAAACAACTGATGCCGATTTACGATAAACCAATGATTTACTACCCATTGTCAACGCTTATGTTGGCTGGAATCAAGGAAATCCTCATCATTTCAACATCACAGGACCTTCCACGTTTTGAAGAACTCCTTGGCGATGGTTCAGAGTTTGGTATTTCCCTTTCCTACGCTGTACAACCAAGTCCAGATGGCTTGGCTCAAGCCTTTATCATAGGCAAAGACTTCATCGGTGATGACAGTGTTGCTCTTGTGCTCGGGGACAACATTTTCCATGGCAATGGTCTTTCTGTAATGCTTCAACGTGCTGAAGCTAAGGAAAAAGGCGCAACAGTCTTTGGCTACCAAGTTAAAGACCCAGAACGTTTTGGTGTTGTTGAGTTTGATGATGATATGAATGCCATCTCAATCGAAGAAAAACCAGAACATCCAAAATCAAACTTTGCTGTAACAGGCCTTTATTTTTATGATAATGATGTCGTGGAAATTGCTAAAAACATCAAACCAAGAACCCTCGTGGAGAGGAAATCACTGATGTTAACAAGGCTTACTTAGATCGTGGAGATCTTTCTGTTGAGTTGATGGGGCGTGGCTTTGCTTGGTTGGATACAGGCACTCACGAAAGCCTCCTGCAAGCTGCTCAATACATTGAAACGGTTCAACGTTTGCAAAATGTCCAAGTGGCTAACCTTGAGGAAATTGCCTATCGTATGGGCTACATAACTAAAGAAAAGGTCCTCGAATTGGCACAACCATTTAAGAAGAATGAATACGGACAATATTTGCTCCGTTTGATTGGAGAAGCATAATGACTGAACAATTTTTTGGAAAAGAACTAGCTGTACGTAAGAGTGAAGCCATTCCAGGCTTGCTTGAATTTGATATTCCAGTACATGGAGACAACCGAGGTTGGTTTAAGGAAAACTTCCCAAAAAGAAAAAATGTTGCCACTTGGTTTTCCAGAATCATTCTTTACAGAAGGAAAATTGCAAAACAACGTTTCTTTTTCACGTAAAAATGTTTTGCGTGGTTTGCACGCTGAGCCTTGGGATAAATACATCTCAGTAGCAGATGAAGGAAAGGTTCTTGGAGCATGGGTTGACCTTCGTGAAGGCGAAACTTTTGGGAATACTTACCAAACAGTTATTGATGCCTCAAAAGGAATCTTTGTTCCTCGTGGTGTTGCTAACGGTTTCCAAGTTTTGTCTGATAAGGTTGCATACAGCTATCTTGTGAACGACTACTGGGCACTTGAACTCAAACCAAAATATGCCTTTGTCAACTACGCAGACCCAAGCCTTGATATCGAGTGGGAAAACTTGGAGGAAGCAGAAGTCTCAGAAGCAGATAAAAATCACCCATTTCTCAAAGATGTCAAACCACTAAAATCAGAAGATTTGTAAAATATAGCTGTTAAAACAATCAAGAAAATTATTATACAGTTTTAAGCCTTGCTATAAACGAGCGAATGAAACTATAGCTTCCATAAATGAACTATTCAGGTGTTCGGAAGTTTTGAGAGTAAAACAGTTTGGGGAACTGTTTTAGCCTGAACCTGGAAATTAAAGGGCGAAAGGGCTCAAAACTAATTGAACATGGGCTGAGGATCGTGTCAAAAAGATAAGTTCTCCTAGAATCGAAAGATTCAGCGTTAAATTTCCTATTTTGACTTTATCCGCAGACGCCCTTTATATCTTGATTTAGTCATGGAACTTCGCAGAAGTTCGTTTACGTCCGTACTCACCTAAGGAAAGCTAAAAAATTGATTTAAGGAACAATCAAAAGTAAAAACTATTTGGAGAAAAAATGACTGAATATAAAAACATCGTCGTAACTGGTGGTGCAGGTTTCATCGGTTCAAACTTCGTACACTATGTCTACAACAACCATCCAGACGTACATGTGACTGTCCTTGACAAGCTCACACTTACGCTGGTAACCGTGCCAACATTGAAGAAATCCTTGGTGACCGTGTTGAATTAGTTGTTGGTGATATTGCTGATGCTGAATTGGTAGACAAATTGGCTGCTAAAGCTGATGCCATCGTTCACTATGCGGCTGAAAGCCACAATGATAATTCATTGAACGACCCATCACCATTTATCCACACAAACTTCATTGGTACATACACACTCTTGGAGGCTGCTCGTAAATACGATATTCGTTTCCACCATGTATCAACAGATGAAGTCTATGGTGACCTTCCATTGCGTGAAGATCTCCCTGGACATGGTGAAGGTCCTGGAGAAAAATTCACAGCAGAAACAAAAATACACCCATCATCACCTTACTCATCAACTAAGGCTGCTTCAGACCTTATTGTTAAAGCATGGGTTCGTTCATTTGGTGTTAAAGCAACAATTTCAAACTGCTCAAACAACTATGGACCATACCAACATATTGAAAAATTCATCCCACGTCAAATCACCAATATCTTGTCAGGAATTAAACCAAAACTGTATGGTGATGGTAAAAACGTCCGTGACTGGATTCACACTAATGACCACTCAACTGGTGTTTGGGCTATCCTCACTAAGGGCCGTATCGGTGAAACTTACTTGATTGGTGCCGATGGTGAAAAGAATAACAAGGAAGTTCTTGGCTCATCCTTGAAAAAATGGGGCAACCAAAAGATGCTTACGACCGTGTGACAGACCGTGCTGGTCACGATTTGCGTTACGCTATTGATTCAACAAAATTGCGTGAAGAACTTGGTTGGGAACCACAATTCACAAACTTTGAATCAGGTTTGGAAGAAACAATTAAGTGGTACACAGATCACCAAGACTGGTGGAAAGCTGAAAAAGAAGCTGTTGAAGCTAACTACGCTAAGACACAAGAAGTACTTAAATAATTGGAAAATCTATCACTTATAAACTAGTGATAGATTTTTCTATTAAGAATTGTTAGGATAGATGTTGAATAGAAAAGAATTGATTGAATATTTTGAAGTGATTAATAATCGTAAGCCACTATTCAGGAGTGCCAGCAGGCCCTTTTAAATGGTGAATTTGTTATGGAAGGAAGACAAGCTAATTTTACCAACAACGGTAAGACTATAACTGAAGAAGCCATGCTTTTATCAAATCAAATGACTGGTCAAATGGTCAACCCAGCTTATTCACAACAAATTGTCTTTGTTAAGAAGAAAAAGTTTGGCAAGAAGACTTTTATAGGTCTTGCCATTGCTTTACTTCTTGTTCTAACAACAAGTCTTGGATTTTTTTATTTTCTTCCAAAGAAACAAACTTGGGTGGTTTGTGGGTAAATAGTAATAATACTGGTTTGGTTTATGACTTAAATGGAAGAAGTCAAAACTCGTTGTAGGCTATAGGGAAGAAGAAATCAAAGAAATCTCTATTGGTCAGAAAGTTAGACAGAAGTTTGAAACAAGCTTAGAAGACGTTAGTGATTCAAAACTAAAAACGATTGCTGATTTTGACAAGAAATACCAATTACAGACAAAAGGGTTATTATTGGTTAAAGAGACGAAGGGTTGGCTACTATAATCTGATTCAGAAGGATGGGGCAAACTTTGTTCTAGACATAGGCTTATCAGAAGTATTTTACTACGGTTCCAACACCAAAAATTTCAAAAAGAAATGTCTTTTTCACAAGGAAGAGGTTCCAAAAGTTTTTGTTGGAAAGGGGAAGACAATTAATTATGAAGATGAATCAAAAGGAGAAGTGACTATCTCTGAAAATGGAGTAATGACTACAGATTCTGATGATATAGATATCTTAATTCTTACACCTTTAAAAGAATATCTTATGGATCAATCAGGCGGAGGAGATAATAGTAAGGTACAAAAAGAGTTTGCTGAAATACAGAAGTCTCTTAAGTCACACGGTTATCAGGCTAAGAGTGTTAACGATATCTACCACGACGAGGAAGTTTATACTATTTTGTATTTGTAGTTGTGAATGGTAGTAAGCGCATTATTGTCTTGGAAGATGCTACGATCATCCCTATTCAGGTTATCTTGAAAAAGAAGGTACTCGCTAATATCAGATAAGATAAGGAGTACATAAATAATAGTCAAGAGTCTATCATTCCTGTGGGAGTGATAGGCTTTTTTGGTTAAAAGGACCTATTAACTTATAACAGAACGACAAAACATTACAAAAAGTTACAAAATTACAAACAACACTTGAATTTTGTAATGTAATATACATACAGAAAAAAGGTTTATGAAAATAAAAAGTATAGTTATCCGTGTTTGTTCACTTGTTTTGTTATCTGTAACTTTTTCTGGGGCTCTTATCGGATGTGGCTTCAAGTCAGAAAAAGGCACTACATCATCATCTACAACTTCAACTTTTAAAGTAGTAAAGTCATCAGCAAAGACAAAAACTACTGAAAGGAAATCTGCTAAAAAGGCCAAGACCTAGCAAGTGATTCTGAGTCTAGCTCAGTAAAAGAAATCAAGCTACAGCTGTAACTGATACTCAATCAGGAACAAGTAGTAGTGCTACTACTGAGTCAAATAAGTCCGGCCAAGCAACACCTGATACCCAAAGTGACTCTCCTGTTCCATCAGCCTTGGTTGGAACCTGGACTGGTATGAGTCCCCAAGCAACAGATATTAGTTTTACAGTTGATGCTGATGAAAACATTACTTCAAAGGAAAATTTTAATGTCACTTACGAACCCTATTGTCAAAGTTTTATAACTGCAAAAGCTGTACAGATTTCTGGTAATCTCTACGTTTAGTAAGGTGGCAATTACTCTCTGGCCTTACTGGAATAGGGGGATCTGGTTTCCAAGTTAAGCCTAGTTTTATTCTTGAAAATGGATCATATACACACCAGTTCAATTCATCTCTGACTTGGGACCAACCTTTGATTATAGCAACTATAATGCTTTCCCATTTTCATTAACAAAATGAAGTAAAGAAGCTATCTGGAGAGATGGCTTCTTTTTTGCGTCAAACTCTTCTTTTTCAAGGTCTCATTTCTGCTAAAAAAATGGTAGAATAGTTACATGCAAACAAAACCAACATCAGCTTATGTGCACATCCCATTTTGCACACAAATTTGTTATTATTGTGACTTTTCCAAGGTCTTTATTAAAAATCAGCCCGTTGATGACTACCTACGGGCTTTGATTCGTGAGTGGGAGCTTTTAGATATCAAGGAGCTTCGCACCCTTTATATTGGTGGGTGGGACACCGACAGCTATTTCTGCGGAGCAATTGGACTACCTTTTAAGCAATCTTCAGAAGAACTTGGATTTATCAAAGTTGGAGGAGTTTACCATTGAGGCCAATCCTGGTGATTTGACGGTTGATAAAATTGAAGTACTAAAAAAATCTGCTGTTAATCGGGTATCTCTAGGGGTTCAGACTTTTGATGACAAGCACTTGCGTCAAATTGGTCGCAGTCACAATCAAGCACAGATTTATGAAAGTATTAATAGCTTGAAGTCTGCTGGTTTCCATAATATTTCCATTGACCTCATTTATGCTCTGCCTGGTCAAACTATGGATCAGGTCAAGGAAAATGTGAGAAAGGCACTGGAACTGGATATTCCACACCTAAGTCTCTATAGTTTGATATTGGAACATCATACGGTCTTTATGAATAAGATGCGTCGGGGTAAGCTCAATCTACCCACTGAGGACTTGGAAGCAGAGATGTTTGACTATATTATCCAAGAGTTGGAAAAAAATGGTTTTGAGCACTACGAGATTTCAAACTTTACCAAACCCTGGGATGGAGAGTCGACATAATCTCATGTATTGGAATAATGATGAGTATTATGGTGTTGGTGCTGGAGCCTCTGGTTATGTTAATGGTGTTCGTTATCGCAATAGAGGGCCTATCCAGCATTATCTAAAGGCTATAGCTGAGGATGGTCATGCTAGACTTCACGAGGAGCATCTGACTAAGGCGGAGATGATGGAAGAGGAGTTCTTCCTTGGTTTGCGTAAAAAGTCGGGAGTGTCCATCAAACGTTTTGAAGAGAAGTTTGGCTTGTCATTCGCGGATACTTATGGAGACATTGTGAAAAAACTACAGGAAGATGGGCTCTTGGTCAAGGATCCAGAGGTGGTTCGTATGACCAAACGAGGACTCTTTTTGGGGTGATAGTGTCGCTGAGCAATTTATCTTGGAGGATTAGATGGGATTAAAATTTAGTATTCCTTATCAGATTCCGTTTTATGAGACGGACATCACACATCATGTGAAATTGCCACACTTATTGGCTTTTTCATTGCAAGTCTCTGGCATGCAGTCAGAATCTCTGGGAAATACGGATAAGGACGTTTTTGATAATTACGGTCTGGTTTGGATTGTGACAGACTATGCGATTGAGATTGACCGTCTGCCTCGCTACAATGAAAAAGGTGACCATTACAACGGAAGCTATTTCCTATAATAAGATTTTCTGTTACCGTAATTTTTATATCACAGATGAAACTGGTCAGCAAATCATGCTCTTTAAGACTACCTTTGCCCTCATGGATTATGAAACGCGTAAGGTAGCGGAGGTGCCAGATGAGGTGGTAGCACCTTATGGAGCAGATAAGATTAAAAAGTTGCTTCGAGGTCCTCGCTATAAGACTTTGGAAAATCCGCTTGAGATCTTATACCGTGTACGCTATTTTGACCTGGACATGAATGGACACGTTAATAATAGTAAGTACTTAGAGTGGATGTTGGATGTTTTCGATTTGGATTTTTTGACCAAGTACACACCAGCCCATATTGACCTCAAGTATGTTAAGGAAATTCATCATGGATCAAGAGATTTATTCAGGCTATGAGTTTGACCAAGAAAGTTTGAGCAGTCAACATCAGATTTGTGTTGATGGCAATATTCATGCCTCAGGCCATTATCCAATGGAAAGAAATAGGAGACGAGTAAGATGACATATAAAGGTTATTTGATTGATTTAGATGGAACCATTTACAAGGGGAAGGACCGTATTCCTGAGGGAGAAGCCTTCGTTAAGGAGTTGCAGAAGCGCCAGATTCCCTATCTTTTTGTGACTAATAATAGTATGCGTACACCAGAGATGGTGCAAGAGCTTTTGTGTAATCAGTGCGAGTTGGAAACGCCTCTTGAAACTATTTATACAGCAACCCTGGCGACAGTTGACTACATGAATGATATGAATCGTGGCAAGACGGTTTATGTTATCGGTGAGACTGGGCTTAAATCTGCTATTGCGGATGCAGGTTATACGGTAGACGAAGAAAATCCTGCCTATGTGGTAGTGGGCTTGGACCGTGATGTCACTTATGAAATGCTGGTTAAAGCAACCCTTGCTATCCATAAAGGGGAGCTATGTTTATTGGGACAAACCCAGATTTGAATATCCCAACAGAACGAGGTCTGCTTCCAGGTGCTGGTTCCCTCTTGGCCCTTATTGAGGCAGCAAGACGCGTGTGAAACCAATCATTATCGGTAAACCTGAAGCTATTATCATGAACAAGGCTCTTGAAATCCTTGGGACAGAACGTAGCCAAACTATCGTGGTTGGTGACAATTACTTGACTGATATTACAGCTGGCATTAAAAATGACTTTCCAACACTTCTTGTGACAACTGGATTTACCAAGGCGGAAGAAGTTGCGAATTTACCAGTAAAACCAGACCATGTGCTTGCTAGTCTAGCGGAGTGGGATTTTGATGCGAACTAATATTGAAGCAGTGTTGACTCCTATTTGGCTCCTGGCCTTGTCTATTCTGGTCACAATTTACCTAGCATGGGGCTTCTATTATTTTGATGTTGACTGGATGCATCTTTTGAACTATGTCGTTATCGGCAAAAGTGATCTTTGGCATAACTTCAATGTCCTCATGCGGTATCTGACCTTTCCTTGGGTGGGCCGTTTGGCCATGCCTGATTTTCCGTCGTCGGAGAGTGGTCTTAAGCATTTTCATGATGTCAAGTGGCTCTTTCATCTGGTTCAGATCCTTGTTGTCCTACTGGCTTATCCAGCTGTGAGCTTTCTTTGGCGAAATGTGAAGAAGGGGACTTTTGGTCTCTATCGTAGACTTTATCTGAGTCTAGCTGTTTTACCAATCCTTATTGGAGTAGTGGGATTTTTCCTAGGATTTGATCATTTCTTCATTCTCTTTCATGAGGCTCTCTTTCCTGGGGATAGTAGTTGGCTTTTTAATCCAATGCTTGACCCGATTATTAATGTTTTGCCAGAAGAGTATTTCCTTCAATGCTTTGTGATTTTCTTTATAATGTACGAGGGAATCATGATGGGATTGACCTGGCTAGCCCATAAACAGGTGAGAAGCTATTTAAAAAATAAGGAGTAATGATGTTTATTCGTGATAACCATTTGCATACCCATCATTCCTATGATTCGGATGCGAATTTTACTGATTATTTAACCCATTTTGATGGCGAGATTGTAACGACTGAGCATTATGATCTCTCTAATCCCTATACGAAACAGGACGATGTGCCAGATTACGAGTCTTATAGTCATGAGGTTGAAAAACTCAACCTCAAGTATGGCAATCGTATTAAACGAGGCATCGAGATTGGCTATTACCAGCCTAGAGAAAGCGATATTTTAGACTTTTTGGATGGTAAGGACTATGATCTCAAACTGCTTTCTGTTCACCATAATGGGGTTAATGATTATCTTGATGATGAGGTGGCTGATATGGACAAGGCTAACATTATTCAAGAATATCTGGATAAGTTGGAGTACGCTATTGGTCGTGTGGACGCAGATGTTCTGGCCCACTTTGACTATGGTTTCCGACTGTTTGACGTGACTATTGATGAGCTAAAAGCTTATGAAGAACAGCTCAAACGTATTTTTCAGAAAATGATTGCTAATGATTTGGCTTTTGAGCTGAATTCAAAGAGCATGTACCTTTATCATCATCTGAAGGTCTTTATCGTTATGTCTTGGCCCTTGTCAAGGATTTGGGATGTCGCAAGTATTCTATTGGCTCTGATGGGCATAAATTGGAGCATTTCCGTCTGAACTTTGATAAGATTCAGGAGCTCTTGAGAGAATTCGGAATTACAGAAGATATGATTATATAGAGCAGACAGCTTCAGTTGAGGCTGTCTTTTCTTAAGGGAAACTTAAAGTAAAGACGCTGTTATGGGATTTATAGAAGATTTTAAGATTTGCTTGTTATGCTAATTTCAAGCAATTCGTCGACAGCATCTACCAGCACTGGTAATGTCACTAAGACGGATACGACTTATAAAGATGACAATATGGAAATTGAAATCACGACGGGTAAAGCTAGTGATTCCACTTACTATGTTGCTGATATCAAGTTTTCAAGTGCGGACTACCTTAAAACAGCTTTGGACAAAACACCTATGGTACCAATATAACTGACGTCACTTCAAGTATTGCCCAGCAACATAATGCTATCTTTGCCATCAATGATGACTATTATGGGGATAACTAGTCAGGCTATGTGATTAAAAATGGTAAAGTCTATCGTGATACTGATCGAAACAGTGATTATGAGGATCTTGCAGTGTACTCAGATGGTAGCTTCAAGACCTTTAACGATAGCGAGACAACAGCTCAAAAATTGGTCGATTCAGGTGTGGTGAATACCTTTGCCTTTGGTCCAACCCTGGTTGAAAATGGTAAGGTAGCTGTCTCAGAAAATGAAGAGGTTGGTCAAGACATGGCCGATAATCCACGTACAGCTATCGTAGTTAATGAAGAAAGTGATGGAAGTGTGCACTATATTGTCATTGTCTCTGATGGTCGTACCAGTGAGTCGTCAGGATTGACTCTTTATGAAATGGCAGAGTTGATGAAATCTTATGGCGTGATGACTGGTTACAACCTTGATGTTGGTGACTCATCAACCATGTATTCTAATGGTCAAGTCATTAACAAGCCAACCCACAAACGGAAACAAAATCTCAGAAAGGGCGGTGAGCGATATTGTTTACATCGGTTACTAAAAATCTGCTAGCGAGCACTTTTCACCACCTATATTGGTTTAACTATTTTAGCCTTAGTGGTCTTTACCTTTGTCTATGAACTCTTTTCTTATTATGATTTATCTGCTAACAGGACTGGGAATGTCTTGGGTGAGAAATCGTGTCTCGAAATTCTTATTAAATTCAGCAATCGCGGTTGTATCAAGTGCCTGTTTAGTTAAAGGCATTGTTGAAGTTTCAGGACGTACAACTAGTGTGGATATGCCCTATTGGTATGTGGAAGCTGGACTACTTTGTTTGAGTCTTCTAATAGGATTTATCGAGATCTAGAAAACTGGCTTAAAATGAAAGCTTGGAGTATTGAACTGCACCCCAAAAGTTAGACAGAAAAATCTAACTTTTGGGGTGTTTTATTATGAAACTAACTTATGAAGATAAAGTTCAAATATATGAATTGAGAAAGCAAGGAGAAACTTTAAACGACTTTCAAAACGATTTGGGTGGATGCTTCTGGATTAAGATATATGGTGAGATTAATTGACCGTTATGGAATAAAATCATCAAAAAGGAAAGAATCGTTATTATTCTCCTAAATTAAAACGAGAAATGATTGATAAGGTGCTACTTGAAGGTCGTTCACAAAAAGTGTAAGTCTTGATTATTGTCCTCCAAGTGGTGGAATGTTGCCTAACTAGATAGCACAATATAAAAAAATGGGTATACAATTCTTGAGAAAAGAAGAGGCAGAGTACCTAAAATGGGGCGTAAACGTAAGAAAACTTGGGAAGAAATGACAGAACTAGAGCGACTCCAAGAGGAGAATGAACGCTTACGTACCGAGGTGGCCTACCTAAAAAGTTAAAAGAGTTAGAGGAAAGGGACGAAGCCTTACATCGAGAAAGGCAGAAACAGTTAGAGAAATGGTTTCAGGAGGATTTCGACTAGATTTACTTCTTGAAACAGCACGTTTAGCTCGCTCGACTTACTATTATCAGTTGAAACAACTAGATGGGCACGACAAAGATAAAGAGACTAAAGGCGAAATTCAAGAAATTTATTATGAGCATAAAGGAAATTATGGCTATCTCCGAATAACTCTTGAATTGAGGAATTGTGGTTTTGTAGTGAACCAAAAGAAGGTCCAACGTCTGATAAATCTCCTTGGTTTAAGTCCCCAAATTCGTCGTAAACGCAAGTATTCTTCATACCAAGGAGAAGTTGGCAAGAAAGCAGATAACCCCCCTTATTCAACGACAGTTTGAAGCAGCCAACCCAATGGAAAAGTGCTACACAGATGTGACAGAGTTTGCCATTCCAAATAGCACACATAAATTGTATTTATCGCCAGTTTTAGATGGTTTCAACAGCGAAATTATCGCTTATAATCTCTCAACTTCACCAAACTTAGAACAAGTGAAAGCTATGTTAGAACAGTCCTTTACAGAGGAACATTATGAAAATACAATTCTCCATAGTGACCAGGGATGGCAATACCAACATCAGTATTATTATCAATTTTTAGAGGATAAAGGGATCCAACCATCCATGTCACGTAAGGGCAATCGTCCAGACAACGGCATGATGGAATCCTTCTTTGGCATTCTTAAGTCTGAGATGTTTTATGGTTACGAGAAGACGTTTAAGTCACTTGAGCAATTGGAACAAGCTATTGTAGACTATATTGATTATTACAATAACAAACTAATCAAGGTAAAACTAAAAGGACGCATTTCTGTGCAATACAGAACTAAGTCCTTTGTGTAAATTAATTGTCTAACTTTTTGCAGTCAGTACACATACTTCAGGCTTTTTACCTTGCTTTGAAAATTTATTTAGGATAAATATATACCTTATAAGTGGAAAAATTATTTTGAATCAGGAAATAGACTAAAGAGATTTTTATGAAAATAACAGAGATTTATTTTTGTGACAGCAATATAAATAAAAGGAGACTTTTTCTAGCGATGGAAGCAACTGAAACTACATGCATTGCTGAAATTATCCACAGGGAAATATCACCTGACGACCGTTATCTCCTTAGGAAATCTCAAAAAGACTATGTTTTTTTATTAAATATACAAGAAAAGCTTGCATTGTTTTAAATTTTTATGTAGAATAATTTCAATTAAATCGTTGAGAGAAAAAAGTCAGATCGTTTTACAGAGAATGCGGGAAGCTGAGAACGCATGAGATCAAAGACGACACATTCTTGAGAGCGTATGCGAACTCTGGATGACAGTAGTGTACGACGGGTGGTTCCGTTAGAGACTGGGAGTTACAAGTGAAACTTTGTGACTTCATGAGGAAGAGGGGGTGACCCCTGTTCGAATTAAGGTGGAACCACGTGCCAACGTCCTTGCAAAAGTTGTTTTTGCGAGGGCGTTTTTTGTTACACTTTTTTAGAGTGTGTAGCGAGAAGTACACTTGGTTAGAGTCAAAGAGAAAGGATAAACTATGGAAATCAAAGGATTACGAAAGATTGAACCCTATGTAGCGGGTAGTCAGCCTGCTGAGAAAAATATCATTAAGTTGAATACTAATGAAAATGCCTATGGACCAAGTCCAGCGGTCCATCAAGCTTTAGCATCCTTTGATGCCCATCAGTTACGCAAGTATTCGACTTTGGATCAAGCGGCTTTGCGTCAAGCTTTGTCTGATCAATTGGGTGTGCCTACCGTCAGTTTATTATTGGAAATGGGTCAGACGATATTTTATCAATGGCTTTTTCTAGCTTTCTTTAACAGTGAGGAAAAATCATATTTCCAGATTTGACTTATGGTTTTACAAGGTATGGGCAGATTTGTATCGCATCCCATTTAGAGAAGTGCCCTTGAACTCTTCATTTGAGATTGATACTCAAGATTATTTGGTTGAAAATGGTGGGATTGTCCTTACTAATCCAAACGCTCCAACAGGTATTTATAAACCTTTAGATCAAGTCGAGGAGATTGTAAAGGCCAACCAGTCGGTAGTTGTGATTATTGACGAATCCTATATCAACTTTGGTGGGGAGACGGCCTACCACTCCTAGAAAAGTATGACAATGTGTTTATCACCAGGACCTTTTCTAAGGATGCCTCCCTTGCTGGTCTGCGTGTCGGTTACGGCATAGGAAGTCCAAAACTAATGGCTGTCATCAATGCCGTCAAGAATTCAGTTAACCCTATAATGTGGATAGCATTGCGGAAGTCTTGGGGACTGCAGCGGTTAGATCTTGGACTATTATGAGGACATTTGCGCTAAGATTATGGCAACACGTGATTGGTTTTAGCCAAGAATTGCAGGCGATTGGTTTTGATATCCTACCTTCAAAAACTAATTTTGTTTTGGTCAAACCTCACGGAGTGACTGCAGGCCAATTGTTTGCCTATCTCCAAAGTAAGAAAATTTATGTCCGTTATTTTCCAAGGTGGAGCGTATTTCAGACAGACTACGCATTTCTATTGGGACGCAGGATGAGATGGAGCGCGTATTAATGACAATACAGGAGTTACAAGCATGAAAAAAACGACATTAGCCTTAGGAATGCACGATAAACTTTTCAAACGTGCCCGTACCATGTATCAGATTGAACACCGTATCTGTGACTTGTTGATGACAAAGGGCTTTCTTCGGATTGAGACACCAACCTTAGAGCATTTCGAAGTCTTTAGTGATCTTGTGGACAATGGAAACTATAATTTCTTTGACAAAAATGGAGATCTTGTTAGCTTACGTCCTGATATTACCAGCCAAATCGGGCGCGTAATTGCTTCCACACAAGTTCATACACCGATCAAATTTTCTTACTCTGGAAAAGTCTTTAACTACAATGAGGAGATGCGTGGCTTGTCCAATGAGCATACGCAGGCTGGTGTGGAAATCATTGGTTTTCCAGTTCATCAGGCATTGGAAGAAGCTGTGATATCTGCTAAAGAGGCCTTGGATGTGGCAGGTGTCAGAAATTACAAGTTTGAATTTTCACATGCCCAGCTCCTACAACTCATTTTTGAAGAATTAAACCTTCCAGCTGTAAAAGAAGCAGAGTTGGCCGCCTATATCCGTGATAAATCAATCACAGGTCTCAAGGAGTTCACTAAAGAAAATCCAAGTCAATATGACAAGGTCTTGGAGCAGTTGCCATTCCTTTTTGGTGAGACAACTGCTGTCTTGACCGAGGCGAGACAGTTAACCGACAATGAATCCTTTTTGACAGCTTTGGATAGTTTGGAAGTCTTAACCAGTCGCCTAGCTGATAATCTCCCAGAGACGACGCTTGATTTGGCTCAATTGCCAGCAGTGCCTTACTACACGGGCATAATGTTTAAGGTCTTCGGTGATAAGGTACCAGATGCTTTTGTATCAGGTGGCCGTTACGATAAACTATTTGAACGCTTTGGAGCTACCGAGTTAACAGCGGTTGGCTGGGCCATTGATATCGACTCAGTTTATCAAGCAGTACATGACGATGTGGAATTTGGAGGTGACTTGGATGACTAGCAATCAAATCACAATTGCCTTGACCAAGGGGACGTATTGAAGAAAGATACGGTTAAATTACTGGAAAAAGCTGGTTTTGATATGTCTTTCATGGCCGATAAGGGACGTAATTTGATTTTCGAGAGTCCTGACAACCGTTTCCGTTTTCTCTTGGTTAAAGTCCAGATGTGACAACCTGTGTTAGACACGGTGTCGCAGATATTGGAATTGTTGGGAAGGATGTTTTGGTTGAACATCCGACAGGCTATTTGGAAATGTTAGACCTTAATTTTGGTCTTTGTAAATTCTGCGTGGCTTCAACAGAAGACTATAATCCTAATGACCATAAGCGTAAACGTATTGCTACCAAGTATCCAACCATTGCAACTGATTATTTTAATCAAAAGGGTGAGGATGTCGAGATTATTTCGATTCAAGGGAGCGTTGAGATTGCCCCTGTTATTGGTCTGGCGGATGCCATTGTCGATATTGTAGAAACAGGGAATACACTTGTTGCAAATGGCCTAAAAGTTTATGAAGATATTTGCCGTATTTCAGCACGAATGATTGTGAACAAGGCTTCTTTGAAAAATAATAAGGAAGTCCTGCAATTCATTCGTAAGATTGAATCACTTGTTGGAAACGAGGAGGTACCGTTCGAATGAAACGATTAACTGGAACAAATAAAGAAATTGCTGAGCTTCTTTATCAGGAGCAATTGGAACTTTCAAAAGAAAATAGAGACGTTGAAAGAACGGTTCAAGCTATTATCGAAGACGTTAAAGAACGTGGAGACGAGGCCCTTCGTGACTATTCAGCTAAATTTGATAAGGTTGATTTGACTGATATTGAAGTTGGACAAGATCTTATTGATAAAGCCTTTAAGGAAATTGATCCAGAGGTTTATCAAGCCCTAGTCAATGCTAAAGAAAACATTGAATCTTACCACAAACATCAGTTGGAGGCTGGTTTTGAGGACCAACCAAGTGAGGGAGTTATTCGTGGTCAAATGATTCGTCCCATCAATCGTGTAGGTGTTTATGTTTGGGGGAACTGCAGCTTATCCATCATCAGTTCTTATGAATGTCATCCCTGCTAAAATTGCTGGGTTAAAGAGATTATTATGATTACACCACCTCAGGAACACTTTGTTCCTGCAATTCTAGTAGCCGCAAAACTGGCTGGTGTGGACACCATTTACCAAGTCGGTGGAGCTCAAGGAATTGCGGCCTTGGCATTTGGGACAGAAACTCTTCCAAAGGTGGATAAGATTACAGGTCCTGGTAATATTTTCGTAGCTACTGCTAAGAAACAGGTTTACGGTATTGTCGGTATTGATATGATTGCAGGACCATCAGAAATCGGTGTTATTGCTGATAGTAGCGCTAATCCAACCTATGTAGCAGCTGATCTTTTGTCTCAAGCGGAGCACGACAAGCGAGCACGCGCCATTTTGGTAACAGACTCTGAAGCCTTGGCCGATGCGGTTGAAAGCGAGATTGAACGTCAACTCAAGCTTTTACCACGAGAAGCGATTGCTCGTCCTTCCATTGAAAATAACGGCCGTATTATTATCACTAAGGACACAGATGCCATGTTTGAACTCATGAACTCGTGGTTGCGCCAGAGCATTTGGAAATTGCTATGGAACAAGGCCTATGATTATCTAGAAAAAGTGGAGAATGCTGGTTCCGTCTTTCTTGGTCACTTTACCAGTGAACCAATTGGTGACTACTATGCTGGTGCCAATCACGTTCTTCCAACGACAGCAACTAGCCGATTTTCATCAGCTTTAGGTGTGCACGATTTTGTCAAACGTATCCAATATACGCAATACGACAAAGCAGCAGTCAATAAGGCAAAACACGATATTACAATCTTGGCTTATGCGGAAGGCTTGCAGGCCCACGCCAAGGCTATTGAAGTCAGAAACGACAATAATTGAGAGAGTAGAGGAAGAAGTTATGAGACAAGCAGAAATTGAACGTAATACCTTTGAAACCAAAATTAAGTTAAGCCTCAATTTGGATGCTCAAGAACCAGTAGACATTCAAACAGGTGTCGGATTTTTTGACCATATGTTGACCTTGTTTGCCCGTCACGGTCGTATGTCTTTGGTGGTGAAGGCTGATGGTGACCTTTGGGTTGATAGTCACCACACTGTTGAAGATGTCGGTATTGTCCTTGGTCAAGCTCTTAAAGAGGCCTTGGGCGATAAAGCAGGTATCAACCGTTATGGAACGGCTTTTGTACCTATGGATGAAACCCTTGGAATGGCAAGTTTAGACTTGTCTGGACGTAGCTTCTTGGTCTTTGATGCTAGTTTTGATAATCCCAAATTGGGTAATTTTGACACAGAATTGATTGAAGAGTTTTTCCAAGCCTTGGCTTTCAATGTTCAGATGAATCTCCACCTCAAGATTCTCCACGGAAAAAACAATCACCACAAGTCAGAAAGTCTCTTCAAGGCAACAGGTCGTGCCTTGCGTGAGGCCATTACAGTCAATCCTGACATTCACGGCGTAAATTCGACAAAGGGGATGCTATGATTATCGTCATTGATTACGATGCGGGGAATATCGCAAATGTTCTGCGTGCCCTTGAAAAAATCGGTGTGACTGCAGAATTGTCTGCCGATAAAGAGAAAATTCTAGCTGCAGATGGTTTGATTTTACCTGGTGTAGGTGCCTATCCAACAGCCATGGCAGAGTTGGAGCGAAGAGGTTTGGTAGCTGTAATCAAAGAGGCCGTAGCAAAGGGAGTTCCACTTTTAGGAATTTGCTTAGGTATGCAGATTTTAACAGAAAAAGGACTGGAGCATGAAGAAACAGATGGTCTTGGATTTATTCCTGGTGTTTGCCGTGCCATTCCTGCTAATAAGGAGCGGCCTGTCCCACATATAGGGTGGAATGATTTGGCTGTTAAGCAAGCCAGCCCTTTGACAGATGGTTTAGACGGCCAAGCTGTCTACTTCGTTCACAGTTATTTCACGGATGTCCCTAGCCAATATATTGATGTTACCGCAGATTATAGTATCGAGGTGCCAGCCATGATCCATAAAGACAATGTTTATGGTGCCCAATTCCATCCCGAAAAATCAGGTGATATTGGTTTAGGTATTATTGAACAGTTTGTGGGTTTATGTAAAACCTAGAATCTCGTGAGAACAAAGATTTTTTAGTTAGAAAGGATGGTAGGGGAGATGCAAATTCTACCAGCAATTGATATTAAGGATGGACAGGCTGTTCGTCTCTTTAAAGGAGATTTCAACCAAACAAACCGTTGTCAATCCAGATGTTATTGAGCAAGCAAAAACCCTTAAGAATGCGGGCATCCAATTCATTCACCTTGTTGACTTGGACGGTGCCCTTGATGGTCGTGCCACTAACCGTGACTTGATTGCAGAGGTCAAGAAGGTTTCTGGACTTGGCATCGAAGTGGGTGGCGGTATCCGCACATTGGAGCAGATTCGTGACTATTTGGCAGTTGGCATCGACCGTATCATTATCGGTTCAATGGCCGTTAAAAATCCTGACTTCGTTCGAGCAGCTTTAGAGGAATTTGGTGCCGATAAAATTGTCGTATAGATGCCAAGGCACTTGTCGCTACAGAAGGTTGGTTGGAAAGGTCCAGCAAACTACATCACCTTGGCAAGGAAATGGAAAAATGGGCGTAACCCTCATTGTTTATACAGACGTTGATCGAGATGGCACACTGACAGGACCCAATCTTGATCTACAAAATGTTTGGTATCTGAACTCACAACCGCTAAAGTCATCGCTTCAGGTGGAATTGCAGAGCTAGCCGACTTAAATCACCTACGAAGAGATTGGTGTAGCAGGAACCATTGTCGGCAAAGCCTACTATAACGGCAATATCACATTAGACCAGCTCAAGGCTTTCGGAGGTTAATATGCTTAAAGAAACGTATTATTCCCTGTTTGGATGTCAAGGATGGCCGTGTCGTCAAGGTTAATTTTGTGAATCTGACAGATGTTGGTGACCCTGTTGATTCTGCGCGTGCTTATTATGAAGCTGGTTGTGACGAACTTGTTTTTTCTTGGACATCACAGCGACTTCGGATAATCGTGAAACAACGGTTGATATGGTGCGTCGTGTTGCCGATCAGGTCTTTATCCCTTTCACAGTTGGTGGTGGTATCCGTTCAGTTGAAGACATGAACAAGATGCTCAAAGCCGGTGCTGACAAGGTTGCCGTCAATTCCTCAGCCCTTGCCAATCCGCAACTAATCGCTGATTGTGCCCAAAAATTTGGGAATCAGTGTGTAGTGGCTGCGATTGATGCTAAAAAGATGGCTGATGGGAGCTGGCATGTCTTTGTGGCGGGAGGCCGTAAGGATACAGGTAGGGATCTCATCCAATGGGCTCAAGAAGTCGTCGCTTTGGGGGCTGGAGAAATTCTCTTAACCAGCATGGACAAGGACGGCACTAAGTCTGGTTTTGATTTGGAAATGCTTAATCGTGTGGCAGAAGTCGTCGATGTTCCAATCATTGCTTCTGGTGGTGCAGGAAATATTGAGGATATTGTAGAAGTCTTTGAAAAGACAACAGCGACGGGTGCTCTGGCAGCCTCTATCTTACACTTTGGTGAGGTAAATATAGGCGAAACCAAACAAGTCTTGGCAAATGCAGGAATCGAGGTGAGACAATGACAGAGGTTAAACTTGATTTTGACAAACAAGGCGGACTGGTACCAGTCATTGTGACAGATTACAAGACGGGACAGGTGCTCATGTTGGCCTATATGAATGAGCTGTCCTATCAGTTAACCCTTGAGACCAAACAAATGCATTACTGGAGCCGTTCCAGAAATGAGCTTTGGCATAAGGGAGCCACATCTGGCCATTTCCAACATGTCAAAAGCATCAAGACAGATTGTGATCAGGACACCCTGCTTATCGCTGTGGAACAAGAAGGAGCAGCCTGCCATACAGGAGCCTACAGCTGTTTCTTTACGGATATATATGATGACAATCAAGATAGATAGGAGTAGCTATGTTAGAAACACTTTATAAGGAAGCCTTGGATCGTAAAAAAAATCCCAAAGAAGGGTCTTATACCAATTACCTTTTTGACAAGGGTCTAGACAAGATTCTTAAAAAAGTTGGCGAAGAAGCAACAGAAGTTGTGATCGGAGCTAAAAATGCTGATAAAACGGAAATTGCCAACGAGACAGCAGACGTCCTTTATCACCTAGCAGTCATGCTAGTTGAAACAGGGGTTAGCCCTGAAGACGTTAAAGCCGTACTTAAGGCACGACAAGGCAAGCAAAGCAATGTTCATGACCGAAAAGAAGTAACAGATTATTGAGGATTATCTCAACAGATTGAGACTAAGAATAAAAGTTTGAAGTGACGCCTCAGTTTTTTGCTAGAGAAATCCCATGAAGAAAAATACTCCTAATATCTCAATGCTTTCTAGCTTAGCTGTTTTCTTCCTCTGTAATCTAGCGTGTCATATTAGGATATTAGAAGTGTGGGTTACAACTCAGTGAAAACGAAAAGTTCAAAATACACAAAAACATCTCCGAAAATCAGTCGGAGATACCTTTTTGTTTTACAGAAACGATAGGGGTTACCTTGTGACAGGACTGTTGATCGCTAGGTCCAAATTCCTTCAGCGCAACGTGTATGCTTCAATGCTCAAGGAAAAGGATACATGTCAAATTAAGACTAATGAAAGAAGTCAACCACTTTTGTGGTTGCTTTTTTCGTTAAAATTAACAACTTTTTACACATTCAGGTCATTTGTCTGGCCGAAAAAGTGGTATAATAACTCTTGCTAAATCTTTATTTTGGAGTACACATGGCTAAGTCAAAAAATACTATTGAAAGTCGGATAGATTACTCGATTCTCTTGCCAGTCCTTATCTTACTGCTGGTTGGTATGGTCTCAATTTTTATCGCGACAAATTTTGATTATCCAAAGAATCTCGTTCATGTCATGTCTCAGCAATTACTATGGATTTTTCTTGGTTCAGTACTTGCTTTTGTTGTCATGTTATTTAATACAGAGTTTCTTTGGAAGGTCACTCCCTGGCTTTATATTTTTGGCTTGGGACTTATGGTTTTGCCTCTTATTTTTTATTCACCTTCTTTGGTTGCCTCGACAGGAGCAAAAAACTGGGTCAGTATTGGATCAGTCACCCTTTTTCAACCATCAGAATTTATGAAGATATCCTACATCCTTTTTCTTTCGAGAATAGGTGTTCGGGCTAAACAAGGAAAAGAAGTAACTGAGCTTCAAGATGACTGGTTGTTACTTGTCCAATATGTAGCGGTCACGCTTCCTGTCTTAGGCTTACTGGTTCTTCAAGGTGATATGGGAACGGCCTTAGTCTTCCTCGCTATTTTAGCGGGTATAATAGTGGTTTCGGGAATATCCTGGCGTATCATCTTACCGGTAGTGCTAGTCTTTGCAGCAAGTATAGCTCTGTTTATAATGGTGTTTATCACAGATTGGGGAAAGGAAATCTTGCTCAAGTTAGGGGTTCAGACTTATCAGATTAACCGTATCTCAGCTTGGTTGGATCCCTTCACTTATGCAGACGGTATCGCCTTTCAACAGACACAAGGGATGATTTCGATTGGTACTGGAGGTATCTATGGAAAAGGTTTTAATCATCTTGATTTGAATGTACCAGTTCGTGAGAGTGATATGATTTTCACGGTTATTGCGGAAGACTTTGGTTTAGTAGGCGGTGGATTGGTTCTTTTAACCTATCTCTTCCTCATTTACCGCATGCTGCGAGTGACGTTTAAATCTAACAACCGTTTCTATACCTTTATTTCGACAGGCTTTATTATGATGATTGTCTTCCATATTTTTGAAAATATTGGGGCGGCAGTAGGAATTCTTCCTCTGACAGGTATTCCTTTGCCTTTTATTTCTCAAGGTGGATCTTCACTCATCTCAAACTTGATTGGTGTTGGCTTGGTGCTTTCAATGGCCTATCAGACCAACCTCAACGAAGAAAATAAAATTCTTCTGGCTATGTCTCGTCGTATGCGTGCATCTGGGACTAGTAAAGTAAAGGCAGTGTCTAAGACCAAAATTAAGAAAAACAAACCTTCGAAGAGTGCAATCAAGGCCTCACAAGAATTGGTCAAGGCTAAAGATAAGGTTGATAAGGCTACTGTGAAATTACGTCAAACGATTTCTCAAATTATACCTAGCCTTCACCAAGGCAAGCGTCGTAAGGGGTCGTAAAAAGAAACCAACACGTAAACACTAATTAGAAGCAAGTTGGACAATCCAACTTGTTTTTCTTTATAAAAAATTAAGGTCTGTCCCCTTCTCTTTAGGTCTCCCTGTGGTATAATAGAAGGCGACTATTTCGAAAAGGGGTTTGCTATGATAGAGACAGCCAAACAGCAAGAACGTGCTATTTTAGTAGGTGTTGAATTGCAAGAAACAGAGCATTTTGACATGTCAATGGAGGAACTTGCCAGTCTTGCCAAAACTGCAGGAGCAGAGGTTGTAGCTAGCTATACCCAAAAACGTGAACGCTATGATAGTAAGTCTTTCGTAGGTTCAGGAAAATTAGAAGAAATCAAGGCCATGGTGGATGCGGATGAGATTACTACAGTCATTGTCAATAACCGTTTAACGCCTCGTCAAAATACCAATCTTGAAGCAGCATTTGGCGTAAAAGTTATTGATCGTATGCAATTAATTTTGGATATCTTTGCCATGAGGGCTAGAAGCCATGAAGGAAAACTTCAAGTTCATCTAGCTCAACTCAAATACATGTTGCCCCGTTTAGCTGGTCAAGGGATTATGCTCAGCCGTCAAGCAGGGGGCATTGGTAGCCGTGGACCTGGTGAAAGTCAGTTGGAACTCAATCGTCGTTCTATTCGTAACCAGATTGCTGATATTGAACGCCAGTTAAAAATTGTTGAGAAGAACCGAGAAACCATTCGCGAAAAGCGTGTTGATTCAAGTACCTTTAAAATTGGTTTGATTGGTTATACCAATGCTGGGAAATCAACGATCATGAACCTTATGACGGATGATAAGCAATATGAGGCCAATGAACTTTTTTCGCGACCTTGGATGCAACGACTAAGAAAATTTACTTAAAGGATCAGTTTCAAGTGACCTTGACAGATACGGTTGGTTTTATTCAGGATTTGCCAACAGAATTGGTGGCTGCCTTTAAGTCGACGCTTGAAGAAAGTCGTAATGTGGACCTCCTTTTGCATGTCATCGATGCTAGTGATCCGAATCACGAAGAACATGAAAACGTGGTTTTAGATATCCTTAAAGAACTGGACATGACTGATATTCCTCGCCTAGCAATCTACAATAAGATGGATGTAGCTGATAATCTAGTAGCAACAGTCTTTCCTAATGTTCGTCTCTCAGCGCACGTGACAAGGGAAGTCGTGAGACTTTGCGAAAACTCTTGATTGATGAAATTCAACAGAATTTTGAACATTTTAGTATTAAGGTCCATCAGGATCAAGCTTATAAACTTTATCAATTGAGTCAATTAGCTTTGTTAGATAGCTACACATTTGAGACAGAAGTGGAAAAAATTACAGGTTATATTTCACCGAAAAATAAATGGAAATTGGAAGAATTTTATGACTGATTATATGGATTTAGCTTTAAAATATGGTGGTTTTACAAGTTTAGATAAGGTCTATTTGAAAAATACCTTGTCAGACCTTTCGGACAGTCAAAAATTGGCCTTCATTACGCCGCCACCAAGCGTGATTAATGCTTATTTTGCAGAGATTTACCAAAAACAATCTCCTGAAGCAGCGACGGATTACTACTTGGACCTTTCAAAAGAGTTTAACCTCTTTAACCCTGCACCATCTTTTGATGAGCGCAAGCCATTTATTCGTCTCAATCTGTCAGGAAAATCTTATGGTTTTTGCTATGAAAATGCTGATGAAGTGGCCCTAGTCTTTGCTGAGCATTTAGAGGTTCCAACGGCCAGTATTTTGTTTGAGCTTGCTCAAGTTTTTCCTCAGTATAAGGTTTATCTTGAAGGCACTCAAATTAAGATGGCCAAGGTTGATTTTGACGAAGAAGTATTGGAAGAGTTGACACCAGAGACTCAGTTACTTAGTCGTGTAACTAAACTGAAGGGAAATGTCATTAAGTTGGCTAGCTTCAATCAAGATGAATTAGTGGAACTTTTATCTCAATATAAAGGGCAAACTGTTTATTATGGATTTGCTCAGCGTGAATGCCTGGCTTATATTGTCCAAAAATAAGAAAAACGATAGATAGAAAGTATAGAAAGTCATGGAATTACAATTTTTAGGGACGGGCGCCGGACAGCCATCCAAGGCTCGTAATGTATCGAGTCTGGTTTCTGAAGCTCCTCGATGAAATCAATGAGGTCTGGATGTTTGACTGTGGAGAAGGTACCCAACGTCAGATTTTAGAAACAACAATCAAACCTCGTAAAGTTAAAAAAATCTTTATCACACATATGCATGGAGACCATATCTTCGGTTTACCAGGTTTCCTGGCGAGTCGTTCCTTCCAATCTAGCGAAGAACAAACTGACCTTGAAGTTTATGGACCAGTTGGTATTAAGCAATACGTCATGACCAGCATTCGTACCTCAGGGACACGCTTATCTTATCATGTGCATTTTAAGGAAATTGATGAAAATAAGCTAGGCTTGGTTATGGAAAATGACAAGTTCGCTGTTTATGCAGATAAGTTGGATCACACCATTTTTTGTGTTGGTTACCGTGTGGTTCAAAAGGATCTCGAAGGCACCTTGGATGCTGAGGCCCTTAAGGCAGCAGGCGTGCCATTTGGTCCGCTTTTTGGTCAAATTAAGAATGGGCAAGATGTGGTTCTTGAAGATGGAACTAAAATCATTGCCAAGGACTTTATTTCCGCACCTAAGAAAGGTAAGGTTATCACTATCTTAGGTGATACCCGTAAGACAAATGCCAGTGTTCGACTTGGATTGGGGGCAGATGTCCTGGTCCACGAGTCTACTTATGGTAAGGGTGACGAAAAAATTGCCAAGAGCCATGGGCATTCAACCAACATGCAAGCAGCTCAAGTTGCTAAGGATGCATCAGCTAAACGCCTTCTTCTAAATCACGTATCAGCTCGTTTTCTTGGGGCGTGATATCGGTAAGATGGCAGCAGATGCTAAAACAATTTTCGAAAACACCCACATCGTTCGTGACTTAGAAGAGGTAGAGATTTAATGGCTAAACAACGTATTATCGCTATTACTGGTGCCTCAGGAGGGCTTGCACAAGAAATTGTCAAGCAGCTCTCACCCAGTGATGGCATTATCCTCTTGGGAAGAGACAAGGATAAACTTGAGAAATGTTATCGCCATGTGAAAAATAAAACCTGTCTTGCTATTGACCTTAGAGATGACAATGCCATTAAAGAAATGGTCGATTATCTCTATCAACGATTTGGACGTATTGATGTCTTTATCAATAATGCTGGTTTCGGTGAATTCAAGTCTTATGATCATTACACTAGCCAAGAAGTACGTGATATGTTTGACATCAATACCTTGGCGACAATGACTTTTTCACGCTTAATTGCAGAGAAAATGGTAGAGCAAGGCTATGGCCATATCATCAATATCGCCAGCATGGCGGGAAAAATTGCGACAGCCAACTCAAGTGTCTATGCGGCAACAAAGTTTGCGGTAATTGGCTTTTCAGATGCCTTGCGTATAGAGCTGGCTGATAAGGGAGTCTATGTGACTACGGTCAATCCAGGTCCAATTGAGACATCTTTCTTCGATCAAGCTGATCCCTCTGGAGCTTATCTTGAGAGTGTTAAGAAGTTTATCCTCAGTCCTAAATATGTGGCTAAAAAGATTGTCCGTATTCTGGGCAAAAATAAACGTGAAGTTAATCTACCACGACTCTTAGCAGTTGCTTACAAAGGCTATACACTCTTTCCCACGATAGCTGATTACCTTGCACGAACAAGCTTTAATTATAAATAAAGAAAGAAGAACATGATTACATCAACGTATGATTGGAAAATAAACACAAAAGAGCCAGATGCTGGCTTTTTTAAACTTGCTAAAGAACATGGACTGGTAAAAACAGCAGCCAAGATTGCCTATGAACGTGGCATTAGGACAGAAGAGGCACTTGAAGACTTTCTAAAGGCAGATTTATCGCACCTTCATGATCCTTATCTGCTTCATGATATGGATAAGGCAGTGGCTAGAATCCGTCAGGCTATTGAAAATTATGAACAAATCTTAGTATATGGAGATTACGATGCGGATGGTATGACGTCAGCCTCGATTGTCAAAGAAGCCCTTGAAATGATGGGAGCTGAAGCTCGAGTATACTTGCCAAACCGTTTTACAGATGGTTATGGACCAAACGAAAGTGTCTATAAGTATTTCATTGAGCAGGAAGGTATTTCACTCATCATTACAGTGGATAATGGGGTAGCTGGGAATGAGGCTATCGCTTATGCGCAAGAGCAAGGTGTGGATGTTATCGTTACAGACCACCATAGCATGCCGTCACAGCTTCCAGATGCCTATGCCATTGTTCATCCAGAGCATCCAGATGCTGATTATCCCTTTAAGTATTTGGCAGGTTGTGGAGTAGCTTTCAAAATAGCAACGGCCCTCCTCGAGACCATACCAACAGAGATGTTGGACTTGGTAGCCATTGGTACCATTGCTGATATGGTTAGCCTAACGGATGAAAATCGTATTATGGTAAAGGTCGGCCTGGAAATTCTCAAGACTACTGAGCGTATTGGGCTTCAAGAATTGCTCCGTATTTCCGAAGTAGACCTAACAACAATTTCTGAAGAAACAGTGGCTTTCAAAATAGCCCCTCAACTCAATGCCTTAGGACGTTTAGACGATCCAAATCCAGCCATTGAACTGTTGACCGGATTTGACGATGAGGAAGCACAAGCCATTGCTCTGGAAATCAATGCTAAAAATGAAGAACGTAAGGAAGTTGTTCAAAAAATCTTTGATGAAGCTATGACCATGGTAGACTTGGACAAACCAGTTCAGGTTTTGGCCAAGGAAGGTTGGCATCCTAGGTGTACTCGGCATTGTGGCTGGGCGCATCATGGAGCAAATCAGCCAGACAGTAGTGGTTTTGAATATTGAAGATGGCTTGGCAAAGGGTTCAGCCCGTAGTTTGGAATCTATCAATATCTTCCATGCCCTTGATGACCACAGAGACATCTTTACTGCATTTGGAGGGCACGCTGGAGCAGCTGGTATGACCCTTCCAGAGGAAAATCTTGGTCAACTCTCAGATATTTTGTGTAATTATGTCTACGATAATGACATTGATACAAGTGCCAAAAATACGCTTAATTTAGACGAGGAGCTCCAACTCAGTGAGCTTAGCTTGGATACCATTAAGAGCCTTGAAAAACTAGCACCTTTTGGTATGGATAATAAAAAGCCAGTCTTTTGGCTACATGATATTACCGTTACTCAAGCTAGAACTATGGGGCAAAATGGAGCTCATCTTAAGTTTAAGGTTAAGCAAGGCAAGGCTAGTTTTGATGTTGTCGCCTTTAACAAAGGGCATCTGCTTCAAGAATTTCAGCAAGCTCAGGGGTTGGAATTAGCAGTGACGCTGTCCGTTAATGTATGGAATGGCCAGACAACACTACAGCTCATGTTGGCAGATGTGCGTGGACAATGTTCAGTTATTTGATTTTCGCTCAAAAAATATGGTACTACCTGAGGGCCTACCAACTGTAGAAGAGGCCTCAGACGAAGCAACTGCAGTTGTCCTCGACACCCTACCGAATTCAGAGACGGAATTAAAAGAGTGGTTTGAAGGTAAAGAATTCCAGGCTATCTATTTTAAAAATCGCATTAAGGAAGCCTATTATCTGACAGGCTATGGAACTAGAGAGCAATTTGCAAGGCTCTATAAAACCATTTATCAATTCCCAGAATTCGATGTTCGCTATAAATTGGATGAACTCAGTCATTATCTTAAGATTGATAAAATTCTTCTCATCAAGATGATTCAAATTTTTGATGAATTGGGCTTTGTCACTATTGATAATGGTGTCATGACAGTCAATAAAGAGGCTGGAAAACGTGATATTGAGGAAAGCAAGATTTTCCAGGACCTTAAACGTCTTGTCAAGTTCCAAGAACTTATGGCTCTGGGAACTCCACAGGAAATTTATGATTGGCTCTACAAGCAGGAGCAGTAGTGCCTAACTAAGATAATTGGTTTAGAATCTAGAGGTTAGTATTTTCTAAATCCATGGATTCATGCTATAATAGTATGTAAATATTTTTTGGCGAAAAGCCTATAGGAAGAACAAATGAAATTAGAAGATTATATTGCATCTATTGAAAACTACCCTAAAGAAGGGGTTACTTTCCGTGATATTAGTCCTTTGATGGCTGATGGAAATGCTTATAGCTATGCTATCCGTGAAATCGTTCAGTATGCGACTGATAAGAAGATTGACATGATTGTTGGTCCTGAAGCGCGTGGTTTCATCGTTGGTTGTCCAGTTGCTTTTGAACTTGGTATTGGTTTTGCTCCAGTTCGTAAACCTGGTAAATTGCCACGTGAAGTGATTTCAGCCAATTACGAAAAAGAGTATGGTGTTGATACACTTTGTATGCATGCCGATGCAATCAAACCAGGCCAACGTGTACTTATCGTTGATGATCTCTTGGCAACTGGTGGTACCTTGTCAAAGCTACAATTGAAATGATTGAGCGCCTAGGTGGTGTCGTTGCTGGTTGTGCCTTCTTGATTGAGCTTGATGGTCTTAATGGACGTGAAGCTATTGAAGGTTACGATACTAAAGTATTGATGAACTCCCAGGATAAATCTATCTATGTTTTACAAAAGGCCTCAGGGCCTTTTAACTCTTTTAAAAAATAAGTGTGTCATCATATAGTTTAAAGTTATAGCTAACTAGAGAAAATATATATTTGATAACAATACCTCCCCGGTTTATAATATGAAGATAGAATAAACAAGGATGGAGATGTTGTTATGCCTATAAAACTTGATAATAAGTTACCAGCTCTTGATGTATTGCGTTCGGAAAATGTCTTCATCATGGATGAGAACAGAGCTAGTAGCCAGGATATTCGACCGATGGAGGTCTTAATCCTTAACCTTATGCCTACTAAAGAAGTTACGGAAACTCAATTGCTACGTCTTTTAGCAAATACACCACTCCAAATTAACGTCGAGTTTCTGTATATGGCTAGTCATAAATCAAAAAATACCCACGCTGAACATATGGAAACCTTCTATAAGACTTTTGATGAAATCAAGGACAAGTATTACGATGGTCTTATCGTAACAGGGGCTCCTGTTGAACAAATGCCTTTTGAGGAAGTTGATTATTGGCAGGAATTAACACGAGTTTTTGACTGGTCTAAAAAGCATGTTTATTCAACTCTTCACTTGTGTTGGGGAGCTCAAGCAGGTCTCTATTACAAACATGGGGTTGATAAGGTTCCCTTGTCAGAGAAATTATCAGGTATCTATAAGCAAACTGTTGACATGCCTGAAAACTTCCTTATGAATGGCTTTGATGATAGCTTTGTGTCACCGCACTCACGCTATACTGAGGTGACTCTGGAAGATATCAAGAATAAAACAGATTTAGACGTTGTTGCATCAGGTCAAGAGGTAGGTCTGTCCATTCTGGCAAGCAAGGATCTTCGTGAAGTTTACAGTTTTGGTCATTTCGAATATGATCGTGATACTCTTGCTAGAGAATATCGAAGGGATTTGGAAGTAGGCATCAATCCAGATGTGCCAGCAAACTATTTTCCTGGGGATGATCCAAGTCAGGAACCAAAACTTCGTTGGAATCTTGCGGCATCTGCCTTCTTTAGCAATTGGATTAACTATGCGGTATATCAAGAAACACCCTATCGTTTAGAAGAGTTGGAAGACGATTTTTCATTCTACGGTTATTTGTAGTAGGTTTCTCAAAAGACTTATGTTAAAACATAAAATTTTTTGAATTGACCTATCTACTCTGAAAGGTAAATATGAGTTTTTTTGAACAGTATCGAACAGGAAATCTAGTCCTTCCAAATGCCTTATTTTTTCACTTTAAGGATATTTTTCCATCAGCGGATGACTTTTTAGTTTGGCAGTTTCTCTATCTACAAACGACTACTCAGATTGGAGAAGTGGCTTCTAGCCAGATAGCGCAAGCAACTGGAAAAACCGCCAACTGAGGTTAATAAAAGTATTACGACATTGACTGAGGCTGGACTCCTTGATTTCACGACTATTAAAGTTAATAATGAAATTAAGATGGTTGTTGATGCTTCACCTGCCCTAGCAGTGTTAGACAAGCTAGTGAGTAGTGAAAATTCAACGACAGGTCCTGTTGCTGGCCAACCAACAAATACACAGCTTATTAAACAATTGACAGATGAGTTGGAACAGGCTTTGGGAATCTTGAATCCTATGGTAATAGAAGATTTAAATAAGGAAATTCAGGAAGAACACACTGACCCGGAATTAATCCGTGAAGCTCTGAAAGAGGCAGTATTTAACCGAAAAACCAACTGGAATTATATCAAAGGGGTTCTTCGTAACTGGAAATTAAGTGGTATTACTACTAAAATTCAAGTTGAAGAACGTCGTTTGGAGCATCAAGGAAAGAAACAACATCATCAGGTTTCGGATGAGTTCAAAACTGGTATGGACGCGGCCCGTCAATTGTGGGTGGTCAATAATGTTGGTAGAAAACGTGTTAATGAAGCTCTGGCCTTAATGGAAAGATGTTTCCAGATGCACATGGTGAGCTGGAGTGGAGACTCCCTTTCAACTACTAGTTGCTGTTATTTTATCTGCTCAAACAACTGACAAGGCTGTTAACAAGATTACACCAGGCTTGTGGGCGCGTTATCCAGAAATTGAGGATTTGGCTTCTGCTAATCTTGATGATGTTGAGATGTGCTTAAGAACCATTGGGCTTTATAAGAATAAGGCAAAGAATATCATCAAAACTGCTAGAGCTATTTTAATGAATTTCGACGGACAAGTTCCCAAAACTCACAAGGAATTAGAGAGTCTACCTGGTGTTGGACGAAAAACAGCTAACGTCGTATTGGCTGAAGTCTATGGTATTCCGTCTATTGCTGTAGATACACATGTCTCTCGCGTTTCTAAACGGCTGAATATAGCTCCAGAAAATGCTAGTGTAGAGGAAATTGAAGCAGAACTGATGAAGAAAATCCCAAAGAGGGATTGGATTATCAGTCATCACCGCATGATTTTCTTTGGACGCTATCATTGTTTAGCAAAGAATCCTAAATGCCAGACTTGTCCTCTTCAAAGTTACTGTAAGTATTATCGAGAAACAACTAAGAAATAAGCTGAGGATGTGATTTTCGTCAGCTTTTTACAGTTGTAAGATTTTATTACAAACTAGTAACTTGACAAAAGTCTCAGGCTTTAAGAAAATAGAAGAAACGATTTAGAAGCAGGAGCGATATAGTGAATGGCTGAATTCAGTAATGAAGAGTATTTGAGAGTCTTAGCTGATAATGGTGATAGAGAAGCAGCCAAAGAATATGAGCAAGCTTTGGATAATCGTATTTTTTCAGTTGCAAATTTCATTGGCTCAAACTAGTGATTCGCGGTGGCGTAAGGAAGTGCAAAAACTCTTGGAACAAGAGGAAAAGAAAAAAGGGACTACTTTCAAGAAAAAGAGGATAAAGCTGTGAGCGAATTTAGACGTCGTAAAACTGAAAGAACCAGGGGAAGGAAGGTTTCGAGTTTTAATAAACTCAAAGACCTAAAAAAATTCGATGGGTAATTGGAGGAATTGCTTTAATTGCAGTGCTCATCCCTTTACTTACTTTAGTGTGGTATAGTAATAACCAAAACGAAAATGTCACTAACCCATGGAAAAATGGCCAATTGGCTAAAAGTAAGGAAGGGTCATCATCAGATAGTAAGTCATCGTCAGATAGTAAATCATCTCAAGTTGATACGTCATCTTTGTCTGATCAGCAGTTAGGAGATTGTTTTTTTCTACCTATGCTGAAGAACGAGGCTCAACTGGTGATAATTATAAAAATTTAGGTTGGAGTGTCTATTCTTGGAAAGATGATGACGATGGTTTGGTTTATGCACAACTTTATGATGCGTATGGTAATGATGTCCTCCTTTTCCGAGTAAACACTAAGGAACAACTCGAAGCCTATGGAGGTATTGACGGTTCAAGTGGTTCATGGGACGTTGTTTCAAAAACTTATAAAACAAGCTAATTTAATCATGTTAAAGCACTAGCCAATAGTGGTTGAGACTGTCTTTTGACAGTCTTTTTTGGTATAATCTAAGATAATCGTATAAACAATTAAAAAGCTGATTGATAGTATTGGAGAATCATGGTTCTACAGAGCTTTTTTAGTGTCTTTAGATTTTTCCAGAGTCAAGTTAATAAAGGAGAGTTGTCGTGTCAGACTATTTATCGGTCACATCCTTAACCAAATATTTGAAAATGAAATTTGACCGTGACCCTTATTTAGAGAGGGTATATTTGACAGGCCAGGTTTCCAATTATCGCCGACGCCCGAGTCATCAGTACTTTTCTCTTAAGGATGAAGGGGCAGTCATTCAGGCAACGATTTGGGCTGGGGTCTTCAAAAAAATTGGTTTTGATCTTGAAGAGGGAATGAAGATTAATGTTGTTGGTCGGGTCCAGATTTATGAGCCTAGTGGTTCATATTCCATTATTATTGAGAAGGCTGAGCCGGATGGTATTGGTGCACTCGCCCTCCAGTTTGAGCAGCTTCGTAAAACTTACTGCTGAAGGCTACTTTGATGATCGTCATAAGCAACCTCTTCCTAATTTTGTCAAAAAAATTGGGGTTGTCACTAGTCCTAGTGGTGCGGTTATTCGAGATATTATTACGACCGTTAGTCGTCGTTTTCCTGTAGAGATTCTGCTTTTCCCTACCAAGGTTCAAGGTGACGGAGCGCAAGAGATTGTTGAAAATATTCAAAAGCCAATCAGAGGGAAGATCTGATCTTCTTATCGTCGGCCGTGGTGGAGGTTCAATTGAAGACCTATGGGCTTTTAACGAGGAAATTGTAGTTCAGTCGATTTTTGAGAGTCGTCTTCCTGTGATTTCAAGCGTTGGTCACGAAACAGATACGACTTTGGCGGATTTTGTAGCGGATCGCAGGGCTGCTACACCTACAGCAGCAGCTGAACTTGCTACTCCGATATCAAAGGCTGATACTTTGGCTTGGATTCGCGAAAGACAAAACAGAGCCTACCAAGCTTGTTTGAGGCGCATACAGTATAATCAGGAACGTTTAGCCAAATTATCACAATCGGTTGTCTTTAGGCAACCTGAACGTCTTTATGATGGATATTTACAAAAGTTAGATCGCCTAACAACAAGGCTCGAAACCTTCATGAGTCAAGATTTTGAGCGCAAACAAAAATCAGCTGAATTTTTGAGACAGCGATTACACGGTCTAAATCTCTCGACTCGTGTTAAGAACTATCAAGATCGTCGAGAGTCCTTACAGCGACTTTTAGTGACCACAACTAAGAATACTATCAATGGTAACCGCGTTAGACTAGAGAAGGCTCAAGATGCCCTATTGTCTCTAGATACTAGCCGTATTGTTGCCAGGGGCTATGCTATTGTCAATAAAAATGATAAGCCCCTAACAACTATCAAAGATATTACTGAAGGCGAGCAATTAACAATCCAAATGAGAGATGGACAACTAGAAGTAGAGGTGAAAAATGTCAACGAAAAAAACATTTGAAGAAAATTTACAGGACTTAGAAGCTATCGTCACAAAACTTGAAACAGGTGATGTTGCTCTTGAGGATGCGATTGCTGAATTCCAAAAAGGTATGGTATTGTCTAAAGATTTGCAGAAGACCTTGGAAGATGCTGAAAAAACACTTGTTAAGGTTATGCAAGCAGATGGTACAGAAATGGAAATGGATGCCTAATGACCAAGCTAAAAAAAATTGATGCTGCTATACGGGATTTTTATCAAAAGAAAACCCCACCAGTATCAAGCGATTTAATCTCTGCTATTCTTTATTCAGTTGATAGTGGCGGTAAGCGTATCCGTCCACTGATTTTCTTAGATTTACTTGAAGGATTTGGTTTAGAGCTTACTCCTAGTCATTTCGATGTTGCAGCAAGTCTTGAAATGATTCATACCGGGAAGTCTGATTCACGACGATCTGCCGGCCATGGATGATGATGATTACCGTCGAGGACGTTTAACCAACCATAAAGAAATTCGATGAAGCAACGGCAATTTTAGCTGGTGATTCTCTCTTTTTAGATCCCTTTGCACTTGTAGCTCAAACAGAGCTTTCTGCAGAGATTCGTGTTCAATTGATTCACGCTCTATCTCATGCGTCAGGGACCTTCGGTATGGTTGGTGGTCAGATGTTGGATATGAAAGGTGAAGGTCAGGAACTTGATTTATCGCAACTGGCTAAAATTCATGAGAATAAGACTGGTAAGCTTCTAACCTTTCCTTTTGTAGCGGCTGGTATTGTGGCCCAACAAGAAGATCGAGTCATGGAAAATCTTCAAGAAGCTGGTCGCTTGATTGGTCTTGCCTTTCAAGTTCGTGATGACATTTTAGATGTGACTGCTGACTTTGAATCCTTAGGAAAAACGCCTGGAAAAGATGTGGTCGCTGGGAAATCAACCTACCCTGCTCTTCTTGGTTTGGAAAAATCATATGCCATTCTCGAGGAATCACTAAATAAGGCTGAGGCCATTTTCAAAGACTTGGCTGAGTACCAAGGTTTCAAGCAAGACAATATTATGAAAATCATAGAAAGGTTAAGATTCCATGCCTAAGGAAAGAGTAGATGTCTTGGCTTATAAACAAGGCCTATTTGAAACACGAGAACAAGCAAAACGTGGCGTAATGGCTGGTTTAGTTGTTAATGTTATCAATGGTGAGCGTTACGATAAACCTGTGTGAAAAAATTGATGATGGAACAGAGTTGAAGCTCAAAGGTGAAAAGCTTAAGTATGTGAGTCGTGGAGGACTCAAACTTGAAAAAGCTTTGGAAGTTTTCAATCTATCAGTTGAAGATATGATAACCATTGATATCGGAGCCTCAACAGGTGGGTTTACTGATGTTATGCTTCAAAATGGGGCCAAATTGGTTTATGCAGTAGATGTTGGTACCAATCAGTTAGTTTGGAAATTGCGTCAAGATGATCGAGTGCGTTCTATGGAGCAATATAATTTTCGATATGCTGAACCAGTCGATTTCACAGAGGGATTACCATCATTTGCATCAATTGATGTCAGTTTCATCTCTCTTAATTTGATTCTACCAGCTTTGGCTAAGATATTGGTTGATGGAGGGCAAGTTGTTGCTCTTGTGAAACCTCAATTTGAGGCAGGCCGTGAACAAATTGGAAAAAATGGGATTGTACGTGAGAGCAGTATCCATGAAAAAGTGTTAGAAACAGTGACAGCTTTTGCGGTTGACTATGGCTTTTCAGTTAAAGGACTGGATTTTTCTCCTATTCAAGGTGGTCATGGTAACATTGAATTTCTCGCACACTTGGAGAAGACAGATTCTCCTCAAAATGATGTTCCAACTTCAATCAAAGAAGTTGTAGCACAAGCACATAAGGAGTTTAAAAAGAATGAAGAAGAAAATGATCGTTTGGAGTTAATCCGAAAGATTGTCCAAGAAAATAAAATTACGACCCAGGAAGAATTGGTAAGATTACTCCAGGCTGAGGGGTTGAAGGCTACTCAGGCTACGGTATCACGTGATATCAATGAAATTGGTATTACCAAGGTGCCAACTGAAGACGGTTCATACATCTATGGGCTCTCAACTGCTCCTAGACGAGTAGGTGGAACTTCTGTTGCTAGTCGCCGCTTGTTGCGTATTGATCGACAACATGCCTTTATGAATATCTTAGTTCAGCCAGGGACTAGTCGTCTCATCAAAAAGATTCTTTTGGATGAATACAAGCATTTGATTTTTAGCTTGATTGCTGATGATGACACGCTCTTTTTGGTTGCTCAGTCAGAATTAGCAGCTATCGAATTACATGGACAAATCGTCAAGTGGGTTGAAGAATAGGAGGAAGCATGCTTCTCGAAATTACGATAAAGAATTTCGCAATTATTGAAGAGATTTCTCTAAACTTTGAGAATGGTATGACTGTTCTTACCGGAGAGACTGGGGCAGGAAAATCCATTATCATTGATGCCATGAATCTTATGTTGGGGCGCACGGGCATCTAGCGAAGTTGTCCGTCATTCAGCCCCCAAGGCGGAGATTCAGGGCTTCTTTTCAATTGAACAAAATCCTGCTTTAGTTAGTCTCTTGGAAGACAATGGGATTCCTGTTGAGGATGAGTTAATTATCCGCCGTGAAATTTTCCAAAATGGTCGAAGTGTTAGCCGTATCAACGGTCAAATGGTCAATTTAACGATTCTTAAAGCTGTCGGCAACTTTCTTGGTAGATATCCATGGACAGCATGATCAAGAAGAACTTATGAGACCTGCTCTTCATAAGCATGCTTGATGCCTTTGTGACAAGGATTTTTCAGGCAAAAAGAATATCAGGAATACTTTGATCGTTACCGTGAGCTAAGAAAGCTGTTCTTGAAAACAGAAAACGAGAAAGAGCATAAGGCTAGAATTGAAATGCTAGCTTTCAGATTGCAGAAATTGAAGCAGCCTCTCTAAAACAGGTGAGGATCTAGCTTTGATGAAGGAGCGAGATAAGCTTCTTAACCATAAGCAGATTGCTGATACCTTTAACAAATGCCTATGTCATGCTGGATAATGAAGATTTTTCGCTTATCAAATGTCCGTTCTGCCATGAATGATCTCCAACTTTGAAGAGTATGATTCTGATTATAAAGAACTCTCTAATAATTTGTCAGAAGCCTACTATGTCCTTTGAGGATGTCACTAAACAGTTAGGAGATCTTGTAGATAATTTAGACTTTGATGCTGGGCGTTTGCAAGAGATTGAACACCGCTTAGATACGATTAATGCAATTACTCGTAAATATGGTGGGACTGTCGATGACGTCTTAGATTATCTGGAAAATTCAAGTAAAGAATATAACCTATTGACTGGAAATTCTAGCTCTTCTGATGCGATGGAACAAGAGCTTAAGCAACTTGAAAAGACTTACTCGCGTCTGCAGAAACCTTGCAAAGGGAACGACATCAGATTGCAAACGCTCTTGAGTCAGAGATAAAGACTGAGTTATGTGATCTGTATATGGATAAGGCTGATTTTAAAGTTGTCTTTACTAAGGGAAATTTAACCGTGATGGTAATGAGCAAGTTGAGTTTTATATTTCAACCAATCCAGGTGAAGGCTTTAAACCGCTTGTTAAGGTTGCTTCAGGAGGAGAATTATCTCGACTCATGTTAGCGATTAAGTCAGCCTTTGCTCGAAAAGAAGATAAAACTAGTATTGTCTTTGATGAGGTTGATACTGGAGTGTCGGGCCGTGTAGCCCAGGCTATCGCACAAAAGATTCATAAGATTGGAAGTCATGGTCAGGTTTTGGCCATCAGTCACCTTCCACAAGTAATCGCCATTGCTGATTATCAGTTCTTTATTTCTAAGGAAAGCGATAATGAGACGACTGTCTCTCGTGTTCGTCTCTTGACACCTGAAGAAAGAGTTGAGGAAATCGCCAAGATGCTTGCAGGTGATAATTTGACTGATGCTGCCTTGAGTCAAGCTAGAGCTTTATTAAAAGTGGATGAACCTGTTTAAGAAAAGAGTTTGGTAAACCTCTCTAGTCATGCTATAATAGAATAAAAAATTGTTTTAAGCGAGAAAAATATGAGTAAAATCAGAATTGTAACCGATTCGTCAATTACGATTGAACCAGAATTGGTTGAAAAATATAATATCACTGTTGTTCCATTGTCAGTTATGATGGATGGTGTCATCTATTCAGATAGTGACCTTCGTGAAGAAGGTCGTTTCCTGGAAATGATGAAGCATAGTAAAGAGTTACCAAAGACAAGTCAACCACCAGTAGGGTTGTTTGCTGAGACATTTGAAAAATTGATTAAAGATGGTGCAGAGCAAATTATAGCTATCCATCTTATGCATACTCTTTCTGGGACATGTGAGGCTTCACGTCAAGGAGCTATCCTTTCAGGAGCTGATGTAACAGTTATAGACTCAGGTTTTATAGATCAGTGCCTAAAATTCCAAGTAGTTGAGGCTGCTAAACTCGCGCAAGCAGGGGCTAGTCTTGAGGACATTGTGGCACATGTAGAAGAAGTGAAAAGTAAATCTGAACTACATATCGGTGTCTCTACCCTTGAAAATCTTGTTAAAGGTGGTCGTATTGGTCATGTTACAGGGCTTTTATCATCATTGCTCAATATTCGTGTTATTATGGAATTGAAGGACTATCAGTTAAATACTGTTGCCAAAGGTCGTGGTGCAAAAACGTTCACGAGATGGTTGGATTCTTACATTGATGCTATCAAGGATCGCAAGGTTGCTGAGATAGGTGTCTCCTATGCTGGAACACCTGTGCTGGCACATGAACTTGCTTCGAAACTTAAAGTATTGGGTGCACCAATTTCAATTCTTGAGACTGGTTCCATCATTCAAACGCACACTGGTGAAGGCGCCTTTGCCGTAATGGTTCGCTATGAATAAATGGAAAGAATCAGAATTACTTAGAAGCTTTGCAGGCTTCTTCTTGTTTTTTCTATTATTTGTGGGGCTACTCATTTTTATTGTACCAAGCAGCCATCAGTCATCAAAGATTTCTGACAAGATAAGGTCTGTGAAAAAAGAAAAGGTAACTTATGTGGCCATTGGAGACTCACTTACTCAAGGTGTGGGTGATAGCAGCAATCAAGGGGGCTTCGTTCCTGTTTTATCACAGGCCTTAGAGTCAGATTTTAATTGGCAAGTGACTCCTCGTAATTATGGTATCGCAGGAAACACTAGCAATCAAATCCTCAAAAGGATGCAGGAGAAGAAGGATATCAAAAGGGATCTCAAAAAGGCAAAATTGATGACTTTGACTGTTGGTGGAAATGATGTGATTCATGTCATTAAGGATAATATCACCAATCTTAATGTGAATACCTTTAGCAGAGCTGCTGTGGGCTATCAAAAGAGATTGCGACAGATTATTGAGCTGGCTCGTAAGGAAAATAAAACATTACCGATTTATATTACTGGTATTTACAATCCTTTTTATCTTAATTTTCCAGAGATGACAGAAATGCAAACCATTGTAGATAATTGGAACCAGTCTACCGAAGAAGTGTCTAAGGAGTACGACAATGTCTACTTTGTTCCAGTTAACGATCTGCTCTATAAGGGAATTAATGGTAAGGGTGGAGTGACGAGCTCTGATGAAACATCACAGTCTACCAAATCATCCCAAGATAGTTTAAACGATGCTCTATTTGAGGAAGATCATTTTCATCCCAACAACACAGGTTATCAAATTATGTCAGATGCGATTTTGAAACGTATAAACCAAACAAAGAAGGAGTGGTCAGGTGAGTAAGGTATGGAAATGGTTATTTTTGGGACTTTTAGCCTTAAATCTAGCCCTAATTAGTGTCGTGACGGTTAGAATAATGACACCAGTCGAAATGAGCCCAGTATCCTTACCTAAAGGAGCTGCTAAAATTGGAAAGTATAGTATGAGTAAAGAGGAGCTTGATGCGTCGCTTAGAGGGTTTGCTCAAGATTATTCTACTGATAAGATGCGTTTCAAGGTCAAAGTGACTAATTCTAAAATTGTTTTTGAGAGTAGTTACAAGGTCTTAGGTTACGCAGTCCCCTTTACTTTACGCCTCTTGTAAGTGAGTCGGGTGCTGTCGTTCTTCAAGTGTCTGAGCTCTCGGCAGGAACCTTGAAGCTCCCTATTTTAGATGCTCTTAATATGATTAAACGTTCAACAAAACTTCCTGATTACATTGTAATTGACAGTAAGAAGGGTAAGGTTATCCTAAATATTCAGTCTATGAAGAATGAGAAGGGGATTACAGCACGTGCTCAAAGCCTTGATTTGGTTAATGACCGTATCGAATTTGACATCTATAAGACAATAAATTAAAAAAGCCTTTACTTTTTGCAAAAAAGCGATTAAATTAGCATTTATTACTTGACCTCATAAGGCTTTTAGGATAAGATAATACTTGTTAAAGCGCTAGAAATATCATTCGCTTATGAATAAATTGGAGGATTGTTACAATGGCTAACAAACAAGATTTGATCGCTAAAGTTGCAGAAGCAACTGAGCTTACAAAAAAAGATTCAGCAGCAGCTGTAGATGCGGTTTTCGCTTCTATCGAAGAATTCCTTGCTGCAGGTGAAAAAGTACAATTGATCGGTTTCGGTAACTTTGAAGTACGCGAACGCGCTGCTCGTCAAGGTCGTAACCCACAAACTGGTGAAGCTATCTCAATCGCAGCTTCTAAAGTTCCTGCATTTAAAGCTGGTAAAGCTCTTAAAGACGCAGTTAAATAATGTTAATCCCCCTAAGCTTTTAGGGGTTTTGATTTATACAAAAAATAAGTTAAGGAAAATTATGAAAACTATAACAGTGGTATTGATCTTTCTTTTGGTTTTTACTGTTATTAAACTATCAGGTATTGTTGCTATCAGCAAACTGATGAAGCCAAGTGAAAAACAAATCGAAGAAGCTCGTCAGAAACGTCTTCAAGCTGAGAAAGAGGGGCAAGGATACTTTTGAAGTCTGGGATGAACGAGACGATGATAGTCTCGTGTAAAAAGAGAAACTCATCCTCAAATAAAGATAAAAAGAGTTTGGAAAAAATCCAAGCTCTTTTTGGTTATCTGTCAATATAGTGCAGTTTTCCACGAAAGTCTTCAAGAGTTTCATAACCTTTTTTTGCCATGATTTCTTTAAGTTCTTTAGTGATGCGATCAAAGACAGCGACACCTTCTTTTTGAAGGGCAGTACCCACTTGTACCATACTTGCACCACAAAGGATGTGTTCAAAGGCATCACGACCAGATTTGACACCACCAGTACCAATAATTTGGATTTCAGGTTTCAGACGTTGGTAGAAAGCATGGACGTTTGCCAAAGCAGTAGGTTTAATGTAATCACCACCAATACCACCGAAGCCATTTTTTGGTTTGATGACAACAGATTCATCTTCAATGTAAAGTCCATTACCAATAGAGTTCACACAGTTAACGAAGACAAGAGGGAATTGGTTGAAAACAGCAGCTGCTTGGTCAAAGTGCACAATATCAAAGTATGGTGGTAATTTCACACCAAGAGGTTTTGTAAAGTAAGAGAAGACTTCAGTAAGGATCTCGGTTGTTGTTTCAAAATCATAGGCAATTTGAGGTTTACCTGGAACGTTAGGACATGAGAGGTTGAGTTCAACGAGTCCCTCATAGTCACTTTTTTGAACTTTTTTAAGAATAGTGTGTGTTTCTTCTTGTGAGAGTCCCACTAGTGAGAGGAAATGGTTTTTTTGGTATTGGGTTGATTTTGCAATTCAATGACATAGTCAAGGTAGTATTCAAAACCGTTATTTGGCAAGCCCATTGAGTTGATTGACCCAAGAGGTACATTAACATAACGAGGTTCTGGATTACCAGGACGGGCCTCAAGTGTCCCTGTTTTTGTGACGAATGAACCAGCAGCTGAAGCTTCAACCTCTGCCAGCTCTTCTTTGGTCATGCAGTAAACACCAGCAGCATTCATAAGACAGTTATCAAACGTAAAGTTACCAACTTTTGTAGCAGTGGAAACCATAAGATCCTCCTTTAAAGATCACAATGTAAAATGTTACTATTTCATTTCATTTTAGCATGAAAGAAGGCCTAAAACAAGGAAATAATGGATAGGTATAAGCTTCTGACTTAAAAATCTGATTAGTTTTAATTTGCAAAGGAAAGGAACAGTAGAATTTTACAGAATTTTGATATTTTGCTAGCTTTTTCAATGTTTTTTGGGTAGAATAGATAGAGTAAATGGGTTTAACCCAAAATAAAAAGGAGACATAACTAATGGTAAAATTGGTTTTCGCTCGCCACGGTGAGTCTGAATGGAACAAAGCTAACCTTTTCACAGGTTGGGCTGACGTAGATCTTTCTGAAAAAGGTACTCAACAAGCTATCGACGCTGGTAAATTGATCAAAGAAGCTGGTATCGAATTTGATCAAGCATACACTTCAGTATTGAAACGTGCGATCAAAACAACTAACCTGGCTCTTGAAGCCTCTGACCAACTTTGGGTTCCAGTTGAAAAATCATGGCGCTTGAACGAACGTCACTACGGTGGTTTGACTGGTAAAAACAAAGCAGAAGCTGCTGAACAATTTGGTGATGAGCAAGTTCACATCTGGCGTCGTTCATACGATGTTTTGCCTCCAAGCAATGGATCGTGATGATGAGCACTCAGCACACACTGACCGTCGTTATGCTTCACTAGACGACTCAGTAATTCCAGATGCTGAAAACTTGAAAGTTACTTTGGAACGTGCCCTTCCATTCTGGGAAGATAAAATCGCTCCAGCTCTTAAAGATGGTAAAAACGTATTCGTAGGTGCACACGGTAACTCAATCCGTGCCCTTGTTAAACACATCAAAACAATTGTCAGATGACGAAATCATGGATGTTGAAATTCCAAACTTCCCACCATTGGTATTCGAATTTGACGAATAAATTGAACGTTGTTAACGAATACTACCTCGGAAAATAAGCTAAGAAAAGTAGATATTAAGAACAATTAGAAAAGTTGACTTTGGTCAGCTTTTTTGTTTTTCTGAAAAAAAATATAAAAAACGGTCAGAAAAGTCAGTCAATTCAGTATTTTTTCCTTGACTTTCGAAATTGGAAAGATGTATCATATAAAACAAGATACATCGAAAGGAAATGAGTCAAATGACATTCGCAACTACAACTATCTTGCTATTGCGTAATGAGGGCTAGTGCAAAAGCATTAGTCCTGTTTGGCTTACCAAGCGGGAGTTCAAAACATCTCGCTTGGGTTTCCGAGTGAGATGTTTTTTTACTACTATTGTTTTTACTTTTAGAAAGAGGATTGTCTATGCGTAAAGTGGAGTTTCTTGATACAAGCCTTCGAGATGGGGAACAAACACCAGGTGTTAACTTCTCAATCAAAGAAAAAGTTGCTATTGCAAAGCAACTTGAAAAATGGGGAATTTCTGTAATTGAAGCTGGTTTCCCTGCAGCTAGCCCAGATTCATTTGAAGCAGTAAAACAAATTTCAGCTGCTATGACTACTACAGCAGTTTCTGGTTTGGCTCGTTCTGTAAAGTCTGATATTGATGCTTGTTATGAAGCTATTAAGGATGCAAAATTCCCACAATGTCATGTCTTTATTGCAACAAGTCCTATTCATCGTGAATTTAAGTTGAAGAAATCAAAAGAAGAAATTCTTGAGATTATCAAAGAACATGTGACTTATGCGCGTGAACGTTTTGATGTTGTTGAGTTTTCACCTGAAGATGCTACTCGTACAGAGCTCGATTATCTCTTGGAAGTTGTTCAAACAGCAGTTGATGCCGGTGCGACTTATATTAATATTCCGGATACAGTGGGTTTTACAACTCCTGAAGAGTTCGGTCATATTTTCAAATATCTCATTGAAAATGTTAAATCAGATCGTGAAATTATCTTTAGTCCTCACTGTCACAATGACCTTGGTATGGCTGTAGCTAACACACTTGCAGCTATTAAAAATGGTGCTGGCCGTGTTGAAGGAACTGTGAATGGTATCGGTGAACGTGCCGGAAATGCAGCGCTTGAAGAAGTGGCAGTGGCACTTAATATCCGTGAAGACTACTATCAAGCAACAAGTGATATTGTGCTTAATGAGACAGTCAACACTGCTGAACTTGTATCTCGATATTCAGGTATCGCTATTCCTAAGAATAAAGCTGTTGTTGGTGGGAATGCCTTTTCTCATGAATCTGGTATCCACCAAGATGGTTTCCTTAAAAATCCTCTTACTTATGAAATCATTACACCCGAGTTGGTTGGGGTTAAGAAAAGCTCACTTCCACTTGGTAAATTGTCAGGTCGCCATGCCTTTATTGAAAAATTAAAAGAACTTGAGCTTGACTTTGTTGAAGAAGATATCAAACCACTCTTTGCTAAATTCAAGCGCTTGGCTGATAAAAAACATGAAATTACTGATGCTGATATTCGTGCACTTGTTGCTGGGACTAATGTTGAAAATCCAGAAGGCTTCCATTTCCAAGATCTTCGCTTGACAACTAATCCTGATGAAACAATTACTGCTGCAGTTAGCTTGGTAAATGAAGACGGGGAAGCTGTAGAATTTTTGGCAAATGGCCAAGGATCAGTTGAAGCTATCTTCAATGCTATCGATAAGTTCTTCAATCAAACAGTCCGCTTGATTTCTTATAATATCGATGCCATAACTGATGGTATTGATGCCCAAGCACGTGTACTTGTATCTGTAGAAAATGTGGACACAGATACAATCTTCAACGCTTCAGGTTTGGATTTTGACGTCTTGAAAGCTTCAGCAATTGCATATATTAATGCGAATACGCTGGTTCAAAAAGAAAATGCTGGTGAGATGGCACGTAAGGTTTCTTATCGTGACCTTCCATAAGCCAAAGAGGATTTAAACATGACAAAAGAAAATTGTAACACTTTCAGGTGATGGAATTGGACCTGAAATTATGGCAGCAGGTCTTGAAGTTCTTGAAAAAGTAGCTTCAAAAATTGGATTTGATTATGACGTTGATGCTAAACCATTTGGTGGTGCTGGTATTGATGCTGAGGGTCATCCACTTCCTAAAGCTACTCTAGAAGCTGCTAAATCGGCAGATGCTATCCTTTTGGCTGCTATTGGCGGACCTAAATATGATAATGCGCCAGTACGTCCTGAACAAGGACTTTTGGCCATTCGTAAAGAGTTGAATCTCTTTGCTAATATCCGTCCTGTCCGCATCTTTGATGCTTTGAAACACTTGTCACCTCTTAAACCAGAGCGTATCGAGGGCGTAGATTTTGTCGTTGTTCGTGAGCTTACAGGTGGGATTTACTTTGGTGAGCATATTCTCGAGGAAGATAAGGCTCGTGATATAAATGATTATTCAGCAGATGAGATTCGTCGTATCATGCGTCGTGCCTTCAAGATTGCCCAAGGTCGTGGCAAAAAGGTTACTAGCATTGATAAACAAAATGTTTTGGCGACCTCTAAATTGTGGCGTAAGGTTGCTGATGAAGTTTCTTTGGAGTTTCCAGATGTAACTCTTGAACACCAACTCGTTGATAGTGCCGCAATGATTATGATTACCAACCCAGCTCGTTTTGATGTGGTTGTGACAGAAAATCTCTTTGGTGATATCTTATCTGATGAGTCAAGTGTTCTTCCAGCACCTAGGTGTTATGCCGTCTGCTAGTCATTCTGAAAACGGTCCAAGTCTTTATGAACCGATTCATGGTTCAGCACCAGACATCGCTGGTCAAGGTATTGCCAACCCAATTTCAATGATTTTATCAGTAGCTATGATGTTACGTGAAAGTTTTAATGAAACTGAAGGGGCAGAATTGATTGAAAATGCTGTTGATAAGACCTTGAACCAAGGCATCTTGACACGTGATTTGGGTGGTCAGGCTTCGACTGCTGAAATGACAGCAGCTATTATTAGCAACTCTTAAACTCATGACACTAAAACTAGTGTTACTAAGGTTTTGTTGGTGTGGAATCTAGTCATCTTATCCGTTTATGGACTTGATAAACATAAGGCTATTCAACATAAGAGACGGATTTCTGAGAAGTCATTATTATTGCAGACTATTATCTTTGGTGGTATTGGTGCCTTCTAGGTGGGAGACTATTTAGAAAATTAACAAATGGTACTTTAAGTTCTGCTGGCTTTCAGGGATTGTTATAGATGTCGTTCTTTATACCTTATCCTAACGAAGCTGGATTAACCAACCTTAGATTATAATTGGAGTATTTTATGAGCGGAAAATCAATTTTCGATAAACTTTGGGACCGCCACGTAATTGGTGATGAGGGCAACCCCAACTTATGTATGGACCAACATTATATTCATGAAGTGACTAGTCCCTGCTTTCTTCGTGATGCTGGACGTAAAGTAAGGCGTCCAGATCTCGACTTTTGGGACCTTTGACCATAATGTTCCAACTGTGAATATCTTTGATATTAGAGATGCTATTTCTAAGGCACAAATTGATAAACTTGCTGAAAATGTCATTGAGTTTGGTATTGACAATGCGTCACATGGTTCGGATAAGCAAGGAATTGTACATATGGTTGGTCCAGAAACAGGACGTACGCAACCAGGTAAGTTTATTGTTTGTGGGGATAGTCACACAGCTACCCACGGTGCCTTTGGAGCTATAGCCTTTGGTATTGGAACGAGTGAGGTTGAGCATGTCTTTGCTACACAGACACTTTGGCAAGTCAAACCTAAAAAGATGTTGGTAGAATTCACTGGGAAGCCTCAGAAAGGCATTTATTCAAAAGATTACATTCTCGCCTTGATTGCTAAATATGGGGTTGCTTGTGGAGTGGGTTATGTTGTAGAGTACCGCGGTGAGGCAATTGACCGTTTGACTATGGAAGAACGTATGACAATCTGTAATATGTCAATTGAATTTGGTTCGAAAATGGGAATTATGAATCCAGACCAAACAACATATGATTATATGCGTGGTCGAGAATGTGTTCCTGAGGATTTTGATGCAGCAGTAGCTGACTGGAAGACACTAGTTAGTGATGATGATGCAGAATACGATAAAGTCATTCGAATGGATGTTTCTGAGTTGGCACCAATGGTCACATGGGGAACTAATCCATCTATGGGGGTAGATTTTGATACGCCTTTCCCTGAAGTTCGAGATATGAATGATGAGCGTGCATACCATTATATGGGTCTTCGTCCGGGTCAAAAAGCAGAAGACATTAATCTTGGGTATATCTTTATTGGGTCTTGTACTAATGCTCGCTTGAGTGACTTGCAGTTGGCAGCCAGAATTGTTAAAGGTAAGAAGATTTCCCCTAATTTGACAGCTATTGTGGTTCCAGGTTCTAGACCTGTTAAACGAGCTGCAGAGAAAATTGGGTTGGATAAGATATTTAAAGATGCTGGTTTTGAATGGAGAGAGCCAGGATGCTCAATGTGTCTTGGAATGAATCCAGATAAAGTGCCTGATGGGGTCCATTGTGCTTCAACAAGTAATCGAAATTTTGAGGATCGACAAGGGTTTGGAGCAAAAACACACCTTTGTAGTCCTGCAATGGCAGCGGCAGCAGCTATCGCCGGACATTTCGTTGATGTTCGCCGAATGCCAGAAGTACAATAAGGAGGAAACATGGAAAAATTTACCATTTATACCGGTACGACAGTTCCATTGATGAATGATAACATCGATACCGACCAGATTCTTCCCAAACAGTTTCTCAAACTGATTGACAAAAAAGGTTTTGGAAAATATTTGATGTATTCTTGGCGTTATAAAGATAACAAATACACTGAGGATCCTGATTTTGTTTTTAACCGACCTGAATATCGTAAAGCAACTATTTTAATAACAGGCGATAATTTCGGTGCAGGTTCATCTCGTGAACATGCTGCGTGGGCCCTAGCTGACTACGGATTTAAAGTTGTTATTGCAGGTTCCTTCGGAGACATTCACTATAATAATGAACTTAATAATGGGATGTTACCAATTGTTCAACCGATAGAAGTACGTCGAAAATTGGAACAATTAAAACCTACTGATGAAGTGACGGTAGACTTAGAACAACAAAAAATTATTTCACCGGTTGGTGAGTTCACTTTTGAAATTGATGGTGAATGGAAACATAAACTTTTAAATGGATTAGATGATATAGGGATTACCATGCAGTATGAGGATTTGATAACCGAGTACGAAAAACATCGTCCAAGCTATTGGCAGTAATAGTCTTATATTTTCGAATATTCCGAAAATTACTTGCCTGATAGCTATGAACATGGTAAAATATATGTATTATAAATTAAATGGAGAACACACATTATGACTAAACATGTCCAATGGGATGGTAACCTTAACCAAGAAGGTTTTGAAATTCTTAAAGGTGAAGGTGGATGTATCGTTACACCAACTAAAGTTGGTTATATTATTATGACTAGCGATAAAGCTGGTTTGGAACGTAAATTCGAAGCTAAGGAACGTAACCGTAACAAACCAGGTGTTGTTCTTTGCGGAAGCATGGATGAGTTGCGTGCATTGGCACAATTGACTCCTGAAATTGATGCTTTCTATCAAAAGCACTGGGATGAAGACATTCTTCTTGGATGTATTCTTCCGTGGCGTGAGGATGCTTACGCAAAACTCCAAGCATTTGGTGATGGCCGTGAAGAGCTTATGACTGATGCACGTGGAACATCATGTTTCGTTATTAAATTTGGTAAACCTGGTGAGCAAATTGCTAAAGAAATGTGGGAAAAAGAAGGTAAAATGGTTTATGCTTCATCAGCAAACCCTTCAGGTAAAGGTAACCGTGGTAAGGTTGAAGGTATTGGTGAACGTATTGAAAATGCTGTTGACCTTGTCATTGAAGCTGATGAATACGTTGCGTCAATTCAGCCTGATAAAACTGTTGAAACACGTTATGAACAAGGTGTTATGGTATCAATGGTTGATGCAGGCGGTAAATTAATTCCTGAACAAGGTGAGGGAAGCCGTTCAGTAGAACCATGTCCAGTAGTTATCCGTAAGGGTCTTGATATAGATAAAATTATGATGAACCTTTCAGACCACTTTAATTCTTGGAACTACCGTCAAGGTGAGTATTATTAAGAAAATAATGTCTTCAAGAAAGCAGAACCCTTGGTTCTGCTTTTAATATGCTTAAAAACTTGTGATATAATACTATTTGAATAGATTTCTTTAATTTTTTCTAGAAACCTAAATTATTATTTGACAAAAAATAATGTTGAAAGGAGCCCTTCATGTTTGCACAATTGGATACAAAATCAGTATATAGCTTCATGGACAGTGTTGTAGATTTAAACACCTATGTAAAACGTGCCAAAGAGCTTGGTTATCAAAGCATTGGTTTGATGGATCGTGATAATCTCTATGCGGCCTATCATTTTGCCCAGCTTGCAATCAGAAATGGTTTACGTCCTTTAATTGGAACAGAAGCTAATTTATTCTATGAAGGGAGAAAAATTCCCTTTCGCCTATTAGCTAAAAATAATCAGGGCTATAAAAACTTGATGAAGTTGGCAACAGAGCTGTCTTCAGGACAGCGGGAGTTTACATATTTTTCAGACTATCTGAATGACATTGCCCTAATTCTTCCAAGTGAGGACTGGGAGCCTGGGATGAGTCTTGGCTCAGAAGTTTTCATTGGGGTAAGACCTGAGGATGCTGGTAAAGAGTTTGATTATCCTGTGGTTCCTTTACATACAGTGCGTTACTTTGAAAATGCAGATCGCTCGACTATCCAGACGTTACATGCTATCTCACAAAATGTGTCCTTGTCTGAGGTATCCATCTGTCCTATGAATCAGCTCCTTTTCTCGGCCAAAGAAATGGAAGAAGCTTATAGTAAGCTTCCAGAGGCTTTAAACAATTTGAATCAGCTTGTTTCAGACGTCTCTTATCAATTTGATACAAATCTCAAGCTTCCTCGTTTTAATCGTGAAATGCCAGCAGTTGATCAATTGCGTCAGTTAGCTCAATCTGGATTAGATAGTAAAGCGTTAAGAGAACCAGCTTATCAGGAACGTTTAGACAAGGAATTGTCAATAATACATCAAATGGGTTTTGATGACTATTTCTTGATTGTCTGGGACTTGTTACGTTTTGGTCGTAGTCGAGGTTATTATATGGGAATGGGACGTGGATCTGCTGCAGGGAGTTTGGTAGCTTATGTCCTTGATATTACTGGAATTGATCCAGTTAAAAATGATTTACTTTTCGAGCGTTTCCTAAATGAAGAGCGTTATAGCATGCCTGATATTGATATCGACTTGCCTGATATCTATCGAAGCGAGTTTCTTCATTATGTTAGGGACCGTTATGGTAGTAAGCACTCTGCACAGATTGTTACTTTTTCAACTTTTGGGGCTAAGCAGGCTATCCGAGATGTTTTTAAACGTTTTGGAGCTAAGGAATTTGAATTATCCCAACTCAGTAAAAAAATATCTTTTCGAGATACTTTGACAACTGTCTATGAGAAAAATATGTCATTTAGACAGTTGATTAATCAGAGACAGGAATTTCAGAGGGCTTTTGAGATTGCTAAGGCTATTGAAGGCCAGCCAAGACAGACCTCAATCCATGCTGCTGGTATAGTGATGAGCGATGATGACCTGACCAATCATATTCCTCTTAAGGCAGGTGAGGACATGATGGTTACACAGTACGATGCTTCCGCAGTCGAGGCCAATGGTTTGCTTAAGATGGATTTCTTGGGGCTTCGAAATTTGACCTTTGTTCAAAAAATGAAGGAAAAGCTAGAAGAAGAGCAGGGCATCACTATTGATATCAAATCCATTGACTTGGAAGATCCACAGACCCTAGCACTTTTTGCCAGTGGTAAGACAAAGGGAATTTTTCAGTTTGAGCAGGCAGGTGCCATAAACCTCCTTAAACGGATTAAACCGGCTAAGTTCGAAGAAGTCGTAGCGACAACCTCTCACTTAACCGTCCTGGAGCTAGCGATTATACAGATAATTTCATTGCTCGTAAATATGGTAAGGAGAAAGTAGATCTCATTGACCCAGTGGTTGCTCCAATTCTTGAACCTACCTATGGTATCATGCTTTATCAGGAGCAGGTTATGCAGATTGCCCAAGTATTTGCTGGCTTTAGCCTTGGAAAAGCCGATTTGCTTCGTCGGGCAATGTCTAAAAAAGATGCCAATGAAATGTCCAAGATGTCCGAACAGTTCATGGAAGGAAGTCGTCAGTTAGGGACGTGACCCACAGGTTGCTAAACGTCTCTTTAGTATGATAACTAAGTTTGCAGGATATGGTTTTAATAAAAGTCATGCCTATGCTTATTCAGCCCTAGCCTTCCAATTAGCTTATTTTAAAACGCATTATCCTCAGATATTCTATGACGTCATGTTAAATTATTCGTCAAGTGATTACATTAGGGATGCAATTGAAAATGGCTTTTCCTTAGCTAGCCTGGATATTAATAGAATTCCTTATATGGACAAGATTTCTGATGGAAAGATTGTACTAGGTCTAAAAACCATAAAAGGTTTGCCCAGAGATTTTGCACTTTGGATTATTGAGGATCGCCAACAAAATGGTAAATACATTTCTATAGAGGATTTTTTGACACGTATTCCTAGTAAATATCAAAAAGTAGATATTTTGACACCTTTGATCCAAATAGGATTATTTGATCGTTTTGAGCCTAATAGACGGAAAATCATCGGAAACTTAAGCAACCTCTTTACTTTTGTTAATGAATTAGGGAGTTTGTTTGCAGAGTCGTCTTATTCTTGGGTGGAGTATGAAGACTATAGTCAGACAGAACGCTACAGTATAGAGCAGGATTTACTAGGAGTTGGACTTAGTACACATCCATTACATTTAGCTCAAAAAATGGCGTCACGGCCCTACCAACCAATTTCTGAGTTGACTTTAAACAGTAAGGCTACAGTTTTGGTCCAGCTTGAATCAGTTCGCATTATCAGAACGAAAAAGGGAGACCAGATGGCTTTCCTAAGTGTTTTTGATGGGGTGAATAAACTGGATGTCACTCTTTTTCCAGAAACTTATTTCTATCACAAAGATAAGTTAAGCGAAGGTAGTCTCTTTTATCTAGAAGGACGAACTCAAGAGCGCGACGGACGTCTTCAATTAATTTTGTCAAATATAGAGGAGGCTAGCACTGAGCGTTTCTGGATTTTACTAGAGAATCATAATAAAGATTTAGAAGTTTCTCACATTTTATCCAAGTATCCTGGACATATTCCTGTGGTTATTCGTTATCAGGGAAGCAAGGAAACAATAGTTAGTCAACGATATAAAGTGTCTAAGAACGAAGAACTCAGTAGGGAATTAGCACCTTTTGTGTTGAAAACGGTTTTACGTTAAAAAAACCGATAAAACTTTTCAAATTTAAAGCCATTTATAATTCTTTGTGTTATAATGAAAATGTTAAATATATAAAAGGAGTATCAGGAATAATGAAACGTATTGCTGTTTTGACCAGTGGTGGAGATGCCCCTGGTATGAACGCTGCCGTTCGTGCAGTTGTTCTCAAAGCAATTTCTGAAGGAATTGAAGTATTCGGCATTAACCGTGGATACGCTGGTATGGTTGAAGGAGATATCTTCCAACTTGATGCCAAACGCGTAGAAAACATCCTTAGCCGTGGTGGCACTTTCCTTCAGTCTGCTCGCTATCCCGAGTTTGCCCAACTTGAAGGTCAACTTAAAGGTATTGAGCAACTTAAAAAATATGGAATCGAAGGTGTAGTTGTTATTGGTGGAGATGGTTCTTACCATGGTGCTATGCGTTTGACTGAACATGGTTTCCAGCAGTTGGTCTCCCAGAACTATCGATAACGATATCGTTGGTACAGACTATACAATTGGTTTTGATACAGCCGTTGCAACTGCAACAGAAGCTTTGGATAAAATCCAAGATACAGCTTTCAGTCATGGACGTACTTTTGTCGTTGAGGTAATGGGACGTAACGCTGGTGATATCGCTCTTTGGGCTGGTATTGCTTCAGGTGCTGACCAAATTATCGTACCTGAAGAAGAGTACGACATCAACGAAGTGGTTCGTAAAGTTAAAGAAGGTTACGAATCTGGCGAAAAATCTCACCACATTATTGTGCTTGCTGAAGGTGTTATGGGTGCTGAAGAATTTGCAGCTAAAATGAAAGAAGCTGGAGATACTTCAGATCTTCGTGCAACAAATCATTGGACACGTGGTTCGTGGTGGTTCACCAACTGCGCGTGACCGTGTTCTTGCTTCATGGATGGGTGCACATGCCGTTGATCTTCTTAAAGAAGGAATTGGTGGTGTTGCTGTTGGTATCCACAATGAAGAGCTTGTTGAAAGCCCAATCCTTGGTACAGCAGAAGAAGGCGCTTTGTTCAGTCTTACTGAAGACGGTAAAATTATCGTTAATAATCCACACAGAGCTCGTCTTGACTTTGCAGATCTTAACCGTTCTTTAGCTAACTTGAAATAATAGCGGTTCTACTAATTATTGTTAATCCGTCGCAAAAGCGACAATAAATATAAGGGAGTTTTTATTTATCATGAATAAACGTGTAAAAATCGTTGCAACACTTGGTCCTGCGGTTGAAATCCGTGGCGGCAAGAAATTTGGTGAAGATGGTTACTGGAGTGAAAAACTTGACCCTGATGCATCTGCTAAAAACATTGCTCAATTGATCAAGGAAGGTGCCAACGTTTTCCGTTTCAACTTCTCACATGGTGACCACGCTGAACAAGGTGAACGTATGGATGTCGTTCGTATGGCTGAATCTATTGCTGGTCAAAAAGTAGGTTTCCTTCTTGACACTAAGGGACCTGAAATCCGTACTGAATTGTTTGAAGGTGATGCTAAAGAGTATGCATACAAAACTGGTGAACAAATCCGTATTGCTACTAAACAAGGTCTCAAATCAACTCGCGACGTTATTGCTTTGAACGTTGCAGGTGCACTTGACGTTTTTGACGATGTAGAAGTTGGTAAACAAGTTCTTGTCGATGATGGTAAACTTGGTCTTCGTGTTGTGGACAAGATGCTGAAAAACGTGAATTCATCGTTGAAGTTGAAAATGATGGTATCATCGCTAAACAAAAAGGTGTAAACATCCCTTACACTAAAATTCCTTTCCCAGCACTTGCTGAACGTGATAATGCTGATATTCGTTTTGGTCTCGAACAAGGTATTAACTTTATCGCAATCTCATTTGTACGTACTGCAAAAGACGTACAAGAAGTTCGTGCTATCTGTGAAGAAACTGGTAACGGTCACGTTCAATTGTTGGCTAAAATCGAAAACCAACAAGGTATCGACAACATCGATGAAATTATCGAAGCTGCTGACGGTATCATGATTGCTCGTGGTGATATGGGTATCGAAGTACCATTCGAAATGGTTCCAGTTTACCAAAAAATGATTATCACTAAAGTTAACGCTGCTGGTAAAGTTGTTGTTACAGCTACAAACATGCTTGAAACAATGACAGAAAAACCACGTGCAACTCGTTCTGAAGTATCTGACGTATTCAACGCAGTTATCGATGGTACAGATGCTACAATGCTTTCTGGTGAGTCTGCAAATGGTAAATACCCAGTTGAATCAGTTCGTACAATGGCTACAATTGATAAAAACGCTCAAACTCTTCTTAAAGAGTATGGTCGTCTTGATTCATCAACATTTGACCGTTCAACTAAGACTGAAGTAGTTGCGTCTGCAGTTAAAGATGCTACTAACTCAATGGATATCAAACTTGTTGTTGCTCTTACTGAATCAGGTAACACTGCTCGTTTGATTTCTAAATACCGTCCAGAAGCTGATATCTTGGCTGTAACATTCGATGAAATTACTCAAAAATCATTGATGCTTAACTGGGGTGTTATTCCAGTTGTTACTGAAACACCTTCATCTACTGATGATATGTTTGAAGTTGCTGAGCGTGTTGCTCTTGAATCAGGTCTTGTAGAATCTGGTGACAACATTGTTATCGTTGCTGGTGTTCCTGTTGGTACAGGTGGTACAAACACTATGCGTATCCGCACAGTTAAATAATATAAGTTATACTTAAATATAAAGAAGGTCCGTGAGGATCTTTTTTTTTTGGCTCTTTGTCAACTGTAGTGGGTAGATGAAAAGCTAAATTCTTGAGAGGACCAGTTTGGTCTTCTCTTTTTTAATATTTACTGCCATCAAAATCCGTTTCTTAAAGTTTTCAAAGTTCCTGAAGCCAAAGGCATTTCGCTTAATGACCTTGATGAGATTGTTCGTTGCTTCCAGTTTTGCGTTTGAATACGGCAGTTCGAGGGCGTTGATAATCTTGTTTTATCTTTCAAAAGTTTAAAAACTGTCTGAAAGATAGTACGCTGGAACTCGTCTCTTCAATGAGGTCAAAGAAATGGTCCGAGTTCTTCTCTTGGAAATGGAAAAGTAAAAGTTGGTAGAGTTCATAATGTTCTCTCAGTTCTTGAGAGTATGACAGTAGCTTTTCTAGGATTTCCTTGTTGGTTAAATGCGCACGAAAAGTCGGACGATAAAAGCGTTTATCGTTGAGTTTGCGACTATCTTGTTGGATCAGTTTCCAGTAGCGTTTCAGGGCACGATATTCCTGTGACTGACGGTCCAAATGGTTCATGATTTGAATGCGGACGCGGTTCATAGCACGACTAAGGTGTTGCACAATGTAAAGCGATCGAGGACAATCTTAGCGTTAGGGAATAATTTTCTGGCGATGTCGTAATAAGGGCTAAACATGTCCATAGTGATGACTTTAACGCGATTTCTATCCTGTCTGGAATAGCGTAGGAAGTGGTTTCTAATCGTTGCTTGCGTGCGTCCGTCGAGGATTGTGATGACTTTTAATGAGTCGAAATCCTGAGCGATGAAACTCATTTTTCCTTCTTGAAGCCGTACTCATCCCAGCTATATTCTCAGGCAGCCAATTCTAGTCGGTTTTAAATTGGAACTCATTTAGCTTGCGACTGACGGTTGAGGTAGAGACGGCAAGGCGCTTGGCAATGTCGGTCATAGACTGTTTTTCAATGAGCAATTGAGCGATTTTCTGATAGACGACGGTTGCGATTTGGTGATTCTTCTTGACCAGAGAAGTTTCCGCGACAGCCATTTTTCCGCACTCCTTACACTTGAAACGGCGCTTTTTCAGGCGAATGAGAGTTCGGTAGCCAGCACACTCCAGATACGGGATTTTAGAGGCTTTCTGGAAGTCGTATTTGCCCATCTGTCCCTTGCAGGCAGGACATTTAGGAGACTCGTAATCCAAGTAACCGTGAAGTTCTTTGTGCATTCCCATATCGTATTCATTAGTGATGATAATATTTTTGTCTTTTATTCCAAGAAAATTTGTGATAAGATTTAGTTGTTCCATATGAGTCTTTCTAAAATGATGGTTTAGTCGCTTTTCATTATAGGTCATATGGGACTTTTTTTCTACAATCAAAAAGGCTCCATAATCTCCATAGAGGATTTACCCACTACAGAAATTATAGAGCCTTTTTTTTTAGTTTTATATTCTATTTAACTATAAAATTTATCTAGTGGAAAATACTATATAGATTATATTTGAGGAAGTTGATTAATGGGGGTATATAAAATAGCTGAGTTGGTTATAAATGAGTATTATGATAAATTACATGATTTTTCTTTGAATCTTAGCTTTTATTTTGATTGTAAATTCCTAGAAGATTCAGGTATAGCTGTAATAGTTTACGCTTTACACTCCTATTTTAAATCGCTAGCTAAATTCAATTGCTTAAGATAATTTGCCTAGAAATATATTGTCTTAGCTACATTTATTTAAAGAGTACTTTTGAAATTTGTTAAAGCTCCTAAAAACTTTCAAAAAGATAATGAAGAGACATTTTATGAAGTTAACCATAATCATTAAGATTTAGAAATTTAAACATTTCCTTTGAATTCATTTTTTAAAATTAATTAATATAATCGCTTTCTTTAAAATAATGAAATCTTAAAATTATCTTTTTGAACAATTTTAAATACTGCTAAACATACGCATATATTTTATATAGAGATACTGTCAATAATTATGTGTAAACACTCAAGTAGAGTTGAAGAATGTTAATCAAATAAGCTTTCAAGTGTGTCAGCACATTGGCCAAACCCTTTATGGATGCGTTGATTTTGCTTGAAATTATAATCTTCAAACAGGGTAACTAAATAACGTTCCAGAGCCTCCTCGTTAGGAAAAAGAACCTTCTTTTTCGTTTGACGTTTGATTTCTTTGTTAAGAGACTCAATGAGGTTTGTCGAATAAATGCTATGCCAAATCTGGTAGGGAAACTGATAAAAAGTTAAAAGATTATCCGTATTCTCCAGACTTTCCATGACTTTCCTATACTTTGGTTTCCATTCGGCGATAAAGTTCTCTAAAGCTTGCACTGCCATTTCTAAATTTTCAGCACGATAAATCGTTTTAAATTGCTCCAGAATAACCGCTCTATCTGCTCGTTTCACTTTACTAGCTAGATTTCGACTAATATGAATTAAGCAACGTTGTTGTTTAGCTAATGGGTAAGCCTGATTGATAATCTGTTCAAGCCCCTTGAAGCCATCGGTCACTACAAGAGAAACCTGTTGGATTCCTTGGTTTTGAAGCTTGTCTAACAGGGTGGACCAAGAAGCATTGTTTTCATTTGGGGCGATTTCATATCCAAGAACAGCCTTCTGTCCTTCTGGTGTAATGCCAAGTGCGATATGAATACATTCTTTACTAACGGTTCCACGTCTTAAGGGAAGATAGGTTCCGTCAAGAAATAAAACAGAGTAATTGGCTTCTAAGCTTCGCTCATGAAAAGTAGCGACATTCTCCTGAGTTGCTTTTGAGATATTAGAAATTGTGGCAGGACTATAGTGATGACCATACATTCGCTCGATGATATCCCTAATTTCTCGAGTCGTTACACCGGTTTGATAGAGTTTGATAACCATCTCTTCCAAGTGGTCATCTCGACGTCCATAAGCGGGAAGCAAAGCTGGACTAAAGTTCCCATTACGATCTCTAGGAATGCTCAACTGAACAGTCCCATATTTGGTTTCGAATTTCCGTGCATAGCTTCCGTTACGACTATTCCCAGAATTATAGCCTAATTTATCGTAAGGTTCATACCCTAAAAAGGCTGATAACTCTGCTTGAAGCAGATCATTCATAGCTGTTTCAAGAGAAGTACGGAAAAATTCATCACTATCTTGCTTTTGGGCTAGGAAGTTAAGTAATTCTTTGGTAAACTGAGTCATAGGAATAAATCTCTTTCTAGTAATGTTTTGCAACTCTACTATAACGGATTTATTCCTTTTTGTGTTTACACAACTTATTTTACACTACCTATATAGACTTGGATAAAGTTATATTTATACAAAAAATAAATTTACTTTGCTGATCGTGTTAGAATGTTAAACGATTAATATTTTAAAATACTTTTAATCTCATTGAGGGGTAATATGCTTTAATGTTAGGTGTGGAGGATTACCAAAGTGGGTAAAGATTTATTAAATAATTGTATAAGTAGATTTTCAATTCGTAAACTCAATGTAGCCGTGTGCTCTGTCTTACTTGGAACTCTTGTAATGCTTGGTACTGATAACAAAGTTTTAACAGACGAGTTAACTACAGAAGTTCAAACAGTGCCGCTACACCACTAGTCAAGATGCACAACTATAATAGTACATTGGCATTAATTATTGCGAGCGAAGCAACAAGTGAAACTGAAATATCAGTTACAGATAGCCAAGCAAGAGTTAAAGCTGAAGCTTCTCAATCTACAGATAATGGTAGTTGAACTGATAAATAGATGGATTCATCAAGTCAAACATCAGAAGCCAAGAATCATGAATCATCTTTCACATCTCAAGCCTCCTTAGAGAATTTGGTAGTTGCTAACGGTTAGACAAATACTTCAGCACTTGCTGTAAATAATGAATTAGAGGCAACTGAGGTAGCCATAATGAATACTGAATCAGATTACTGATAACAACGGCTATACAACTGATTGAGTTTCTAAAGACAAAGAAGCACATTCTTCTATAAATGAAGTCTGGGATAGCATGGATGGACTATATATTCCATATTCCAACTGTTACTCCAAAAGAACTTGAAGGGGAAGACAAGACATCTATGGATGTTCAAGGAGTTAGTCAAACTGCTACTCCAGAATTCGCTATTGAAGGAACAAATAATAATAATAATAATAATGAGAAAGTTAAAATCACACCTGATTTTGATTATCTGTCCAAGCTTGTCGATCCAACAACTGGAAATGTAATCAATGATCCTGTTTTGACTGTAGAAGGAAAAGAAATCTACTTATATGAGCTGACTGTATAGGTTACCTTTGTACCAGACCCAGGATTTACTGGGACTGCCAAGGGTGTAACAGGTTTCTCTTACGGCTTCAGTTGGTCGTGATAGAGATGGTAGAATGTCAGATAATGCTCTTAAGACTGCAACTGATAAGTATAGACCAACTGTCACACCAGTTACTTCAGTTGGTAATAAGAGTGCAACTCAAACAGGAAAGCCAATCTTTACAGAAGGTGACATCCGTGTATCAATAAATGATGCCGTTACAGTTACATTTGAAGATAGAACCACTACCAAGACTATTTCATGTCTTGGTAGTTACAAGGTAGCTGCAGATGGTACAGCAACATTCACACCAGAAGCTGAATTTACAGGACCTGTCCCAGCAGTTATAGTGGTTCATGAAGATGTGAACGGAACTAAGGATTCAGCGACCTACCCACCTACTCTGTATTGCCAGTTAGGTCATTTGTAGATAAGAATGGTAAGGAAATTCCAGGAAATCCTACAGTTGATGGTGAACAAGCAAAAGCTGAAATTTCTTGTTCCCCAACAGAAGATGGCGAACAAGAGAAGAAAAAAATCCCGAGTTATTAATTTGAGAAGAGTAGTAGATGAAAATGGTAATACTCAGCACATCTACAAACATACTGTGACTCCAACTCCAGAGTCACAGATAACTCCACAATCACAACCAGAACCTGAAGATACTAAGGATTTTGTCCATCCAGAAACTGGTAGTGAGAGTTCAGATCTTGCATTTGTTGGTCTGGCAATTCTTCTAGCAGAAATGGGATTCTATACTTGAAAACGACGCAAATGTTGAAATCAATTAGCAGTCGTTTAGGGCAGTAGAATTCTGATTCCAATCAATATAGACCTGACAGCATTTGTTATGGGGTCTATTTGTATACCCATGCGTGATACTTTCCTAAGTCGTCAGAGTTGACTTTGCCTTTTAGGAAGTATAAGCTATATTTCAGTTAAAGGATTATAAGGAGGTCCTACCATGATTGAAATTTCTTATCTAAATGCAGCTAAGCAAGAATGCCATATCTCATTTGAAGATTACAATGAATTCGTTAGAGCTCAGCAAGCCTGTTGGATTGCCATACCAGACTCAACGCCAGTAACTAAGGTAACCATCAACGACCATGATATTGAATACAAAGGACAATTCGGTGACCTTTACTTCCATATTATGAAGTTAGACTTATCTCAATATCAGTAAGAAAAAAAGAGAAACCAGAGCTATCTTGTTTTTTCTTCTTTAAAAGTTTTTTTATAAATTAAGAATATTGCTAGTTGACTGAAAATGACTTACAATAGAGAGTAAGAATTTATATAAGGAGACACATATGAAAAACAAGCGTTTAATTTGGACTTTGATTTTCTTAGCTATCTTGACGCTCGGCTCTATTGGTACAGATCTGTTCAAAAAAGAACAGCAAAGTACCCATAAGGTTGCTAAAGTTGGAATCCTCCAGTTCGTCACTCATGATGCCCTGGATCAAATCGAGAAAGGGTATTGAGGATGGCCTTAAGGAAGCTGGTTATAAAGGGGACAAGGTTAAAATCACCCTCCTAAATGCCGAAGGGAGACCAGTCTAAAATTCAAACCATGTCTAAACAATTGGTTAATGACAAGAACGATGTTGTTATCGGTATTGCAACGCCAGCAGCACAAGGGACTAGCGGCAGCTACCAAGGATATTCCAGTCATTATGGGGGCTATCTCAGACCCTGTTGGGGCTAAATTAGTTAAGGATCTCAAGCATCCGGAAGGTAATGTCACAGGAACTTCCAATCAAGTACCTATTAAGCAGACAGTAGAATTGGTCAAATCACTGACACCAAATGCCAAAACGATTGGTATTCTCTACGCTTCAAGTGAAGACAATTCCAAATCACAGGTTGAAAGCTTTAAAAAATACGCTGAACAAGACGGTTTAAATGTGGTTGAATACGCTGTACCATCAACCAATGAAATCAACACAACTATGTCAGTAATGACTGGTAAGGTTGACGCCATCTGGACACCTCAGGATAATACCATTGCATCATCTTTTTCAACAGTAATCTCTTTAGCCAATCAAGCTAAGATTCCCGTTTATACAACTGTTGATACCATGGTTAAAGAAGGCGGTTTGGCCTCAGTTGCTCAAAACCAATATGAGCTTGGAAAAGCTACAGCCCGTAGTGCTATTAAAGTTCTTAAAGGTAAAAAAGTTAAGGATATCCCAGTTGATGTGATTGATGATGGGACTCCAACGCTAAACCTTAAAGTTGCTCGAGATCTTAACATCACCATACCTGACGATGTGCTTAAGCAGTCAGACATTGCTGTTAAAGCTGATAAATAAGGAGGACTTATGATTATTTCATCCATTTATCAGGGTCTTCTATACGGAATCTTAGGTCTTGGGATTTACATGACTTTCCGTATCTTAGATTTTCCTGATTTAACGACAGAAGGTTCCTTCCCTTTAGGGGGGGCAGTAGCAGTAACCCTCATGAATTTTGGTTGGAACCCTATCTTGGCGACCTTGGTTGCTGTAATAGCCGGCTGTCTTGCTGGTCTAGTGACTGGTCTCCTTTATACGAAAGGAGAAATTCCAACGATATTGGCAGGAATTCTGGTCATGACTTCCCTTAACTCAGTCATGCTTATGATAATGGGAAGAGCCAATCTAGGTCTCCTTGATATTAAGACAATTCAAGATCTGTTTCCTTTTAGTAAGGATTACAACCTCTTAATCGTTGGTCTCTTAGCTGTAACTATTGTTATTACTTCCTTGATTGCCTTTCTTAACACGCGCCTAGGCCAAGCCTACATTGCTACTGGTGATAACCGCGATATGGCCAAATCTTTCGGTATCAATACGGATTCAATGGAAGTGATGGGACTTGTTATCTCAAATGGTATTATTGCCCTCTCAGGAGCCTTGATTAGTCAACAGGACGGTTATGCCGACGTTTCAAAAGGGATTGGGGTTATAGTCATCGGTCTTGCCAGCATTATCATTGGTGAGGTCTTGTACGAGACTAACTTGACCTTGTTGGAACGATTGATTGCCATCTGTGTAGGTTCAATCCTTTATCAGTTCCTTTTAACAGCTGTAATCGCTTTTGGCTTTAACACTAACTACCTAAAACTCTTTAGTGCGATTGTTCTAGCCCTTTGCTTGATTTCGCCTGTCCTGCGCCGAAAATTCTATAAGGGGGTAAGCTTATCACGATGACAGCTATTGTAGAACTCAAAGATGCGACTGTTAAGGTCAATAACGGTTTTGACACCGAAAAAATCATTTTGGATCATGTCAATCTTACCATTAGAGGGAAGGTGACTTTATTACCATTCTTGGTGGAAATGGTGCCGGAAAATCAACCCTCTTCAATGTCATTGCAGGAACCCTTATGTTGACTAGTGGTCAGATTTTTATCATGGGTGAGGAGGTTACGGCTCTACCTGCTGAGAAGCGTGCCAAACACCTCTCACGTGTTTTCCAAGATCCTAAAATGGGAACTGCTCCTCGAATGACTGTTGCGGAAAACCTTTTGATTGCCAAATACCGTGGCGAAAAACGAGGCCTTAAATCACGTCATCTTCACCTATATACCGAGGAGTTTCAAGGTTTGATTGAACGGATTAGTAACGGTCTGGAAAAACACCTGGAAACACCAGCAGGTCTTCTATCAGGTGGTCAGCGTCAAGCCCTTAGCCTCTTAATGGCGACACTTAAACGTCCTGAGCTCTTGCTCTTAGATGAGCACACCGCAGCTCTTGGATCCTAAGACAAGTGTGGCTCTTATGAAGTTGACTGATGAGTTTGTGACGAGAGACCATCTTACAGCCTTGATGATTACCCATCACATGGAAGATGCTCTAAAATATGGGAACCGTCTTATCGTTATGAAGGATGGACAAATCATTAAAGATCTTACCAAGGAAGAAAAGGATCAATTGGATATCACAGACTACTACGCTATGTTTGAGTAAGCCTAGTCTGACTCTAAATTGTAAAATAAGTCAAAAAGTTGTATACTTAAAGGAGTATGCAACTTTTTTTGTTGTGGCCTGTAAATCGACAAGGAGACTGTTCGCATGAACGTTCAGCTTCTTGGACCGTCTGTATAAATAGGCTCTAGAAGAGAGTCAAACTAAAAAGGAGAAAAACAAGCATGAGCGATATTAAAATTATTGCCCTAGGTGGAGCGTGAAAATGCTAAGAACCTCTATATTGTTGAAATTAACGACTATCTTTATCTTGGATGCTGGTCTAAAGTATCCTGAAAATGAACAATTAGGTGTTGACTTTGTTATCCCTAATTTAGATTACTTGATTGAAAATAAAGACCGTATCCAGGGAATTTTCTTGACGCATGGGCACGCTGACGCCATTGGTGCCCTACCTTATATCTTGCAAGACGCCAAAGTACCAGTCTTTGGGTCATCACTTACAATTGAGTTAGCTAAGCTTTTTGTAAAGAATGCTGGCGTTAAGAAATTCAACAATTTCCATGTTATTGACGCAGAGACTGAAATTGAATTTGAGGATGCTGAGGTTTCATTCTTCAAGACAACTCACTCTATTCCAGAATCAATGGGGATTGTTCTTGGCACTGACCAAGGCAATATTGTCTATACCGGTGACTTCAAGTTTGACCAAGCTGCTCGCCCTTACTACAAAACTGATTTAGGTCGCTTGGCTGAAATCGGTCGAGAAGGTGTCTTGGCCCTCTTGTCAGACTCAGCAAATGCGACAAGTACTGATCAAACAGCTTCAGAAGCAGAAGTTGGCCAAGAAATTGACCAAGTAATTGCTGATGCAGAAGGACGTGTTATTGTTGCTGCAGTTGCCTCAAACTTGGTACGTATTCAACAAGTCTTTGATTCAGCTGCTGATCACGGACGTCGTGTTGTTCTTACTGGTTTTGACGTAGAAAATATTGTCCGCACAGCCATTCGTCTCAAAAAATTGACTGTGGAGCATGAAAAACTTATTGTTAAACCAAAAGACATGAACAAGTTCGAAGACCACGAGTTGATTATCCTCGAAAATGGACGTATGGGAGAGCCAATCGACGGTCTTCAAAAAATGGCAGTTGGCCGTCACCGTTATGTTCAAATCAAAGATGGGGACTTAGTTTATATCGTAACCACACCAAGTATTGCTAAAGAAGCAGCGGTCGCACGCGTAAACAATGCTATCTATAAGGCTGGTGGAACTGTTAAGATGATTACGCAGAGCCTTCGTGTATCTGGACATGCCAATGCTCGCGAACTTCAATTGATGCTGAATCTTCTTCGTCCACAGTATCTTTTCCCAGTCCAAGGGGAGTACCGTGAACTTCAAGCTCATGCTGAGTTAGCCCTTGAAGTTGGGATCCTTCCAGAAAACATCTACATTGTTAAGCGTGGAGATATCATGCACTTATCAGAGGACCAAGGTTTCCTTCATGAAGGTACTGTCCCAGCTGGTGATGTTATGATTGACGGTAATGCCATTGGTGATGTAGGTAATATCGTCCTTCGTGACCGTAAGGTCTTGTCTGAAGATGGTATCTTTATCGTTGCTATTACAGTCAATAAAAAGGAGCGTAAGATTGTCTCTAAAGCGCGTGTCAATACGCGTGGCTTCGTCTATGTTAAAAAGAGCCGTGATATCCTAAGTGAGTCTGCTGATATTGTCAATGCAACTGTTGAAAATTACTTGGCAGGAGATAGTTTTGATTGGGGAGAACTTAAAGGTGCGGTTCGCGATGATGTGGCTAAGTTCCTCTTTGACCAAACCAAACGTCGCCCAGCAATTCTTCCAGTTGTTATGGAAGTACGTTAATTAATTATTAGAGTGTGAGTATGTTACTTACATTCATTGATATTAGAAAGTCTCACAAGACTATTTTGAAAAAGAAAAAGCTGGGCTATCCCAGCTTTTCTATCATTAAGAAAGGAAAAGACAAATGGCTTTTTTTCAAATTGAATACTCATCAGTTGTTCTAGGACAATACCGTCAAGTAGATGTTATCTATCCGGATCGTGATCAGATTTCTGAAACGGAAAGTGATACGGACATTCCAGTCCTTTATCTTCTTCATGGCATGGGGGGAAATCATAATTCTTGGGCCTTCCGTACCAATATTCAGCGTCTCCTTCGTAAGACCAACCTCATTGTCATTATGCCTAATTCTGAAAATGGATGGTATACAAATACTAAATATGGCGTAAGATATTACGATGCCATTGCCAAGGAGCTTCCTCAAGTCATGCAACGTTTTTTCCCAAGTATGACAAAGAAGCGTAAAAAGACTTTTATTGCTGGACTTTCTATGGGGGTGGCTATGGTTCCTTTAAAATTGCCTTAACCACGAATAACTTTGCTTGCGCAGGTTCCTTCTCTGGTGCCCTTGGTTTATCAGCAGAGATGATTACAGATGAGACCATTGGTCCAAGGAATACTGGCAAGGTGTCTTTGGTGATTTGAAGGAAAAGATATTGAGCAGCATAAATTGGTTAATTTAGCCGCCAACATGACAAGAAAACTAAATTTTTGCTTGGTGTGGTCTGGAAGATTTCCTTTTTGACTCTCAAGATAAGGCAGTTGCTGATTTGAAGGCTCTTGGTTTAGACATTGACTACCGTACAGACCATGGAAGACACGAGTGGTATTATTGGGAAAAACAACTAGAGGCCTATTTAGAATGGTTACCTATTGATTACATTAAAGAAGAACGCTTATCCTAATTGGTCAAGTATGTAACATCTTATTAAAGAGATGATAAAAGCTTAAAGTGATATTTTTTGCTTGCTAGAATGATTAGAGCTTGATATACTAGGGGAAGTTTCGAAAAGGAGGCTCTGTATTGAAAAAATTATTGAGAGTAATCTCTATATCCCCAAACTCTTACGATTTATATGGAATCTTATTTGGTATTTTTAAACTTGCCCTTATCCTAGCTCATAGTTGGTTATGGACTTATCTATTATGCTAACAACTCTTCAAGTACCTTAGCTACAAACATTAACCGTGCCTTTCGACAAGTTGAGCTAGGTTTTAGTGGGACCAATACAAGTGATGTTGAAAAGATCGTTTCAAACCTATCGACGACAGATACAATTCCTGAGTCTAATGGTGCCAGATGGGCACAAAATACAGCTAGCATCTATATACAATCTACAGATGAAACCTTGGTAGCAGCTTATAAGGAAGCTATTACTAGCTGGAATAACACGGGTGCTTTCATCTTTACTCTTTAACTGATGATGCCTCAACAGCTGATATTGTTGCGACTGACTATTCCGATGCGAATTCACAAGCAGCTGGTCTAGCGGATAGTCAGACTAATGTTTTAACAAATCGTATCACTCATGTGGATGTTAAGTTGAATCGTTATTTCCTCTTGAATAGTGATTTTGGTTATACTCACAAACGTATTGTTAATACGGCCGAGCACGAATTGGGGACATGCCATTGGCTTGGATCACGATGACTCTAAGACATCCGTTATGCAATCAGCGGGTTCTTATTACGGAATTCAACAGGTGGATATTGATACGGTTCATGCCCTTTATGCCAATTAAGGAGGGCTGTCATGCGTTATATTAAACACCTTGTTAGGCGTTACCCTATGCAAACCTTCCTTTTTCTTTTCAATGCTGGGGTCTTTACCTGGTTGCAAACAACAGGAACCATGATTGCCTACCGTTTGGATTTATCAGGTGATGATATTTGGATCTATATTCCCACTTGGGTAAACACCTTAACTAGCCACTCCCTTGAGAGTATTCGAACCCTATATGGTGCCTCAGGTTTGACTTAGCTAATGACATCTATGATTATAACCTGGTTCGTGACTTTTCTTAAAGGTCTTATGAGAGCCGTAGTTCTTGTACTTGTCATTGCTATTGGTTTATGGCTTGTCTATCGACATTTCGAACTCTTGCAAAATTTAAAACTGTCCTAAGGGGTAGTTTTTTAGGATATTACGGCGTTTATTTTCTGAAAGAAGTATGATATAATATAGCTAATTTATTATTTTGGAGGACATTATGGCTTTAGCAAAAATCGTTTATGCCAGTATGACCGGTAACACGGAAGAAATCGCAGATATTGTTGCCAAAAAATTGGAAGAATTGGGTCACACTGTGGATGTAGACGAGTGTACAACGGTTGATGCCGCTGATTTTGAAGATGCGGACATCTGTATTGTAGCAACTTACACTTATGGTGATGGTGAGTTGCCAGATGAAATCGTTGACTTTTACGAAGATTTGGCTGACCTCGACTTGTCAGGTAAAATCTTTGGTGTTGTAGGTTCAGGAGATACCTTCTACGATTATTTCTGTCACTCAGTTGATGAATTTGAAAATCAATTCACCTTCACAGGGGCGACTAAGGGAGCAGACAGTGTCAAGGTTGATCTTTCTGCTGAAGATGAAGATATCGAAGAACCTCGAAGCTTTCGCTGAAAAAATTTCAGAAGCATTAGCATAGAAAAAAGCAGAGTAAAGTCTGCTTTTATTGTAGTTAAAATGGAGTTTTTATGAATGAAATAGAAAGAGATTTTAGGACGCAATCTCAACATCTTCTTTGGTCCGTTTGGCGAGGGCTCTTAGTGGGGGTGACGGCAGGAGCAGTGGTCAGTCTTTTTCGCTGGTTAATTGCCAAAGGGGCCGCGTTTTCTGTAGCTATTTACGAAGACGCCCTTCGTAATCCACTTCTGATTCTGGGAATTGTACTTGTTAATCTCTTGATTGCCCTTTTTATTGGTTACCTTATTAAGCAGGAAAAAGACATCAAGGGCTCAGGAATTCCCCATGTTGAAGGTGAACTGATGGGGCTCTTACATCCGTCTTGGTGGTCAGTTTTATGGCGTAAGTTCGTGGGCGGAGTGTCCTTGGGATTTCAATGGGACTGATGTTGGGACGTGAGGGCCCTAGTATTCAACTAGGTGCCATGACTGCTAAGGGATTAGCCAAGGGACTTAAGCTCTCTGCGCGTGAGAAGCGTGTCTTGATTGCTGCAGGAGCAGCAGCAGGATTATCGGCTGCCTTCAATGCCCCGATTGCTGGTCTCTTGTTTGTCGTTGAAGAAGTCTATCATCATTTCTCTCGTCATGTTTGGGTGACTGCTTTAACGGCATCTTTAGTGGCCAATGCTGTTTCTCTACGCATCTTTGGCCAGGTACCGGTCCTTGCTATGACAGAAAAATTACCCGTATTTCCTTTGAAAGATTATTGGATTCTTATTCTCTTGGGGACTTTTCTAGGTGTGCTTGGATACGGTTATGAGTGGGTTGTCTTACGTATTGGTAAGGCCTACCAAGGGTTAGGGAAAATCTTCCACTTGCCATCTCATTTTTCATGGCCTTTTGGCAGTTCTGTTTATCATTCCTATTGGTCTTTATTTTCCACATCTTTTAGGTGGTGGGAATGAATTGATTCTTGCTCTAAATGGTTTACATCCTGCTCTAGCTGTGGCTATCCTCTATTTGGCTATTCGCTTTGTTTGGAGTATGTTGTCCTTTGGTTCAGGATTTCCTGGTGGGATTTTCTTGCCGATTTTGACCCTAGGTGCTCTTTCTGGTAGTGTTATTTGCGGCAGCTTTTGAAAATCTAGGATTCTTACAAGTCAGTCAGTTCCCTATTTTTATCATTCTTGGTATGGCTGGTTATTTCGGTGCGGTATCTAAGGCACCGCTAACTGCTATGATTTTAGTGACTGAGATGGTGGGTGACCTTCACCAATTGATGACAATTGGTGTCGTGACCCTGATTGCCTATCTAGTCATGGATTTCATGGGAGGAGAACCTGTCTATGAAGCCATGCTTCACAATCTAATCGCTCACAAACCAGAGCAAGTTGATAATATACCGACGATGATTGACTTACCGGTTACAGATAGTCTAGCTGGTCGATTGGTTAAGGATTTAACCTTACCTGATGGAGTTTTGATTTCCACTCAGATTTTTCAAGACCAGTCTGAGGTTGTTCATGGAGACACACGTCTAAAAGCAGGAGCAACCCTGTATCTGGTTGTTAATGAAAGTAATATCAGTCAGGTAAGAAAACTCTTTTTATAAGCAATTCAATGGCTTGAGGCTCTTTTGTCCTCAGGTCATTTTTGTTATAATGAAGAGAAAAAAAGGAGGTCAGTATGGACTTAAATGAGATTCGCCAACAGATAGACACCGTTGATAATGAGATTGTGGCTTTGTTGGAAGAACGTATGAAATTGGTAACTCGAGTAAGTGCTTATAAACAACGCACCGGAAAGGCGATTTATGATCCCGAACGAGAGCAGGCCCTGCTAGACAAGGTAGGCGCTAGTGTCCTTAATCCCGAATATAAAGAAGCTATCGTCGCAAGTTTTGCGGATATTATGAAGCGTTCACGCATTTATCAAGCAAGTAAGCTAGAAGAAAAGTAGGCACCTAGGATGAAAGTAAGACAATTAAGTGATAGTCAAGGTCTTTCTTACTTACATTTAGTAATGTTAAGTCTTTATGCAATCTTGTTAGGGGTGCTGGTTGGACTGATTGATGCTGTTTTTGGGCGCGTGCTGATAGGACTCTCGGAATTTCGTGACCACCATCTCTTTTATCTAGTCCCGGCACTTCCTTTAGCAGGTCTTTTGATAGTTTACCTTTACCAAAAGTTTGCTGGTAAGGCGGCACAGGGAATGGGCTTGATTTTCAAGGTTGGACATAATGAGGAGGATCAAGTCCCCCTAAGGTTAATTCCACTTGTGACTGTAACCACATGGCTGACCCACCTTTTCGGGGGTTCTGCAGGTCGTGAGGGAGTTGCTGTACAACTGGGGGCCACAGTTTCTCATGCTTTTAGTCGCTATTTTAAGCTCCCTAATGCTTCACGCATTTTCTTGATCATGGGTATGGCCGCTGGTTTTGGAGGACTCTTCCAAACACCAATCGCTGCGACCTTCTTTGCGCTTGAGGTCTTGACCCTAGGACAGTTAAGTCTGCCAATCTTGGTACCGACTCTTATTGCATCTTTTATGGCTAGTACGACAAGCCATCTCTTAGGTCTTGAAAAATTTAGCCACTTTGTCTCCGAAAGTTTGACTATTGACCTTGAGACGTTTATGAAATTAGCTCTTTTAGGTTTGGCCTTTGGTATTGCAGGAAATCTCTTTGCTTATCTCTTGTCACTAGCTAAAAAGAAAGTAGCAAGTCTGCTCCCCAAATCCTTATTATCGTGTTCTCTTAGGAAGTGTCGTCTTAACCTGTCTTCTTTTGATTTTGTGGAAGGGACGCTATACAGGTCTTGGAACGAATTTGATTGCTTTAAGTGTTGGTGGTGGGACCATTTATCCATTGGATTGGCTCTTGAAATTGCTCTTGACCGTCTTTACCCTATCTCTTGGTTTCCAAGGAGGAGAAGTAACCCTTGTTTGCTATCGGAGCCAGTCTTGGTGCTGTTCTAGCACCATTCTTGGTCTTCCTATCTCTCTTGTAGCAGGTCTTGTTATTTGTCGGTCTTTGGTAGTAGCACCAATACTCTATTAGCACCGATTTTTATTGGTATTGAGGTCTTTGGCCCCGCTAATGCAGTCCCTTATGCGATTGTCATGGCTTTTGCTTATCTCATAAATCATAAGACAAGCATTTATGGACAACAAAAAATGCTAGAAATGCAATAAGATACTAGACATCCTGATAATTTTTTGATAAGATACTAAGAGTGTGTAATGGACACACAAAAATAACGGCTAATCCGCTGAGACACAGAGGTTGCTCTTAAGATTAGTAAGATAGGAGTATATAAAAATGAATCCATTGATCCAAAGTTTGACAGAAGGTCAACTTCGTACTGACATCCCATCATTCCGTCCTGGTGACACAGTTCGCGTTCACGCGAAAGTTGTCGAAGGAACTCGCGAACGTATCCAGATCTTTGAAGGTGTAGTTATTTCACGCAAAGGTCAAGGGATCTCAGAAATGTACACAGTTCGTAAAATCTCAAGCGGTATCGGTGTAGAACGTACTTTCCCAATCCACACTCCACGTGTTGAAAAGATTGAAGTTGTACGCTACGGTAAAGTCCGCCGTGCTAAACTTTACTACTTGCGTGCTTTGCAAGGTAAAGCTGCACGTATCAAAGAAATCCGTAAATAATTTACAGATTTCACATAAAAAATCTGTCCTCGTGGCAGATTTTTTCATAAGTCCTCTTAGTTAAATGGATATAACAACTCCCTCCTAAGGAGTCGTTGCTGGTTCGATTCCGGCAGGGGACATTTTTAAGCCTTTAACCATGCGGTTTTAAAGCGTTTTGTCCACATTCTGTCCAAATTTGTTTTATCTTTTCGTCATTGCGTGATTTCTGCTCTTGTAACTGGTGAGCGTAAACTTCCAGTGTGATGTTTAGGTTTTCATGTCCTAAAACTTGCGATACAGAAATCAAGTCAATATCGTGGGCTATTAGATAGCTGGCGTAAGTGTGCCTTAACGAGTGGACACGTACTTCACGACCAACGATTTTACGCAAGGTCTTATTAACTGCATTGTTGGATAGTGAAGGTAGTAGTCTGCCGTCCTCGGTAGGTGGCATTTGGTCGATAAAATTTATAAATTCATCATCAAGCGGTATCTCTCGGATACTGCTTTTTGTTTTTGTGGGCATAAATCCAGTATTGTTTTTATAGTCCCATGTTTTGTTGACTGATAACATGCCAGTATCTCGTTTGATATCATCCACTGTTAAGCCCAGGCACTCAGCAAAACGGATACCAGTTTTGGCGATGATATAGAGTGCTGTATAAGACGCATACTCTGGATGCTTGCTTGTCTCGTAGATCAATCGCTCGTATTCTTCGACCTCTAGGAATTTCGTTTCAATATCACGACCTTTGTTCTTTGCGTTGATTTTAGCAAACTTGCAAAAGTTACGCTTGATATATCCTTCATGCACTGCCATTTCAATGCACGCCTTGACATGCACATTAAAACGCTCGACAGTATCTTGAGCGTGAGTTTTAGCGTAACTATTCAGCACACGTTGGTACTCAGTGGCAGTAATAGATTTCAGCTTCTTATCGCCGAAAAATAACTCTATCTTGCGCTGACTGTTGATATATGCCTTATAAGTTATTTTCGAAACAGTTGGCTTCTTATAAACCTCACACCACTGTTTAAAATAATCGTATAGAGTAATATCTTCATCGACATTAATGTTATCTTGAAGCTTCAGTTCCATCTCAGTAGCAGCCTTGATAGCTTCAGATTTTGTCCTAAAGCCACCCTTTGACTTTGGTTTGCGTTTGCCAGTAGAATCGTAATAATTAATCCGATATTCCCACCCGTTTGGGCGTTTGCGGTATGATGCCATTGATTAGTCCTCTTTACGATATAATAAAAGGGTGGTTTACCTTAACACCCTCAATTGATATAGTTTAGCCAGTCGAGAGACTGGTTTTTTATTTGGTTGAAAATAAATTTTCCAATTGATACCACAATTTGTCATTGTATATCATGCGTAACAATGGACGATATGGGTTTTTGGTGTGAATTACAATGAATTTATCTGTGACAGTTTCGGTTGTATATTTCCTGTTATCAACTTTCTTAGCGGACACTGCACCAACCACACCGCCAACAGGGCCAAACAGAGTCATGCCAACAACACCTCTTGTGAGAGCACCTTTCTTCTTAACTGAACCAGTGGTAGTAGTTATCTGTCTAGTTTTCTCGTCTGTTTCGATGTTTACTATATCAGATAAAGGAATTGGGATTTTTGAGTACTCATCAGAAAACTAATATCTGTTTGTCATCGTCGACAGAAATTCCAGCTCCTATTTTTCTGAGGTTACATGATTTAATGATCGCCTTATATTGTTCTCTTTATAGGTTTTGGAATTTTAGAAAGTTGAACAGCTTGATAAACCAATACAATGGTGATGATAATTAAGATTAATGCTAGTAGCATAGAGATTACCTCTTTTCTAAAATTTGAATTATTTTATCCAGCTTGTCATTTATGGTTTTCTGGTTTTTGATTTGTTGACGTAAGAGAGTAGCAATATCATTTGTTTCATGCTCTGGTTCGAAATCTAAATCAGAAGTTTCAAACCGTGGATCGATAGCAGATTTCTTCACACCGAAATAATCAGCAAGTTGTGGTAAACCAATTCGCCGAGCGGTTCACCTTGTTCATCTATCAGTTTCTCATACTGTTCAGGTTTAATGCGAGGAGATTCTTGGGATTTTCGAATATCAAGCAATGATTTTAATAATTTCCTAGCTTTTCGTGAAATGATAATCATACAGTACCTCGTTTTTTTAAAACTATTATATCAAAAATAGAAAGGGAAACAATGAACGAAATAGCACTATCAGGCAACCTTTCTCAAATTGAATTGGAAATAAACCACCACAAGCAAATTGCTGGGCAATCAATTTGGGAAATTGGAAGGCGGTTGAAACACGTCAAGGAAAACGACCTAACTCATGGACAGTTTTCTGATTGGGTGGAACGCCAAGGAATACATATCCGAGAAGCTCAAAGAATGATGAAAATTGCTAACGAGCCTCCAAATACGACAATGTTGTCGCATTTAGGAGCAACCGCTTTACACCTAATCGCAACACTTCCAGAGGAAGAAAAGTAAGAGCAAATCGAAAAGATTGAACAAGGCGAATCACCAACGGTCAGAGAATTGCAAGAGGTCAAGCGTCGTCTAAAACTCAAAGACCAAGCACTGGAAGCAGTCAAGGGAGAGTTGGAGCGTGTCAAACAAACCAAGACCACTGAAAAGGTAATCGAAATTGTGCACTTATATTGTATATTCAAGACTAAAAAACCCCAGTTAGATTTAGTTTCTAATTGGGGTTATCTCCTGAATACTTGATGATTCTGAGCAATTTTTTGATTTAATTTACAGTTAAACTTGAGTTAGCGCTTGATGAAGATTGTGGATACTCGTAAGTACTGTTGTCAGCATTAGTGCTCCACTCATTGATTTCATTGAATGAGCTAGATTGAACACGTTCTCCATCACTGTTAATGACATATGATCCGTCTTCTGGACCTCCCCAACCTCGTCCCCCTTCAAAGGGATTTGGTTCTTCTTGAGAGCCTTCTTGATGAGGAGGCGTATTGCCATTTTGCTTCTGACTTGATTGTTGAGAAGGAGAAGACGCTTGATCCTTATCCTTCTCTTTAGAATTCCTTGTTTTATCATCCGTCGAGGTAGCTGTCGAAGAGTTGGTGGTAGTTTTCTTATGAGACGAGCATTCTTAGACGATTGGAAAGATGATGAGTGATGTGTTTTTGTTTCTGATTTTACAGGTTCTTTGGAATGTTTTGATAAAATAGTTAAGAAAGAGAATATAGTCATCAAAACAAAAGTCATAATAATAACTTTTTTATTATATTTTTTCTTTTCATGTTTGGCTCCTTTCTTAGTCATAGCTGAAAGGAAAAATCAGAAAAACCATTTCCTTACCTATAATTCTTTAGCGGCTTACACGACGGCGAGCTGCTTTTTTACGGTTTTCTTCGATGAAAGCCAATTTCTTTTTTTCTGGTTCGATGATTGTTTTCTTAACTGCGAAAACAGCTCCTGCTACAGTAGCAGCAGTTCCGAGAAGGCCAGTAGCGACACCTTTAGCAAATGAATGTTTTTTAGCCATGAGACTATCCTCCGTATATGTTATAATATGCTTACATTATCTAAAAAAATATCTAGAATAGCAAGTGAAATGATTATGAAAACCAAACTTATTGTAGTAGCTGGACCTACTGCTGTGGGAAAAACGGCGCTTGGAATCGAATTGGCTGAGCGTTTTAATGGAGAGATAATCTCGGGAGATAGCCAGCAGGTTTATCGACAACTGAATATAGGAACTGCAAAGGCCACTCCTGAAGAACAAGCAGCAGCTGTACATCATTTAATCGATGTCCGTGATGTTGATGAGTCCTATTCAGCCTATGATTTTGTGACAGAGGCGCAGGCTGCCATCACTGATATTGTTAGTCGTGGCAAGTTGCCTATCATTGTAGGGGGAACAGGTCTTTACTTACAGAGCCTTTTAGAAGGTTATCATCTAGGGGGGCAAGTTGACCAAAATCAGGTTTTAGCCTACCGTTCAGAACTAGAGCAATTGTCTGATCAGCAGCTTTTCGAAAAGATTGATAGCTTAGGTATAGAGATCAAAGAGATAAATCGTCGTCGCGCCATTAGAGCACTTGAGCTTTATCATTTTTCGGACAATCTTGAAAATACTGAGACCTGTTATGAACCCTTTATAATTGGCTTGGATGACGAGCGTTCCCTGATTTATGACCGTATTAATACACGAGTTGACAAGATGGTTGAACTTGGGCTCTTAGAAGAAGCTAAGTGGCTTTACGATAATTTTCCGGAGGCCCAGTCGGCTCGTGGAATTGGCTACAAGGAATTATTTCCTTATTTTTCTGGGGAACAAACTTTAGATGAGGCCTTAGAAAAACTCAAGCAAAATACCCGTCGATTTGCTAAACGTCAATTAACCTGGTTTAGAAATCGGATGACGGTTAGCTTCTATCAAATTTCTAGTCCAGAATATCCTGAAAATGTTATACAAGATCTTGCTATATTTTTAAATGAAAGGGAAGGAGAAAAGGTAGGTCAATCTTAGTTTTAAGAACCTATCTTTGCTATAATGGTAGTTATGACTAACGAAGAAAAAAAAATAGCTTATGAATTAATGCTTGCTCA
>SCPN01000752.1_pt1 | contig 75637 bp, 101 predicted proteins | sample 6106831 | NCBI WGS metagenome assembly SCPN01 (sample SAMN10720447, study PRJNA508395) | human gut metagenome | isolation source: Participant 1, 0 month
TCTTTCTATCACATTCGATGATAGCCTTGCAAATAAGGTTTTGGTTTATGCAACTGCTAACCAAGAAAAAGGACAACGAACACCTTATCAGGCTTTAGATAGTATGGATGATGCGTGGTCTTTCCGTGAATTAAAAGCTTTTGTACGTGAGTCAAAAACACTTTCGAACAAGAAAAAAGAATACCTCCTCACAGAAGAAGATATTTCAAAGTTTGATGTTCGAAAGAAATTTATTGAACGAAATCTTGTAGATACAAGATACGCTTCAAGAGTTGTCCTCAATGCCCTTCAAGAACACTTTAGAGCTCACAAGATTGATACAAAAGTTTCCGTGGTTCGTGGCCAATTTACATCTCAATTGAGACGCCATTGGGGAATTGAGAGACTCGTGATACTTATCATCACCATGCTGTCGATGCATTGATTATTGCCACGCCTCAAGTCAGTTGAATTTGTGGAAAAACAAAAGAATACCCTTGTAAGTTATTCAGAGACCAACTCCTTTGATATTAAGAAACAGGTGAACTTATTAGTGATGATGAGTACAAAGGAATCTGTGTTCAAAGCCCTTATCAACATTTTGTTGATACATTGAAGAAGTAAAGAATTTGAAGACAGTATCTTATTCTCATATCAAGTGGATTCTAAGTTTAATCGTAAAATATCAGATGCCACTATTTATGCGACAAGACAGGCTAAAGTAGGAAAAGATAAGGCGGATGAAACTTATGTCTTAGGGAAAATCAAAGATATTTATACTCAGGATGGTTATGATGCCTTTATGAAGATTTATAAGAAGGATAAGTCAAAATTCCTCATGTATCGTCACGACCCACAAACCTTTGAGAAAGTTATCGAGCCAATTTTAGAGAACTATCCTAATAAGCAAATGAATGAAAAAGGGAAAGAGGTACCATGTAATCCTTTCCTAAAATATAAAGAAGAACATGGCTATATTCGTAAATATAGTAAAAAAGGCAATGGTCCTGAAATCAAGAGTCTTAAATACTATGATAGTAAGCTAGGCAATCATATTGATATTACTCCGAAGGATAGTAACAATAAAGTTGTCTTACAGTCAGTTTCTCCATGGAGAGCGGACATCTATTTCAATAATACTACTGGAAAATACGAAATCCTCGGATTGAAATATGCTGATTTACAATTTGAAAAAGGGACAGGAACATATAAGATTTCCCAGGAAAAATACAATGACATTAAGAAAAAAGAGGGTGTGGATTCTGATTCAGAATTCAAGTTTACACTTTATAAAAATGATTTGTTACTCGTTAAAGAAACAGAAACAAAAGAACAACAGCTTTTCCGTTTTCTTTCTCGAACTATGCCTAAACAAAAGCATTATGTTGAATTAAAACCTTATGATAAACAGAAATTTGAAGGAGGTGAGGCGTTAATTAAAGTGTTGGGTAACGTTGCTAATGGTGGTCAATGCAAAAAAGGGCTAGGAAAATCAAATATTTCTATTTATAAGGTAAGAACAGATGTCCTAGGAAATCAGCATATCATCAAAAATGAGGGTGATAAGCCTAAGCTAGATTTTTAATATTAATTGTTAAAAAAGTGTCGCAATTATAGTTATCATATGCTATAATAATAGTGTAAGGGACGCCTTACACAGTTACTTAAATCTTGCAGAAGCTACAAAGATAAGGCTTCATGCCGAAATCAACACCCTGTCATTTTATGGCAGGGTGTTTTCGTTATTTAAAGAGGAGAAGAAATGACTTGGAGAGTTGTACATGTCAGTCAAAGCGAGAAGATGCGCTTAAAGCTTGATAACTTATTAGTGCAAAAGATGGGACAAGAGTTTACGGTGCCACTAAGTGATATTTCGATAATCGTTGCAGAAGGTGGGGATACAGTTGTTACCCTTCGTCTATTAAGTGCCTTAAGTAAATATAATATTGCCTTGGTTGTTTGTGATAATGAACATTTACCAACAGGAATTTATCACTCACAAAATGGGCACTTTAGAGCGTACAAGCGCTTGAAAGAACAGCTGGATTGGTCTCAGAAACAAAAGGACAAGGCATGGCAGATTGTAACTTATTATAAAATCAATAACCAAGAGGATGTCCTAGCCATGTTTGAAAAAAGTCTGGACAACATTAGATTACTTTCAGACTATAAAGAGCAGATAGAACCTGGTGATAGAACGAATAGAGAGGGACATGCTGCCAAGGTCTACTTTAATGAGCTCTTTGGTAAACAATTTGTCAGAGTAACTCAGCAAGAAGCTGATGTCATCAATGCTGGTTTAAACTATGGCTATGCTATCATGAGGGCTCAGATGGCTAGAATAGTGGCGGGTTATGGTTTAAATGGCCTATTAGGAATCTTCCATAAAAATGAATACAATCAGTTTAATTTGATTGATGACTTGATGGAGCCATTTAGACAGATTGTAGATGTTTGGGTATATGATAATCTACGAGATCAGGAATTCCTTAAGTATGAGTATAGGTTGGGATTGACAGATTTACTCAATGCTAAAATCAAATATGGCAAAGAGACCTGTTCAGTGACAGTTGCTATGGACAAATATGTCAAAGGCTTTATCAAATATATTTCGGAAAAAGATAGCAGTAAATTCCACTGCCCAGTGGTATCAAGTTTAGAGTGGAGAAAATAAGATGAGGTATGAAGCGTTGAGATTATTATGTTTTTTTGATTTACCAATGGAATCCAAGGATGAAAAAAGAATTTATCGTAATTTTCGTAAAGAATTAATTTCAAATGGGTTTGAAATGTTACAATTTTCGGTCTATTATCGCACTTGTCCTAATAGAAGCTTTGCAAATAAATTTTATAAGAAGCTAAAGATGAGCAATCTGCCTGCTGGAAATGTGAGACTTTTGGCGGTTACTGAAAAGCAATTTTCAGAGATGACATTAATTATAGGTGGCAAAACTAAGCAAGAGGAAATCGTCAGTGATAATAAGTTGGTGGTCATATGAAATTTTTTGTACGACATCCTTACAAAGATCGTATTGAATTGAATATCGGTGCAATCACACAAATTGTTGGTCAAAATAATGAACTCAAATATTATATTTGGCAGATTTTGAGCTGGTATTTTGGTGGAAAAAAATACTCAAGTGAGGACTTAAGTATTTTTGATTATGAGGAGCCTACCATACTTGATGAGGCCAGAGAAATAGTGAAACGAAGTAGCTATCACTATATCGACATTTCAAGTTTTAAGGATTTACTGGAGCAGATGGAATACAAGAAAGGAACACTTGCTCACGGTTACCTTCGTAAAATTGTCAATCAAGTTGATATTGTAGGCCATTTGGAGAAAATTAATGAACAAGTAGAGCTTATAGAAAGAGCAATGAATCGGCATATAAACTTAAACTGTGGACAGGTAGAATACCATTTGGAGAATCTCCCTCTAACACTAGACCAACTACTCACAAAAAATTTTAGCCCATTTTTTGCCATTGAGAACAAGAATCTATCTTTTGAATGGGTTTCTAATATTGATAAACTATCCCTCTTTTTAGAAATGTTAGACCATCTTCTTTCACAAACAACAGAGAAGTATCTCATTGTGCTAAAAAATATTGATGGCTTTATCTCAGAAGAATCTTATACTATTTTTTATAGGCAAATCTGTCATCTGGTCAAGAAGTATCCAAATCTAACCTTTATTTTGTTTCCTAGTGACCAAGGCTATTTAAAAATTGATGAAGAAAATAGTAGGTTCGTCAATATTTTATCTGACCAGGTGGAGCATTTGTATGATGTTGAGTTTATGTATGAAAGGGTAATGAAATATTATCCAAGTAATGATTTTCCGACGAGAGAAGGCTTTAGGATGTCTTTAGAAACTGTGACACCTTATTTATTGACAAAAATGCTGAGACAACCTAGTCTCTCACTTGTTGATTCAGTAATATTGAATATCCTAAATCAGTTGTTTCATTTTAGTTACCGTATAAGATATTCACAAACATCTGATGAAAAACTTTTACAGAAATTTTTAGAAAGTAAGGATTGACAAGAACAGTTATTGATTTTATAATCACTATGTGGGTATGAAAATCTCAAAAATCATTTGAGGTTTTTGTACTCTCAAGATTTAAGTAACTGTACAACTTCTAGCGAACTTCGCCATACCTTCGCCGGTTTTTGTACTCTCAAGATTTAAGTAACTGTACAACTCCACAAGATTACAAAGCAACGCAAGACCTGTTTTTGTACTCTCAAGATTTAAGTAACTGTACAACATGATATCAAATGTTATTACAAGGGATTTAGTTTTTGTACTCTCAAGATTTAAGTAACTGTACAACACCTAAAAAGGTTGATAAAACAGTTAGTATGTTTTTGTACTCTCAAGATTTAAGTAACTGTACAACGACGAGGAGCTCTTGGCAAAGCTTACACAAGTTTTTGTACTCTCAAGATTTAAGTAACTGTACAACCTACAGAGTGCCCTCGTTTTTCATAACCTGTTTTTGTACTCTCAAGATTTAAAGTAACTGTACAACTCTTTCTATAGCATAATTGTTAGTTGTCCTGTTTTTGTACTCTCAAGATTTAAGTAACTGTACAACGAAAGAATCGGTCTTCTAGATGGATTCCAAGTTTTTGTACTCTCAAGATTTAAGTAACTGTACAACTAGGAAATTCATACCCTGCAGATATATCATGTTTTTGTACTCTCAAGATTTAAGTAACTGTACAACAACGATAAAAAAGAAGAAGCTTTCACGCCTGTTTTTGTACTCTCAAGATTTAAGTAACTGTACAACTCGATTTTAAGCCGTGTATTTTGCTAGGTAGTTTTTGTACTCTCAAGATTTAAGAGTAACTGTACAACGCTTGGAGGCGTCAATGTTCGCAGCTTATCGTTTTTGTACTCTCAAGATTTAAGTAACTGTACAACTACCAGCACGTTTAGCACCATGAAGCCCACGTTTTTGTACTCTCAAGATTTAAGTAACTGTACAACATGATATCAAATGTTATTACAAGGGATTTAGTTTTTGTACTCTCAAGATTTAAGTAACTGTACAACACCTAAAAGGTTGATAAAACAGTTAGTATGTTTTGTACTCTCAAGATTTAAGTAACTGTACAACGACGAGGAGCTCTTGGCAAAGCTTACACAAGTTTTTGTACTCTCAAGATTTAAGTAACTGTACAACCTACGAGTGCCCCTCGTTTTTTCATAGCCTGTTTTTGTACTCTCAAGATTTAAGTAACTGTACAACTCTTTCTATAGCATAATTGTTAGTTGTCCTGTTTTTGTACTCTCAAGATTTAAGTAACTGTACAACGAAAGAATCGGTCTTCTAGATGGATTCCAAGTTTTTGTACTCTCAAGATTTAAGTAACTGTACAACTAGGAAATTCATACCCTGCAGATATCATCATGTTTTGTACTCTCAAGATTTAAGTAACTGTACAACAACGATAAAAAAGAAGCTTTCACGCCTGTTTTTGTACTCTCAAGATTTAAGTAACTGTACAACTCGATTTTAAGCCGTGTATTTTGCTAGGTAGTTTTTGTACTCTCAAGATTTAAGTAACTGTACAACGCTTGGAGGCGTCAATGTTCGCAGCTTATCGTTTTTGTACTCTCAAGATTTAAGTAACTGTACAACACCTGTCATCTCTGGGAGTTAAATTTCCTTGTTTTTGTACTCTCAAGATTTAAGTAACTGTACAACATTAGCACGAGCCTCTGTATACTGTTCTTTGTTTTTGTACTCTCAAGATTTAAGTAACTGTACAACTTTGGTCTGGTGCGCCTTTTATATTGAATTGTTTTTGTACTCTCAAGATTTAAGTAACTGTACAACGGTTCCCTATGAGCAAAGGACAACGCTTTGTTTTTGTACTCTCAAGATTTAAGTAACTGTACAACTCGATTTTAAGCCGTGTATTTTGCTAGGTAGTTTTTGTACTCTCAAGATTTAAGTAACTGTACAACGCTTGGAGGCGTCAATGTTCGCAGCTTATCGTTTTTGTACTCTCAAGATTTAAGTAACTGTACAACACATTGAGTAAGTCAATAGTTTGCGATGGCGTTTTTGTACTCTCAAGATTTAAGTAACTGTACAACTAGAATAAGTGAATGGGAAACTGACGGAACGTTTTTGTACTCTCAAGATTTAAGTAACTGTACAACACATAGAAGGCTAAGCAATCAAGCAAAAGAGTTTTTGTACTCTCAAGATTTAAGTAACTGTACAACACGACATCAAGCTGATTATCTTCTACATACGTTTTTGTACTCTCAAGATTTAAGTAACTGTACAACCTGTCTAACATAGTCCCAAACTTTATCATAGTTTTTGTACTCTCAAGATTTAAGTAACTGTACAACCTAAAAACGGTGTTCTATATCGAGGTCAACGTTTTTGTACTCTCAAGATTTAAGTAACTGTACAACTGTTTCCATCCGTGGTGAAATGGTAGAAGTGTTTTTGTACTCTCAAGATTTAAGTAACTGTACAACTTGAGCATTTACTTACTAATTTCAAACGGTGTTTTTGTACTCTCAAGATTTAAGTAACTGTACAACAGATGACCTATAATATAATCAAAATCACCTGTTTTTGTACTCTCAAGATTTAAGTAACTGTACAACTCTATCTTAGGCGGTGGACTGATGACGTTAGTTTTTGTACTCTCAAGATTTAAGTAACTGTACAACGATAGATATATATATTATATCACAATCCTAGTTTTTGTACTCTCAAGATTTAAGTAACTGTACAACTTATAGTATATCTAATGTGTTCCCGTTTGTGTTTTTGTACTCTCAAGATTTAAGTAACTGTACAACTTGAAATTTATAATATGGATGTCGATGATGGTTTTTGTACTCTCAAGATTTAAGTAACTGTACAACTCTAGAGACCTCTTCGTGTTGTCACAACCTGTTTTTGTACTCTCAAGATTTAAGTAACTGTACAACGCTCTTTCCTACTCCTGTGTCTCCTATTAGTTTTTGTACTCTCAAGATTTAAGTAACTGTACAACGTTTATCACTTATTTGATATACACTTATAAGTTTTTGTACTCTCAAGATTTAAGTAACTGTACAACATATCGGTGGTGGTGCGTTTGAAACTGACAGTTTTTGTACTCTCAAGATTTAAGTAACTGTACAACGACCCACGGATACCGCCAAAACAGCACGTGGTTTTTGTACTCTCAAGATTTAAGTAACTGTACAACGAAGTGATAGACGTTGTTAACTCATCAGCAGTTTTTGTACTCTCAAGATTTAAGTAACTGTACAACTTTCTGTGTACTCCATCGGCTTTTGAGTGTGTTTTTGTACTCTCAAGATTTAAGTAACTGTACAACGCTTTGCGAGTAACGCCGGTTGCTTTTCCTGTTTTTGTACTCTCAAGATTTAAGTAACTGTACAACTTGGCATCAGTGAATTTGATGCCTGGAAGTGTTTTTGTACTCTCAAGATTTAAGTAACTGTACAACAATTTTGCCCCTTCTTTGCCCCTTGACTAGGTTTTTGTACTCTCAAGATTTAAGTAACTGTACAACACCATTAGCAATCATTTGTGCCCATTGAGTGTTTTTGTACTCTCAAGATTTAAGTAACTGTACAGTTTGATTCAACATAAAAAGCCAGTTCAATTGAACTTGGCTTTTTAAAATACACGATAAACATAAGGGTTGTCAGGCTGACTAACCTCTTTGACCTCAGTCAAATTAAGGATAGGGAGGCTCTGTTTAAGGTTTTGATAATAATTCACAGTGATGGTACCAGTGACTTTTACCCAGGTATTGTCCTTAAAGGTTTGGTCACTTCCTGTCGTCGCCAGTCCGTAAACACCTGAATCGGCGATACAGTGGATAATACCGAAACGGAAGATGAACTGATATCCCTTGGTCTGTGGGTCATTGTAAACAAAGCCGGTATAGGTGACCTTCTTGCCCACGAAATCGTTAGGATAGAGGTAGATGAGCTCCATGACTTCCATGTAATTTTCTGTGGTAATCTGTATGGTCTCACGTCCCTTGTACTTGGCTAGCTCTCTGGTCATTTCCTTCTCATAAGCTGAGGAGGTGAAGTAGGAGCTGGTGTCTGGCCTTCAAGTACTGAATAGTCGTTCCCTCTTGGTCGGCCTGATTAGGATCGCTCCCTGCCGCCAGTGGAAAATGATAACCCTTAGCTGATACAGTATTGGCATCCAGGGTCACCGTTGGCACTAAGAGCCCAGTGAGAACTGGAAATGCCAAGAGAACGATGCTGGCTCCCTTGGCCACTCGACCTGACAAATGCGAGTGAACCTTTATTTTTTTCATCCAAACAATGAGTTGAACCACAGCAAGGATAAAGGACAGCACCATGGAAATGTAAGCCAGGTAGGAGTAGTGGATGTTAATGTACTGGTTGAGCTTGCCAGAAACTTGCAAGTACATGACGAGCTCAAAATACCCAGATAAGATGAGAAAACGTAACATTAAATCACCCCCAATAGCAGACAGTAAATGATTGTCACCAGACTTGTGGTTCCCACAAAGAGCCCGACAAAGCGTGTCTTAAACTGGTGTTTCATCATGATCAAGTTCTTGATATCAACCATAGGACCAATGATGAGGAAGGCAACCGTTGGTGCCACTCCGAAACTAGAGAGCAGCGAAGCTCCGATAAAGGCATCGGCCTCAGAACAAAGTGAGAGGATAAAGGCAGGAGCATCATGATGAGGATGGCTGTCACTGAATTATGACCGATGGTCGTTAGGATTCGGGTAGGAAGGTAGGTCTGCATCCTTGCAGCCACCAAGCTCCCGAAAATCAGGTAACGCCCAGTGTCGAAAAATTCATCGACAGCATGAACCAAGGACTGAAAGATTTTCTTACCAGCTGATAACCCACTATAATCATGAACATGATTAGACTTACGCTTGTCCTTGAGTATCTGGTCATCCACCACAAAGCCGAGCAAAATTCCCAAAATCATGGCAATCAAGAAAGCCCCGAGGAAACGTAAAATCACGTAGTACCAAGAGTTCCCAAAGGCCGTATAGGTCGCAAAGAGAACGACTGGATTAATGATAGGAGCAGTTGCCATGAAAGGAATAGCCGTGTAGCTAGGCACTTTTTTCTCTAAAAAGCGCGTGATAATGGGAACAATCCCACACTCACAAGAAGGAAAAATAAAGCCGATCAGGGTTCCAAAGAGAATAGCCAGGACCTTGTTTTTAGGAAGGAAGTTTTGGACCTTTTCAGGAGTCACAAAGACCTCGATAAAGCCAGATAGGATACTTCCCAGTAAAACAAAGGGCAGGGCTTCGATAATAATCGATAGAAAAACTGCCAGAAGCTGAAAAACGCTATCTGGTAGTTGATGAAAAATAGCCATAACTTTTATTTCTTCTTATCTTCTTGAAGACGTTTGTCCTTCTTAGGATCAGTTCCCGCCTTTTCAAAATCAGGGATAACCGCAAAAGATGCCATCATGCTTTCAAGTTCATTTGTTTTTTTCTGAATAACCGCCATAAAAAGCCTCCGGAGTTAATTAAGATACTAAGGGCGTTATTTCTGACAGAAAATTAGGGAATCAGCAGAAGAAGCTTTGCTTCAAGGAAGATGCATCTATTTTCCGAAAGAAATAGCCTTAAGAATAGGTTTACTCTCTTATTATACTACCTCTTGCTCAAAAAATCTCGCTTCAGCTACAAGGTTTTCTGCCCAAGCAAATCTCCTATCGTGGTATAATAGAGTTTATGGAAAATCGTAATTTAGAGACATTGGCTCAGGAATTGGGCCTAAAAAAACAACAAGTTGAAACTGTTTTGGAATTGACCGCAGAAGGCAATACCATTCCCTTCATCGCCCGTTACCGTAAGGAAAAAACCGGAAATCTGGATGAAACGCAAATCAAGGCCATCATTGATATGGATAAGTCCTTGACTGCCCTCCAAGACCGCAAGGAAACGGTTCTGGCAAAGATTGAGGCTCAGGGCAAATTGACTGACCAACTCAAGGCAGCCATCGAAGCGGCTGAAAAGTTGGCAGACGTGGAAGAACTCTACCTTCCCTATAAGGAAAAACGCCGCACTAAAGCGACTATTGCCCGTGAAGCAGGCCTTTTCCACTGGCTCGTCTTATCTTGCAAAATAGTTCAAACCTCAAGGATGAAGCTGAAAAGTTGACATCCGAAGCCTTTCAACAGCTGGACAAGGCCCTTGCGGGTGCTGTGGATATTTTGGTTGAGGCCTTTTCTGAGGACAATAGCTTGCGCTCTTGGACCTACAACGAAATCTGGAACAATAGTGAGATCACTTCGATCCTAAAGGATCAATCTCTGGATGAAAAGGAAACCTTCAAGATTTACTATGATTTTGCGGATAAGGTGTCTAAACTCCAAGGTTACCGTACTCTGGCCCTTAACCGTGGTGAGAAATTAGGCGTTATCAAGGTAAACTTTAAGCACAATCTTGAGAAAATGCACCGTTTTTACAGTGCCCGTTTCAAACAAAAAAATGACTATATCGAGGAAGTCATCAACCAGTCGCTCAAGAAGAAAATCATTCCAGCTATGGAGCGTCGTATCCGTAGCGAGTTGACTGAAGCAGCAGAAGATGGAGCCATTCAACTTTTCTCTCAAAATCTTCGAAACCTTCTTCTAGTCTCACCACTTAAAGGTAAGATGGTACTTGGTTTTGACCCAGCCTTTCGTACAGGGGCTAAATTGGCCGTGGTTGACCAAACAGGGAAACTGATTACAACTCAGGTCATCTATCCAGTTGCTCCAGCCAGTCAGGCTAAGATTGCCCAAGCTAAGAAAGACTTGGCTGACCTCATTAAGAAGCATGCCATTGAGATTATTGCTATCGGAAATGGAACAGCCAGCCGTGAAAGTGAAGCCTTTGTGGCAGAAGTCCTCAAAGATTTCCCAGAGACCTCTTATGTCATTGTCAATGAAAGTGGTGCCTCTGTCTACTCTGCATCAGAGTTGGCCCGTCATGAGTTCCCAGACTTGACGGTCGAAAAGCGCTCTGCCATTTCCATTGCCCGTCGTCTTCAAGACCCTTTGGCTGAGTTGGTTAAGATTGACCCTAAATCAATCGGAGTAGGCCAATACCAGCATGATGTTAGTCAGAAGAAACTTTCTGAAAATCTTGATTTCGTCGTCGATACCGTGGTTAACCAAGTTGGTGTCAATGTCAATACGGCAAGTAGTACTCTCTTGTCACATGTCTCAGGTCTCAACAAGACTATCTCAGAAAATATTGTTGCCTACCGTGAGGAAAATGGGGAGATTACATCACGTGATGAAATTAAGAAGGTCCCACGTCTTGGTGCCAAGGCCTTCGAACAAGCCGCCGGTTTCCTCCGTATTCCAAACGCTAAGAATATCTTGGATAATACAGGGGTCCACCCAGAGTCTTATCCAGCGGTAAAAGCCCTCTTCAAGCAGTTGGCTATCACAGACTTGGACGACTCTGCCAAGGCAAAATTGAAGGCTCTTAATCTTAAAGACACAGCAGAAGAGCTAGGGCTTGGACAGGAAACCCTCAAAGATATCATTGCTGACCTTTTAAAACCAGGTCGAGACTTGCGTGATGATTTTGAAGCACCGGTACTTCGCCAGGATGTTCTTGAGCTCAAAGACTTGTCGGTGGGGCAAAAACTTGAAGGAACGGTCCGTAACGTTGTGGACTTTGGTGCCTTTGTGGATATCGGTGTCCATGAGGATGGCCTTATCCACATATCAGAGATGAGTAAGAGCTTCGTTAACCATCCAAGCCAAGTGGTTTCTGTTGGGGATTTGGTTACCGTGTGGGTATCAAAAAGTTGACTTAGAGCATGAAAAACTCAATCTCTCCTTGGTGAATCCACGTGAATCTAACTGATTATGTTAAGACAGTTTCTATCGAAGATTTCGGTTGGAAATTTAAGCATCAAGCCTTGTGGAACAAGCGCCTGAGGACCACTGGAGGTCGTTTCTTCCCCAAGGATGGACACTTAGATTTCAATCCGAAACTTTATGAAGAACACGGCCTCGAGACCTTTCGGAAAATCGTCCGTCATGAACTCTGTCACTACCACCTTTATTTTCAAGGGAAGGGCTGCAAACATGGGGATAGAGATTTCAAGGACCTACTAGCTAGGGTGGATGGCCTTAGGTACGCCCCCAAAATGCGAAACCAGGCAGAAAATTACTTCCTTTATCAGTGCCAATCTTGTGGTCACACTTACCGTCGCAAACGCCGTGTCAATACACGGAAATTTGGCTGCGGTTTCTGTCGAGGAAAGCTCATTTTTCTAAATCAGTCCTAGGACTGATTTTTTTTGTCTCAAAAAATCATACAATGATATCAACGAAATGATAGGAGAAGAAAACCATGCCAAATCACTTCTATAAGATACGAAAAAATAGACTCGTCGCCGGTGTTGTTGCAGGTTTGGCAGATAAATTTGGCTGGAACCTCACTTTGGCTCGTGTCTTAGCTATTATTCTCATGGTTTCAACGCAGTTTGGAATCTTCTTATACTTGGTTTTAGCCTTCCTCCTTCCTTATAAAGAAGATATTTATCCCGAAATAAAACTTAAGGATGGAAGAAAACGCAAAAATGCTGAACCTGTAGAAGACGAGTGGAAATGGTGAGTAAATGATAACAGAAAGATCTATGATTGACCTTAGTGTTAGTCATAGGTCTTTTTTTTGCGAACCGCATTGAAAACCTTTTATGATACAATGAAACTAGTAAATAATCGGAGGAAATAATATGACAGTAACTGTTAAAATGTTGGTTGATAAGCTTAAACTTAAGGTTGTCTATGGGAATGAGGAGCTTTGGCAAAAGCGATAACAACGGCTGATATCTCTCGTCCTGGTTTAGAAATGACGGGTTATTTTGACTATTATTCACCAGAACGACTTCAGTTGGTTGGGATGAAGGAGTGGACCTACCTTAAAACCATGACTGCTAATAACCGTTATTCTGTTTTTGCTAATATATTTAGAAAGGAAACTCCAGCTGTTATCGTGGCGCGTGGTCTTGAGATTCCAGAAGAGATGCTTCAAGCTGCTAAGGAAAATGGTGTAGCAGTTCTTCAAGGACGCAACTCTACATCATCACTTTCAGGTGACATGTCTTGGTATCTCAACTCTCAATTAGCTGAACGTACTAGTGTCCATGGTGTTCTGGTAGATATCTACGGGATGGGTGTTCTTATTCAAGGGGACTCTGGTATCGGTAAGAGTGAGACAGCGCTCGAGTTGGTGAAACGTGGCCACCGTCTAGTTGCTGATGACCGTGTAGATGTCTATGCTAAGGATGAGGAAACTCTCTGGGGGGTGAGCCTGCGGAAATTCTTCTCCATCTTCTTGAAATCCGTGGGGTTGGTATCATTGACGTTATGAGTCTTTACGGAGCTAGTGCTGTCCGTGATTCATCTCAAGTTCAGTTGTGCATATGTCTTGAGCATTTTGAAAATGACGAGGTCTTTGACCGTCTTGGAAATAACAATGAAGAGATCGAATTGCAGGGCGTTAAGATTCCACGTGTCCGCATTCCTGTTAAGACAGGCCGTAACGTGTCAGTCGTTATCGAAGCTGCAGCCATGAACTACCGTGCTAAGCAAATGGGATTTGATGCAACCAAAACCTTTGAAGAACGTTTGACCAACCTCATTAGTAAGAATGGTGAAGACTAATGTTAGCTACTATTGATCCAATTGCTCTAAGACTTGGTCCAATTAGTATTCATTGGTATGCCATCTGTATCGTATCTGGTCTCTTACTTGCAGTTTATCTGGCTCAGCGTTGGGCTCCTGAAAAGGGAATCAATCCTGAGCATATCTTAGATTTTATTCTTCTTGCCTTTCCGATAGCCATTGTTGGTGCTAGGCTCTACTATGTGATTTTTCAGTGGTCTTACTACAGTCAAAATCCTTCGGAAATTTTTGCAATTTGGAATGGTGGAATTGCTATCTATGGTGGCTTGATTGCTGGTGCAGCTGTCCTTTATTGGTTCGCCAAACGTCATGCTATAGCGGTTTTAGATTTTCTAGATATTGCGGCCCCTGGGGTCATGATAGCTCAGAGCATCGGTCGCTGGGGAAATTTTGTCAATCAAGAGGCCTATGGAAAAGCAGTTAGTCAACTGAATTATCTTCCAGAAATTATCCGTCAGCAGATGTTTATTGATGGAAGCTACCGTGTACCTACCTTCCTTTATGAAAGCCTATGGAATTTAGTTGGTTTTAGCATTATTCTGGGACTACGATATTTTAATAAGGGATTGCGACAGGGAGATGTGACTTCATTTTACCTTATCTGGTATGGTCTTGGACTTTTGTCATTGAAGGCATGCGTACGGATAGCCTCATGTTTGTCGGCTTGCGTGTCTCTCAATGGGTCAGCATTTCCATCACATTATCCTTGGAGCTGTCCTCTTATATTTCCGTAAACAACGTCAAAAAGCAGATTATAAAATGAAAAACTAGTCATACTGTTCAGACTTTGTTATAATGAAGTGAAAATTATAATAACAAAGGTCATACGAGGCAGGAGTCAAACATTCAGTTTTTTTGTTAACCTTTTAAACAGGTCAAAGGAGTCCTAAACTATGGCAGAAATTGCATTTCTTATTATCGCAATCGCACTTGCTGCGTTTCTCATTGCATTAATCCCTACTCTACTTCGCACCCGTCATGTTGTTAAAGAAGTTGAAGAAACAGTTGCTGTGCTTCGTACAGATATCAATGTAACCCTTCACCAAACAAATGAAATCTTGGCTAAGGCAAACGTCTTGGTTGAAGATGTTAATGAAAAAGTTCAAACAATCGATCCTCTCTTCGTAGCAGTAGCTGAGCTTTCAGAAAGTGTCTCTGACTTGAATACTCGAGCTCGTCACCTCGCTGCTAAGGCAAGTGCAGCAGGAGCAAGTGTCGGTAAAGCAGGCTCAGCCTTTGCTATCGGCAAGGTTGCTTCAAAACTATTTGGTAAAAAAGACAAGAAAAAATAAGGAGGTCTTTTCATGAGTAAATTTTTAAACACCCTAATTATTGGTGCAGCATCTGGAGCTGCAGCAGCGTATTTCTTTACAACTGAAAAAGGTAAAGCAGTTAAAGCACGTATTGATGAGGAAATCGCTTCATTCAAAGAAGATCCTAAAGCTTACCAAAATCAAGTAGTGGAAAAAGTTAGCGACTATAAAGAATTGGCAGTCGATACTTTCCAAGACTATAAAACAAAATTTGAAAATGGCGACATCACTGCAGATGATTTGACAAAAGCAGTTCAAGAAAAAACAGCTCAAGTTGCTGACTTTGCCAAAAGAGAGCTTTGAACTCATCAAGGAAAAAACAGCTCAAGTAACACCTGAGCAAGCCAATGTTAAAGCAGAAACAAAAGCTATCGTTGATGATATCGTCATTGATATCAAAGATATCTCTGAAGAAGTAGCAGAATCAAACTAAAAAGAACGTTGACTCCTTAGTCAACGTTCTTTTGCTTTAAGATATTCGATTAGGACATAAATGCCTATCTGACCAATGACGCTGATGGTAATTGCCCAGAAGAAGGCCCAGAAGGTAGCCACCTGTGCTACCAAGAAAAGGAAGGCAACTAGGACTGTTGAAACACAGAAGCTTGAGACACGTCCAAAGAAAATCATATCTTGTAGTTTAATACTATTACTATTTAGACCTTGATAATCTTGATAATTCGTCGTTTGAGGACGCTCAGTCTCGAAATCTTCGATGTGATCAAATTGACGGTGTAAGTTGTCAGCCATGTCTGCCTCCTTTCTATATAAAATATCTAAATCACTTTTTCGTGTAGGTTAAAATACTGAGTCAGTATTTCACTAGTTACAATCTTCTTTAATAATACCACTAAAAAGTTTATATTGCAAAGTTTTTTTTGAAATTCTAGTATTATAAAACTATTTTTAAATATCAAAATACGATTTAACAAAACCTAAAAGTTCTAAAAAAATCAATCAATTTGTGCTATAATATGAGTTATGAAAAAAATAGTGATTACAGCGACAGCTGAGAGCTACGAGCAGGCACGTGAGCTCCTAGAACTTGGCGTAGATCGTATTTACATCGGCGAAAAAGCTTTTGGCCTTCGTTTGCCTAAGCCTTTTTCATTCGCAGAGATGCGAAAAGATTGCAGAGCTGGTACATGAGTCTGGCAAGGAATTGACTGTTGCCGTTAACGCCCTCATGCACCAAGGTATGATGGATGCTCTTCCTGACTACCTTGATTTTCTTGAAGAAATTAAAGCAGATTATATCACGGTTGGTGATGCAGGAGTTTTCTACATTTGTAACCGTGACAAACGCCCCTTCAAAATGATTTATGATGCTTCAACCATGGTAACCTCTAGCCGTCAGATTAATTTCTGGGGCAAACAGGCAGGAGCATCTGAAGCTGTTTTGGCTCGTGAAATTCCATCTGCGGAACTTTTCGTCATGGCTGAAAATCTTCAAATTCCAGCTGAGGTTTTGGTTTATGGTGCAAGTATCATTCACCACTCAAAACGACCACTTCTTCAAAACTACTACAACTTTATCAAAACGGATGAAGCTGTTACCAAAGAACGTGACCTCTTCCTTTCTGAGCCAGGAGATCCAGATTCTCACTACTCAGTTTATGAAGACTTGCATGGAACACATATCTTTGCCAACAATGACTGGATATGATGACTAAACTTTCAGAACTCGTTGAACATGGTTTTGATCACTGGAAGTTGGACGGCGTTTATTGCCCAGGTGAAAACTTTGTAAAAATTACTGAGTATTTTGTGAAGGCTCGTGACCTCATCGAGGCTGGCGAATTTTCACAAGACCAAGCCTTCCTCTTTGATGAGGCTATTCATAAATTACACCCAGCCAACCGTGGTTTGGACACAGGTTTCTACGACTATGAACCTGACCGTGTAAAATAAAATTACGTCCTCCTTCGTTTGAGAGTTTTCCATTTTCAGGGAACGAAGGATCTATCCTAAAAACTAAAATCGACAATCTTGCAAATTGGAGAAATTATGACTACAACTAAAAAACGCCCAGAGGTACTGGTACCTGCTGGGACTTTGGAAAAATTGAAAGTCGCTGTAAATTACGGCGCAGATGCTGTTTTCGTTGGTGGACAAGCCTATGGTTTGCGTAGCCGTGCCGGAAACTTTACCATGGATGAGCTTCGAGAAGGTATCGAATACGCTCACGCTCGTGGCGTTGATGTACACGTTGCTTCAAACATGGTTACCCATGAAGGAAATGAAAAAGGGTGCTGGTGAGTGGTTCCGTGAATTGCGTGATATGGGACTCGATGCTGTTATCGTATCTGACCCAGCCTTGATTGAAATCTGTTCAACCTACGCTCCAGGCCTTAACATCCACTTGTCAACGCAAGCATCTGCAACAAACGTTGAAACCTTCCATTTTTGGAAAGAGTATGGCTTGACCCGTGTTGTTTTGGCACGTGAGGTAACTATGGAAGAATTGGCTGAAATCCGTAAACGTACGGATCTTGAAATTGAGGCCTTTGTCCATGGTGCTATGTGTATCTCATATTCAGGTCGCTGTACCCTTTCTAACCACATGTCAGACCGTGATGCCAACCGTGGTGGTTGTTCACAGTCTTGCCGTTGGAAATATGACCTTTACGACATGCCATTCGGTCAAGAGCGAAAGAGTATTCACGGTGAAGTTCCTGAAGAATACTCAATGTCAGCTGTTGACATGTGTATGATTGAAAACATCCCGGACCTTATCGACAATGGCGTTGACAGCCTTAAAATCGAAGGTCGTATGAAATCTGTCCACTACGTATCAACAGTTGCTAACTGTTACAAGGCGGCCTGTGATGCTTACATGGAAAGTGCAGAAGCCTTTTATGCCATTAAAGATGATTTGGTTAACGAGCTTTGGAAAGTTGCCCAACGTGAATTGGCAACAGGTTTTTATTACAAGACTCCAACAGAAAACGAGCAACTCTTTGGTGCCCGTCGTAAGATTCCACAATACAAATTTGTTGGTGAAGTAGTAGATTTTGACCCAGTAACTATGACAGCTACGATCCGTCAACGTAACGTTATCCTCGAAGGTGACCACGTTGAATTCTACGGACCAGGCTTCCGTCATTTCGAGTGTGATATCAAAGACCTTCACGATGCCAATGGTAACAAAATTGACCGTGCACCAAACCCAATGGAACTTCTTACAATTACCGTGCCACAAGAAGTTAAACTTGGTGACATGATTCGTTCAACTAAAGAAGGTTTAATTAATCTCTACCAAAAAGACGGTTCAAGCAAGACTGTTCGTGCCTAATGACGAGAAAAATATATGGTCTCTTGGTAGATAATGAGAGCAGGTGCCAGCATTATCACACAGAGCTAGATATCGTTGCCCTAAAATGCTTCGATTGCCAGAAGTATTATGCCTGTTATCAGTGTCATGATAGCTTGGAGGATCATAGCTATCGAGCTTATCCTTGTCAATTGAAGCAGGACAAGGTCCTTATCTGTGGTGTTTATCAGCATGAGATGGTTATTGATGAGTATCAAGAGGCAATAGTTTGTCCTAATTGTCACAGTGCCTTTCAACCTAGCTTGTTCAAAGCATTATGATATTTATTTTGAAAAATAAAAAGATTGAAGATTCTGTTCACACGAACAAAGTCTTCAATCTTTTTTTTAGTTAAAGTAGCTATGATTTTTAAGAGCTTTTAAGACTGGCTTAGTTACCAAAGTAACAATCAGACCTTTAATGAGGTCGGGAATGATAAAGGGTGTCAAACCAACTGCTACAGCAGCAGACCAACCCATTTTTCCAAGAAAGTGAAGGCTGAGGATACCACCGACAAAGACAAGCGCATCTCCCAAAACAAAAGCCAAAAGCTTTTCCAGATAGGGTCTTAGCATGGGTTAGTGCTGATGTGACAAGAGCAAAAAAGGATAGGCAAGAAGATAGCCAGCTGAAGGACCAAAGAAGGATTGAAGCCACCGCCACCTCCTGCGAAAACGGTAAACCAATAGCGCCAAGAATAAGATAGAGGATAGCAGAAAGAGTAGCTTCCCTCGGTTTAAAACAGCAGCCACAAGTCCTACAGCAAAGGTCTGTAGAGTAATGGGAACTGCCCCAATCGGAATGATGATTTGAGCCAGTGCAGCAATAATAGCAGCACAAAAGCTGGAAGAATAAGGGATAGTGTCCGATTTTGTGTCATTTGAGTTAACCTCGAGCGATTTGATAGTTAACTTATAATACCAAGACCTACTATATTAGTCAACCCAAAAATAAAAAGAGGTTAACTAATATACTTAACCTCGTTGAGATATGATTTTTAGACGTTTAATGTCTTTTAGTTCAATCATACTGATAACTTTGTCCTGCTCGATAAAGATAGCTTGACGTTGGCTGTCATAACGATTGATGTAGCCCTTATAGGTCCTATGATTAGAAGTCAGCATGACCATTTGATTATGATCAATAGCATGATAGATATCGTTAATAAGTTGATTTTGCATTAGGTGGACAGGTTTGCTGTGACCTGTTTCCACAAACTGATGAAGCTGATGCTTTACGGCTTCTAAAAAGTTTATCATGGTCATTTCCCTCGTTTCTTGATAAAATAATTATAGCATGAAAGGTGAATTTTTGTGGATAACTTTTTGCTAAATCCTGAAATTTCACAGGAAAAAAACGAATAAAGTTAGTGGAGGTAAGCAAATGGCAGAATTTTCATTTGAAATTGAAGAAAAACTCTTGGTATTGTCTGAGAATGATAAGGGATGGACTAAGGAGCTTAATCGTGTGAGCTTTAACGGAGCACCAGCCAAGTACGATATCCGCACTTGGAGTCCAGACCACACCAAGATGGGCAAGGGAATTACCCTTAGTAACGAAGAATTCCAAGTTCTCGTTGAAGCCTTCAAAAATTAAAACAAGGTCAGCATGGCGCTGGCCTTATTTTTTTGTTTAAAACGTATCAAAGATAAGTTTGAGATTGAGAATGGTTAGGACAATAGCGATGGCATAACCGAGGAAGGTATTCCACTTGGCATTGACGTGTTTTCCCATGAGTGATTTTTTAGAAGTGTAGTAAATCAAAGGGAAGATAGAGAATGGCAAGGCAATTGAAAGGAATACTTGTGAATACACCAAGAGTTGATCCAGTGTCTTTTCTTGATCGCCGTAGAGAATAGCTACAATGATAACAGGTAGCAGGGCGAAGAGACGTGTGAACAAACGAATTACCCACTTTGGTAACCTCATGTGGAGGAAACCTTCCATGACAATCTGACCAGTTAGGGTACCAGTAATGGTAGAGTTTTGACCACTAGCCAAGAGTGCCAAGGCAAAGAGGGTTGAAAGTGTTGAACTAGCAACCGCACCAGCAATCTTAGAGTCCTGAAGGGCATTGTACATTTGTGAGAAGGCTGAAATATCAGAAGCGTGACCAAAGAAGAGAGCTGCCCCCAAAATCAAGAGGAGGGAGTTAACCACAAAGGCCAAAGTCAACTGAATGTTGGAGTCCCAGGTCATGAAACGGACAGCCTTAGTCACGTCTTTACCATCAGAATAGTCAACCTTACGAGTCTGTGACAAGGATGAGTGCAAGTAGAGGTTATGTGGCATAACGGTTGCACCCACAATCCCAAGTGCCAAAGTCAACTGGTTGGTGTGCCCAGCAGCATGTGGCTCAAAGAGCGCTGGCGTAGGGAGATAACCCTCGAGGATTCCCTTAATACTAGGCTCAGACAAGGCTACCAAGTAGACAAAGATAACCAAGATGGTCAAAATCAAGGTTGAAACAATAGCCTCGATTTTCTTGAATCCCAGCTTCATGATGAGTAGGAGTAGGAAGACATCTAGGACTGTCACCAGAATGGCAACCATAATTGGAATACCAAAGAGCAGGTTAAGTGCGATGGCAGAACCAAGCACCTCAGCCAAGTCCGTCGCCATTAAGGCAAGCTCCAGAATCACCCAAAGCGTGTATCGCAACCATTTAGGCGAGTGGTATGCAGTTGCTTGAGCTAGGTCCATTTGAGTCACAATCCCTAATTTTCCAGCCATTTGTTGCAACTGCATAGCGATTAAAGATGAAATTAAGATGACAAAAAGAAGACTGTACTTGTAGGTCGCCCCACCGACGACACTTGTTATCCAGTTCCCTGGATCCATGTAACCCACGGCCACAAGAGCCCCAGGTCCCAAGAAAGCCTTAAGATTTTGCCAAAAACGATTATTATTAGGTGTATCTACGGATTGGTTTACCTCAGAAAGGGAAACCTTTTTTTGAAAGATGTCATAAACACCTCTTTCTAAGTCATATCTGCCTAAAAGTGTATTATTTCTAGACAGACGGACAGTTCTATTATAACACTATGAGCAAGATATGCAAGGTTTTCGAAAGGTTTTGACTTATCCTATATTGATATCATAGAGGACTTTTCAGAATTGACTTTTTATACTAAAATATAAGAGAAGATGATTTCATAGATGAGGGAGAAAAAATAATTGAAAACATTTCAGCTAACAGCTAAGAAAAAGATTACCCTGGCACTCGTAGTTGTCATCGTGGTTGTTTTGCTTATCTTTATCATTAACGTGCAGATGAATCAGCCTGATAACCTACCTGCCAATTACATGGAGCGCCTTAAAAATCCTGGAATGACCGGAGATTACATCGGCCTCTGGAAGTCTCGCTGGCATGAAGAAAACAAAGCATGGATTTATCCTGCGAAGCAATACGCTATCTATGCAGTAGCAGCTCTAGCCCGTCTATCAGTTTGGGTAGCAGCTTCAAAAGCAAAATTTTGGAAATAAGAAAATGCTTCCCTCGATTGAGGGAAGCGTTTTTCATATTATTCAGCAATATCGATTTCTACAATAAATTCACCGATTTTCCTTACAATGTCTGTTACTAATGCATTACCCATAAAGAACATTCGCATTTTATCAGAAACCTCTGTAACGGTACCGTCAGATAATTTTTTTAGAGCTGTCCAGTTGTCAGGGAAATCTTGTAGACGTTCTGCCTCGACAGGAGTAATAAGCCTATATCGTTCATTAACATGCAAGAAATGTGTTGAACGATTAACAGTCCCTTCGGATGTTAGCATGGTACGGCCTGGAAGGTTTAAGTCGTCAGTTGGTGACATTCCTCCCTCAGAGTAAATATAGGTGTGTCCATCTGCAGAAGTACGTTCAATTCGTTTAGGTCCTCGCAAATACTGGAACTTTTCGAGTTTTGCTGGATCATTAATAAAGAACTTTTCAGGAACTTCCTCTTCATTTTGAAGAATCTCACCTAATGTAATTGGTTCACCATCATAGTTAGGTGCAGTATCAATAGAATAGTACCTGCCATGACGCATAACACCAGTATTCCAAACAGTTCCTGAGAAGTTATCAGAAACCTCAACGATATCTTCAGGGAGTTCATAGTAGACATGACGTTTTTTGACTGGTGTATTCATAATAGGAAATTGGGTTGCAAACAGTCCTTCATGAAAAATATAATCGTCGTATCTATTTTCATCAAAAACTTGTTCTTGTTCTTCAAATCGTTGATCCATTTGAAGTGCGAATGGAATATCATTTCGATAGATAAAGAAAAACACACGACGACGTCTTTGACTGCGACCGTAATCAGCAGCGTTGATTACACGCCATTCAACAGAATATCCAAGATTATTAAACGCAGTCAACATAATAGCAAAGTCTCGACCACGTTGTTTTGAAGGAGCTTTTAGAAGTCTGTCAACATTTTCTAGAATAAGAAATCTCGGTCTAATAATCCTAGTCGCTCGAACGATTTCCCAGAAAAGGACACCTTTTTGTCCTTCAATACCTTGTTCGTTCTTTTTGCTTCGAGCTACAGAGTAGTCTTGACACGGAAAACCACCGACAATCATATCCGCATTCATTTCAGCGAACTGTTCATCAGTAATATCAGCTATGCTAATATTAATATTTTCACTGTCTGGAAAATGATAATTGTATACCTCGAAAGCATCCTGAGACTTTCTAGAAGGCTCCCATTGGTTACTCCATAATGTTCTGAAATAATCAGGGTTGGCATTTTCGAGTCCTATACGAAATCCCCCAACACCCGCAAATAATTCTAAAACGTTCATAATACTCTCCAGAAGCTAAAAAATAAATATATTCTACTATTATACAATAATTTTTTGTTTAGATCAACAAATCAATTTGATATAATGAAAATAACGTTTTATGAAAGGGCTTTAAAGATGAAAGAGCAGTTATTTGATTACGATGATTCAGATATTAATAGTGTTGTAGATTATTCTAAAGTACTTTTAAATTACCGATTTGGGCAGATAGTTGAGGAGTATCAAAGAAGTCCCTATAAAACTTATGATGATTTTCAAAATAAAATAGTATCTGATATAGAAGATAAAGAAATAAGTATGAAGTCCAAAGGACAATATGGAAACTATATCGAAAAATTCTTTTTTGGTTATTTACCTAATAGTAACTCATCTGCTGATTTTGAAAAAATCGGTGTAGAGTTGAAGGTTACACCTTTTAAAGTTAATAAGAATGGTTCAATCAGTGCTAAAGAACGTTTGGTACTTACAATCATTAATTTCATGGAAGAGAATTTGGATGATTTCTACTCCACGCATATGTGGAAAAAATGTCAAAAGATGCTATTGCTCTTTTATAATGGCTTGATTCCTGACCAAACAATGTCTGACTATATTATTGAAAAAGTATTTCTTTATGAATGGTTCGAGAAGATATACATGGAAGTGATTTTGGAGGACTATAGACGTATTACCGAAAAAATCAAACAAGGTAAAGCTCATGAACTTTCTGAATCTGATGGTACTATTTATCTACATGTTGGGAAGGGAGAGATTTTCGAATGCAGCCTTTCAGTCATGAGCTAGCTAAGCAACGTGCATGGGAATTAAAGTCTAGCTATATGACATATCTGATTAACAATAAGATTTTTAATCAGAAGGAACAAGAAAGTGTGGTTGGTACAGCAAGAGGTCAGAAAAAAATATTTACAGAAATTATTTCTGATAAAATTTTACTCATCAGGATCTAACACTGAGAAGCAATTATATGAAAAGTTTTTAGTTAACCCTAAAGCAAAAGGCAAGAATAGTACCTTAATTCGTAAAATTATAGGTTTGACAGGTGATATTGATAAGACACAGGAATTTCAAAAAGCTAATATGAATCTACGTGTTATTCGTATTGATAAAAATGGTTTACCAAAAGAAGACTCCCCATTCAAAACTTATAATTTTCAAGAGTTGGTATCTAATGATAATTGGGAAGAATCTCAACCTTATCAGGAGATATGTAGTAAACGATTTTTATTTGTAATATTTAAAGAAAACTCACAAGGAGAGTTTGTCTAGATAATAAAATTTTGGGGATTTCCTGATAGACTGGTTGACGAAGTCAAACGTGTTTGGCAAGAAACACGTAAAATACTAGATGAAGGCATAGAATTAACTAAGAAAGGTAATAGAATTTCAACAAATTTCCCACAAAGTAGGATTAACAAAATTGTTTCTTCACTGAAGATTCACGCTTCAAATTCTTTATATGAACTTGAACCCGGAATCTTTGTTGGAAAAGGGAAGAAATCAATATACCGATACCCGCACCTGATGGTAGAAGAATAATCAAGCATCTTTGGCCTAAAGAGATTTCCTTTAAAGGACGTTTGAAGTAAATGGGAATAAGCAGTTATTTTAAAAATAGAAAGTAGGTAGAGTAGAATGTTCTTCTTTGAGCTAATGAGAAAATTAAAAGACAAAACAAATTGAATCTCATAATCACTCATTTGTCAAAATACAATTTCATATGGTAAAGAGAAAAATGATGGAAATGAGTTTTGACTCCTACGGTTACTTGAAAAACAAAATTCTAAAGATGAATCTGATAATGAATTTAAGGAGAGTGATTTTAAGCGATTGATTAGTGAAAAGATTCGTAAAACTATTTACGGAGAGAAATATTCAAATATTGTTTTTCTTGCTGGTGCTGGGGCATCTGTAGTAGGAGGCAATCCAAATTATAAAAAACAGTTAAAATGATTGCAGATGATATATTTGAAAAACTACATGACATAGATAAGCTTTATACATTAGAAGAATTAGCTGAAATGTGCAGGTACAAAGACATTGTTTATACTAGACTCTATAGGGAGTCTGAACTTCATCTGAAGTCCTTACATTGATATTGGTTTTAACCTAGAGGACTTTTTCCGTATTGTTCCATTTTCGTCCATATGTATCAGAAAATAATAAAACAAAATTTAATAATACTATTCAAAAAATTTTGAAGCTGATTAAGGAAAATACCAATTATTCTTTAAGGATAGTAAGCATTGAATAGCATTCCTACACCCAAAATCAAGGCAAAATTCTAATCTAGAAGAGTGGATTGAGGCTGAAAATTTGATTTGGGATTTATTTTCTTACTTATTTGTACAATATTTTTTGAAGTATAATTTGAGTTTGAAATCTGATAAAAATGTATTATCAATGTTTTCTCAACTTCCTACAGATATAAGATTTAGAACTTTACAAAAATTGTTCGAGATAAAAGGATATGACAATATTCAACTAATAGACAAATATTTATTAGCGATGGTTAAAAGTAAAGGATGGGAAGAGGCTTACTTTTGGTTAATCAGTCACAGGAAAGAAATTCATTCAATGGGTTATCCTTCAGAAAACGAGATTATTGAATATACTGATGATTTTGATGAGGACGAGTTGTCATTACCTTTAAGAAAATTTCAAAATGTATTTGGATTGCTTAGTTCAGTATTACGAAATCCCAAGGTGAAATCTGTATCAGGAGGAATTTATGACACATTTGAAGAAGCAGTAAAGTATTTTTATGAAGAAAATCTCGAGACATATTTATCGGCTACTCGAGAGCAAATTGAATTTAGAGAATTGTTATATTTTTGTTTTATAGGAAGAACACAAACAAACTAATATAAGAAAGAAGCATTTATATTGTTTTTCCGAAACAGACGACTTTTTCGGAAATATAAAATGACAGCAGATTTTCTACTGTCATTTTTGCTTTCTGGAAACTAAAAAACTTCCCTTGGAAAAGACCAAGAGAAGCAGTAAGTTACTATACGATTCTAGAACCCTATAAATAAGACTTGTAAATTTTTTGGTAAGTTAGTTCGTTTCTTATTCAGAAAACACGTCAATTATTTCATCGTTGGGAACAACAAGACATCACGGATGGTTGTTGTATCAGTAAGAAGCATGCAGAGACGGTCGATACCGATTCCGAGTCCACCTGTTGGTGGCATACCGTATTCGAGGGCTTCAACGTAGTCGTAGTCGATACCTGTTGCTTCGTCATCACCAAGTTCTTTAGCAGCAGCTTGTGATTCGAAACGTGACAGCCGGGATTGATTGGTCGTTCATCTGGTGAAGGCGTTTCCGTACTCTAGGAAGAGTCTGAAAGCAATAAAGTGGAAACGTGGTCTCTTGGCTTTTCTTAGCTAATGGAGACACAGCAACTGGGTGACCGTAAACGAATGTTGGTTGAATCAATGTTTCTTCAACAAATTCTTCGAAGAAGGCGTTGATGATGTGACCAACTTCAGTGTAGTGTTTTTCAACTGGAACATTCTTTTCAGCAGCGATAGCTTTGGCTTCATCCAAAGTCATGTCTTGCCAGAAGTCAAACCAGTGATTTCCTTGATTGCATCAACCATGTGGATGCGTTTGAATGGTTCGTTGATCTTGATTTCAGTTCCTTGGTAGTTGATAGGTCCGTCACCTTTAACAGCTTTAGCAGCGTGTTGGATGATACCTTCAGTCAAGTTCATGATATCGTGGAAGTCAGCGTAAGCTTGGTAAACTTCGATAGATGTGAACTCAGGGTTGTGAGTGGCATCCATACCTTCGTTACGGAAGATACGTCCGATTTCGTAAACGTTCCATACCACCAACGATGAGGCGTTTGAGGTGAAGCTCAGTTGCGATACGAAGTACCATATCAATATTCTGAGCGTTGTGGTGAGTGATGAAAGGTTTAGCAGCAGCACCACCAGCTTCGTTGTGAAGAACAGGTGTTTCTACTTCAAGGAAACCTTGAGCATCGAGATAACGACGGATTTCAGAGATGATTTTTGAACGTGTGACAAAGCGGTCGCTTTCTCTAACGATTAGAAATCAAATCGAGGTAACGTTTACGGTAGATTGTTTCAACGTCTGAAAGTCCGTGGAATTTCTCAGGCAATGGACGAAGGGCTTTAGACAAGTGCGTGATATGAGTAGCCTTGATAGAAAGTTCTCCCATATCTGTACGCATAACTTCACCTTCGACACCGAGGAAGTCACCAAGGTCAGCTTTCTTGAAGATTTCGTAGTTTTCTTCACCGACAGCATCTTTACGCACGTAGATTTGGATTTGACCATCGCAGTCTTGGATGTGGGCAAAGCCAACTTTACCTTTACCACGCTTAGTCATCAAACGGCCTGCGATAGTAGCAGTTTCATTGATTTCGTGCAATTCTTCTTTTGTTTTATCAGCGTATTTTTCTTTTAATCAGACTACAGATGTAGCGTGTCTGAATCGCTTACGCACATCGGATTCCTTTGTTCAGCCAAGGCCGCCATTTTTTCACGACGGACAATCTGTTGATCGTTTAATTCTTCCATGTGTTGATTTGGCATGTTAGTCCTCCATAAAATAGTCGTTAATATTGTATCATAATTCATCCTCTAAAGATAGGACAAATGACTAAATGTCAGATAAATAAAGGGGAAAGCCCTTTATTTTTAAGAAAAATAGTTAACTTGAATTAATGATTGATTAGGAAGTTATATAATTTATTGACAAATATAATAAAAAAGTGTACAACAACAGGGTAGGATTCGTATGAAATTAAGGAGAGTATACAATGAAAAAGAAAAATTATGTTGGTAAAGCTGTGATGCTTGGTGCTTTACTAGCGCCTATTGGGCTACCTACGGTATCTGTGTTAGCAGATGGCTTTTATCAAAATCAAACAAGTGCTCACGCTGCAGATATTACAAACTGGATTGCCAGCACACCGCAACAAATTACAAATAATTTGACAACTCAGAACATCAATCCACAACAGTTAGATGGTCAAAAATATGTAATTCAATGGGGTGATACCTTGTGGGGAATCTCTCAAGCGACGGGAATTTCTATTGAAAAATTAGCCTACGATAACAATATTCAGAATATTGACCTTATCTTCGCGGGTGACGTCCTCATCTTGAAACGTGATGGTGATGTCCCAGCAGGTTACCATGTGACTGGTAATGGTTACCGTTGTGCACATTCTAAGATTGTTATCAACAACTATTATGGTGATAACAACCGAGTGATTATCAATAATAGTACTTTTGTATCTGATGACCATTCTAAGAATACAGTGATTTACGCTCCAGATAATTCTGATAACAGCATTTCATTCTCCAATACCAATAATAGCGATAAAGATAAAGATTCTAAAGAAAGTAAGGAGTCATCTTCTTCATCATCAGAATCTAAAGACGCTTCATCAAGTTCTTCTTCATCATCAGAATCTAAAGATGCTTCATCAAGCTCAACAAGCTCTTCTGCATCAAGCTCAACAGCAAGTGGCAGTGAAAGTAAAGCAAGTACAGATACTTCTAAAGAGAAAGAATTGACTGAGGATGCTTTCCAAGACAAGGTTCAAGAAGAAGTTTCAAATATTTATCAACAAAAACGCTCAGGTAGACCTGCATGGAAATTCTTCTCACATGTAGATGATAAGAATGATCTGAATGCTGATGCTAAGGAGGACACTGAAAGAACAGCGCTTTACCGTCAAGGCGAAACTGCTAAAGATGAAGACATTGCTAATGGTCCTAAAGATGGTGCCAGAACTGAAGCCAATGCCAAAGCACTCGCTGAGAAGATTTACGACACCCTTAACAATGGTGGCAAAATGTCAGAGCTTATCAAGGCAAAATATGCCCAAATTAAGGTAACTTACAAGGGTGATAAGTGGACCTTCAATGTTGATGTTTATAAAGAAAAAGAAAGTTCATCATCAAGCACTGAAACATCATCTGAATCAAAAGCTTCATCAAGTGATGATTCTCAAACAGAAACACGCATGAGTTCAAGTTCATCATCAAGTTCTTCAAGTCACACTGAAACAGACTCAGAGGCAACTTCCTCTGACCTAACTGGTGACGAATAGAGAGAGGCCAATCATGTCAAAGAGAAATATCATTATTAGTGTTGTACTTGCTTGCCTCTTGGTTACGGGAGCTGGTTTCAGTGTCTTCTATTACTGGGGGATCACACCATTTGGATAGTGTTGTACCTGGTAAGGTTTACCAATATTCAAGTTCTTTAAATGGTGAGGTCAACAATCGTGTCATGTATGTAGCCTTCCAAGAGGGTGGTAACAAGGCACTAGTGAGTCAGGACCGTACGACAGTGGTTAATGCCGCTAAGAGCCAGACTGATTTTGACAAAGCCTATAGTGACCAAACAGCTAAATGGGAATATAATGTGACAAAAACAACTTTGACTCTCGGTAAAAAAGAGGATGATCAATTGTCACAATGGCAGTACAATAAGGTCTTTGCTTATGGTGACCACTTCACATCAAAAGATTTCTATTACCAGATTGCCAAAGGTGGTCAGGGTGAAGTCAAACAAAAAATGACCTTTAAAGAAATTAAATAAGCGTCTAAATATGACAGGATGCATTAGGTTTGGGACAAATTGTTCCAAACCTTTTTCTGTCTTCAAAACACGAATAATTTTTTCTTAAGTGGGGTCGAAAATTGAAATAAGAAGGTAAAAACGGTATAATAAGACTGTTTGGGCAATTGCAATCTGATAAAAAACAGACGAGTAAGATTGCCCCAAGACAGTTGACTTAAAGCAACTTTTGCAAGACTTAGGCTTAGGGGCTGACTGCTTCATCAGTTTAGTTATCGGACATTCTAGTTTGCTAAGTCTATGACAAGAGAATGATATAAGAAAGAACGGACAGATGATTACCTCTATTGTTTTTGACGTTGACGATACTATTTACGACCAACAGGCACCTTATCGTATTGCCATGGAAAAATGTTTCCCTGACTTTGATATGAGTCACATGAATCAAGCCTACATTCGTTTCCGCCACTATTCTGATGTTGGTTTTCCACGTGTAATGGCCGGTGAGTGGACAACCGAATATTTCCGTTTTTGGCGCTGTAAAGAGACGCTTTTGGAGTTTGGCTACCGTGAAATTGATGAAGAAACGGGTAGCCATTTTCAAGAGGTTTACGAGCATGAGTTGGAAAACATTACTATGCTTGATGAAATGCGCATGACCCTTGATTTCCTCAAAGAAAAAAATGTTCGTATGGGAATTATTACTAATGGACCAACAGAGCATCAGCTTAAGAAAGTCAAGAAGTTAGGATTATACGATTACGTGGATCCCAAATGTGTCATCGTCAGTCAGGCGACAGGATTCCAAAAGCCTGAAAAGGAAATCTTCAATCTTGCTGCTGAACAATTTGATATGAATCCATCGACGACTCTCTACGTCGGAGATTCATACGACAATGACGTTATGGGTGCCTTTAACAGTGGCTGGCATTCTATGTGGTTTAACCACCGTGGACGTAGCCTTAAACCAGGTACGAAACCAGTCTTTGACTTGGAAATCGATAGTTTCGAGCAACTCTTTGGAGCTGTGAAAGTCCTTTTCGACCTTCCAAATAACAAATTTATCTTTGATATTAACGATAAAGAAAATCCAGTTCTTCAACTGGGTATTAACAATGGTCTTATGATGGCAGCTGAACGTCTTCTTGAGAGCAATATGAGTATTGATAAGGTGGTTATTCTCCTTCGTTTGGATGCTAACCAGGAAAAAATTCTTCGTATGAAGTATGGAAAATAAAAAAACGGCCTAACGAGGCCGTTTTATTGTCTAGAATGTGATAAAGGGGGAAGTGAAATGGTGGGAACAGATAACTTAAAATATGATATTGAAGCACTAAGTACTGAGCGTGATGCTTTTAGAAAATAAGTAGAAGAACTCAACGATAAATGTGGTGATCTCTTTGTGGGTGTTAGAGATGCGGAGCAGATGAAGTGTGTTGCCTGAGATTCCTATTATGCCTTGGCGGACCATCTTAATGCTGAAGAAAAGCAAAGAGGGTTTTCTGATAACTATTGGGAACATGTTCATAGAATTGTCAAAGATGAACCGAGTCGGAAACAATTACCAAGTAGCCCTAAAAAGTAATAGTTTTATGGGTTTTTTCATGCAAAAAAAGCGATCCTGTTAAGGACCGCTTATTTCACGATATAAGATGATGACTTAGCTAATTTTGTTGACTTGAGTCCTATAGGATGTGTCATTCCAAGATTTGAGAGTGAAGTGCTCACAATCATCTGTCTCGAGAATTGTGACAGATGCATTGTCAAGACCACCGGCTTTACGAAGAAGACCAGGTTCAAAGCCAAGTAGACTACGAATAGAAGCTGTTAGATTAGCTCCATGTCCGACGAGGAGGACGTTCTTCATACTACTATCTTTCAGTGTTCGGACTAAGTCAGCTACACGTTTGGTTGTGTGATGGACGGACTCCGCTTGAAAGTTGTTGGCACGGAAGTTGGCCAGGTTATGACGAAAGGCATCCATTTCTTTGGGATAAATCGCTTGAATGATAGAAAGTTTTTGTCCCTCTAGTTTCCCCAATTGCCACTCACGCAGATCCTTGGTATAGGTAATTTTAGCTTTAGTTTTTTGAGACTCCATGATGAGTTCAGTTGTTTTTTTAGCGCGTGGTAAGTCACTTGATAAGACCAAGTCGAAATGAGTATCACTGAGGTAATGGCCAAGCTCACTGACTTGCTCAATAGATTCTTTAAGAAGGGGGGAGTCTCCCTTGGAACCTTGGAAGCGTCCTTCCAAATTCCATTGAGTTTTACCGTGGCGTACAAAATATAGTCTCATGATTACTCCTTAATATCAGCAAATTCGGCATTAACAAAATCAGCAAGTTCTTGACTATTGATGCGGATAGAACGCCCAATCTCTCCAGCTGAGACAATAAGAAAACCTGCTTCCTGGGCAGACTGATCGATATAAATGGGAAAATTGTGTTTTTGACGAATTCCCACAGGATTGTTAGCCCCGTGTACATAGCCAGTTGTTTTTTGGAGATCCTTTTGTGGAATCATTTGAACTTTCTTGTTGCCTGAAATTTTAGCTAATTTCTTTTCGGATAGATGCTCAGTGATAGGGATAATACCAATGACTGGTCCTGTCTTATCCCCTTTAAGGGCCAGGGTTTTATAGATGCTCTCACGCGCCACATCCTCTGGAAGCTCTCCCTCTAAACCATTGAAGGATAAGCTATCATGGTCAATCTTAGCCTTATCAAGAATTTGGTCGACCAAAGTTTTCTTGACTTTGCTTTTTTTAGCCATTACGTTATCTCCTTTTCAAAGTTGTACATTTCTACTTTCCATTATAACACATTTGTCCAAACACGCCTAAGTCAATTTGGGCAAGAAGAAAACCAGTGTCTGAAACACTGGTTTTTACTCACTAGTAGACGACTTTGAGGAACGAGATGAGCTGGTTACAGTTGCTGAGCTAGTTGAACTTGTCGAAGTAGTCTTCTTATTTTTAGTTGATTTCTTCTTAATCTTTCCAAAGAGTTTTTCAAAGGTTTTACGCTTGTTTTTCTCAGGGTTGATTTGATTAAGATCTAGGGTATTGTCGAAACCAGGAAGGCTTCCTTGTGACGTATACTGGTGAAGGTCATAGTCGATTTCAGTATTTGGCAAAGCCTCATAGTAGCCCGAGTCGGTACCATAGGCTGGAATCCAAACGGCATCGAAGTTTTTGGTTGAAACTTCTTGCTCAAGCATGAAATAGGCACCAATATAGAGGCCAATCTTCTCAGCTCCTAGACGTTTGAGTTCAGCACGAAAGGCTTGGACACCTTCCTCCATATTAGGCATGGTTTCCTCTTCAACGTCAATCCAGTAATAGGTAGGTTTGTATGGAGAAGCATTTTTGTAGAAAATACGAGCCTCCTCCTTCATCTCCTTGACAGAAGCACCTTGAGCGTAGGAATAGACGGCAACTGGAACATCACGTTTTTTTGGAGTTCTTTGATATGTGTTTTAAAAGATTTGTCAACCCCATTCGAACTAGCGGCATTGCTATCCTTACTAATCTGTGATCCGCCAAAGACACGGATAATAGCACCAGAAATATGATTTGACAAGACATCGTAATCGATATCCTGAGGAAGTTGCCAACCCGAAAGGTCGATAATGGGATTGAGTATCAGCTCCTCATCGGAACTGTCAGATGTACTACTGGTTGTTGTTTTTGGTGTAGTAGCAGAAGGAATAGCAGATTTCACGTTCTCGAGATGCGCCTGCTGTTTAGACGTATTGTGAATATTTGCAATAACTAATGCTAATCCTAAAAGAGCTAGAACCACGTAAACAACGATCGGTTTTATTCTTTTTCTCATTACTCCCATTTTACATTAAATAGCGTAAAAATGCAAAACACTCGGCATATAAATTATGTGAGATATATTACAGTGACTTATTTTTTTAAAGTTTAGTGATACTAGCTCAAACTGATTTAATGAGGGTATTATTAGGGGATTAGTTGTGAATTAAGTGAATATTTCATTTATTTAAGAAGAATTTTTAGCCTTATTTATCAGATTTTTCCTTAAAACTAGCACCACTAGTGGCATCAGACCAAGCTACTAGAGCTTGAGCAGAGTTATCAAGATAGGTCTTGAGAGGTTGCTTCAAATCATAAATAGTCTCCCAAAATCCTAGGACTTTTCCTTCGTTATCGAGAGCAGCCTGATAGGTCTGGATTAGGATTTGATCAAAACTGTCTGTGGGAATTTGATAACTCATTTCTTTGTTAGGAGAAGCCAAAATCTCAGATAGAATCCAATCGGGCAAATTTTCAGACTCACGGGGAAAGAAGCTACCGTCAGCCCCACCATTGTCATAGAGAAGGGTTCCTGTAGCATCATAGGCTGCTAGTTTATAGGGCAAATGGTTCAGTAATGTTTTTAAATCGTTCATATTTTCATGATAACTTCTTTCATGCGAAATAGCAATACATTGGATTGAGAAGTATACAATCGTAGGATAGTATCAGTTTGTCTAAGGATAATAGTAGCCCTGAAATCAATATAAGGCTATAATAAGGACAAAATATTTGAGGTAATATCATGTCAAAACTTATTTTTTTGATGTTGATGGCCTCTATAAGGCTTTTGATAGATTAGGATTATTGAAATAGAAAAACTGAGTTCCTTTTGGAGCTCAGTTTGTATTTTATGCCGGTTTATGACCGATAAATTTTTTCAAGAGGAATAAGAGATAGCCAACAGCAATGTAGCCAGCACTGATGACCAGGACGTTTATCATGACCTTATTCCAACCAAATTTATTAACATTGATAAAGAAGTAGGCGAAGGGGCTATCTTTGGCACCTGGAATTGACAGTTTTAGAACCAGTCCGTTTAGAAGGGCAAAGGCGAAGTAAGACAGTGGGAATAGGGACCAGTAAAGTGGTTCGCGCAGACGAAAGGCTTTCTTAGCATCGAAAATGAGAGTATCAAGGACCAATCCCCAAGGCACAATATAGTGAACTAAGAAGTTACGGAGGGTCCAAATTTCTCAGGTTCTGTAATAGGTGCCAAGAGGATGTGATAGATGACTCCAGTGATGAGGATGGCCATAGTTACGCCACCCTTGTAACGCAAAGAGTTTGGTGTTTGTCGTCGCATCCCCTTTTTTAAAGTCATAGATGATAAAGAAAATCAAACTAGAGAAGACCAGGATATTGGACAAAACAGTGTAATAGAGCAACATACCCCAACCATCATCATGGATTTGGATAGAGACTCCTACCAGTCCACAAAGAGCTAGTAAGATACGGTAAAATCGTGAAATAGTCATAAGCTTCCTTTTCCTAATAAATAATCTCTCTTATCATATCACATTTTTTACTAACAATTTATTGAAAATTCTAGTAAAATCAAAGTAAGAAAGACTTTCAAAGAGTTTACCATGCCCAATTTAATCGATTATCTTGAAAAGGTTAAGGATCTGACTTTTGACCAAGAGCCTCTTAATATTTTGGATAAGGTTTGCATCAATGAAATTGGCTAACTGACTTATGAAAAATGGCTCTTAGCAAGTCATTTGAAGGAAACCATCAATTTACATGACTATGCTGAAGGGAAGGACTTAAATCCAGACTATACCTTCATGGTGACTAAGGAACGGGTTGAACTAGCTGAATCTATGGTTAGGTCGAGGCGTTTTGCGGGACTTAATCTAAGTAGCTACCGTAGTGTCTTGGACAAGGAAGTTGAAAAGCAATTTGCAGCCATAATTTTCAGTTTACCTGAATTAGACTACCATCAGCTTGTCTTTCGTGGGACAGATATAGTGTCATTGGCTGGAAGGAGGATTTTCAGCTGACCTATAGTGACGGATTGCGTATTGATACCATTGCCACAGATATCAAGGTAACAACCATTTAGCCAGGTATTGTTGAGACGGACTTTTCTCAAGTTCGATTTCACGGTGACAAGGAGGACAAAGCAGCCAATGTCTATCAAGGTTTGAAAGCCCTCCAAGCCCAAGATATTGCGGAGGCGGTCCTATATGTCACCAAGCAACCACGACGTGTTCAGATTTCAGACATGACCATCATGGCTAACCAACAAGCCACAGGGTTTACGATTCATAGGGGAGAGTAAAAAGAGAAACTTATGAAGAATCAAACTAATCCAGCCATCGGCAGTAGCTGGGAAGACTTACAATCAAAACTCTTTAGCAAGGAAGAAATTGAAGCCAGTTACCAAAGAGTGGAAAAACTCATTCAGAAAAAAAGAGTAAATAGAAGATAAAAACACGGAACCAAGCTGTGTTTTTTTGTTTGAACTTTCCCAAAACTATGAAAGAAACCGTGAAAATGCTATAATGTAAGGGATTATGACAGGACGGAGAGGTGAAACAATGGTTTCTAGAAGAGAGTTTTCAGAATTAACTAGGGTTCAGATTCCAGCAGCCTTACACTTAATGCGTTTGGGGTATACATATCTTCCTCATAATGGTAAGGAGATTATGGGGAGAGACCCCGAAACAAATATTTTAATTTCAATCTTTAGAGAGCAATTTTTAAAGTTCAATAATTATGCAACTGATTTGGATGTTGAAAGAGAACTTAATAATATCAAGATTGAATTAGATCAAAATGATTTAGGACGTGCCTTTTATAATCGTATAGTAAGTGATAGTGGTCCAACTTATGTTGACTGGGAAAACCCTGAAAATAATACATTTCACCTTGCTTTAGAGGTAACCTGTCAAAATGAAGGAGACGAGTTTAGACCTGATATCGTCATTTTTATAAATGGCTTGCCACTTTCATATATTGAAGTGAAACAACCTAATGCCATTCGTGATGGTAAGACTGCTATTCAATCTGAGCAATCACGAACAGCCGTTAGATTTGAGAATAGGAGATTCCGTCGTTTCAATAATATTACCCAATTAATTTCGTTCTCAGATAATTTACCTTATATCAGTGGTCAAGGTCAACAAAAGCAAGGATCCTTTTACTGTTCCAATGCATTTTCAAAAACTAAATTCAATGCATTTAAGGAAGAAAGAGAAGAGGAACTAATTTATTCTATACGTTCATTAGGTGAAGAGGAGATTGACGCAGTATTAAAAGATGTTAATCGATTTGCCTTGAAATCTCAGCCAGAATTTAAGACAAATCAAAATCCAAGTACACCTTGTAATACATTTATCTCATCACTCTATCAAAAGGAAAGACTATTGTTTTTGCTTCGCTATGGATTAGCTTATGTAGAAGAACACTCGAAAGATGGCACTATTCAACTGCAAAAACATGTGATGCGTTATCCACAGTTTTTTGCAACAAAAGCAATTGAGGATGCAATTGGAAAAGGAGTGAAGAAAGGTGTCATCTGGCATACACAAGGATCTGGAAAAACTGCCTTGTCTTATTTTAATATCAGGTACCTTACAAATTATTTCTCAAAACAAGGAATCGTTCCTCAGTTTTATTTTGTAGTTGATCGCTTGGATCTTGCAGATCAAGCTACGCGAGAGTTTACGAAACGTGGCTTGAAAGTAAAAAGGATTAACCGTCCACAAGAATTGAATGAAAAACATGATGATTATCAAGTTGCTGTCGTTAATATTCAAAAATTTAAGGATAATTCAGATTTAACAGATCATTCAGGCTATGATTTAAATCGTCAAAATATCTATTTTATTGATGAAGCTCACCGTTCATATAATGAGAAAGGCTCCTATCTCCCAAATCTATACAATGCAGATAAAAATGCTATTAAGATTGCATTGACTGGAACGCCCCTAATAACATATAAAAAAGATGGTAAAACCAAGGAAAGTCATGCAACGACTCGTGATATTTTTGGTGATTATATCCATAAATACTACTACAATCAATCGATTGATGATGGTTTTACACTTCGTCTGATGCGTGAAGATATTGAAACCTCTTATAAAGAGACTCTTCAAACCATCAATGAAGAAATCTTGCGTGGAGATCTTTCAAAAGATGATATTTTTGCTCATCCACGTTATGTCTCACCAATGTTGGATTTCATTCTGGAAGATTTCAATAGAGCACGTGATGTTGTCTTCGATGATGATTCCATCGGTGGAATGATCGTTTGTGATTCATCTAAGCAAGCTCGTGAGATTGAAAAGCAATTAGAAGAACGCAGAAGTCGTGGGGAGACAAATATCACATCAGCTTTAATCCTTCATGATGAAGGTGACAAAGAATACAAGAAAGATCGTGTAGAGAGCTATAAAGAAGGTAAAATTGATCTTGTTATTGTATATTCGATGTTACTAACAGGATTTGATGCACCCAGGTTGAAAAGATTGTACTTAGGTCGCAAAATCAAGGCTCATAACTTACTTCAAACATTGACACGTGTTAATCGTCCATATAAGGATTATCAATTTGGATATGTGATTGACTTTGCAGATATTTCGAAAGAATTTGATAAAACCAATCGTGCGTATTTGGAGGAGCTTAATCAGGAGTATGATCTAAAAAACACAGGAGAAGATGTTGAAAATGTTTTTGGTTCCCTCTTTGTTTCAGCTGACGAAATTAGTAAACAACTTGAGAAATCAGAGACAATTTTGATGAATTATCCAACTGAGAATCTAGAGTTCTTCTCTAAAGCCATCGACGAAGTGAGGGATAGACATCAACTGATTGAGTTACGAAAAGCTCTAGAAGCGATGAAGCAATTTTATAATGTTGCTCGACTTTTAGGACATCGTGAACTTCTAAATAAAATTGACATTAACCAGGTTTCGACTTTGTTGAACGTGATTTCAAGACGTTTACTTAACCTCTCACTTATGGAAAAACCTGATGAATTTTCAAGTCGAACCTTGCTTAATCTAGCAATGTCTGATACGACATTTAGTTTCGTTAAAATCGCAGAAGAGGAGTTACGACTAGCAGCGAATGATCTCTACGAGCTTCGCAAACGAGTTGCAGGTGGGATTAACGGTCGTCCAGATGAAAAAGACCCTGAATGGGTAAATCTCTATGAGGAATTCCGTAGAATCCTGAAGAAACATATGATTTATGAGCAGGAAGGCCTCACAATGGAGAATATCAAAGAAACTCAGACTGAGTATCAAAATCTGTTTGACGCATTTGAAGATTATAAGAGCCGAATGCGACGACTAGCTATGAATTTCAATGGCGATGAAATGGCAGCTCGATCTTTTAAGCATGTTACCAACTCAACCGTAGTAAGTGAATTTCCAGTTATCTTTCATGTGATTAAAGGCTCAAAAGCCAATTTAGATTATCAAATTGGTTTAAATCAAGGTGTCCTTGATAACAATGAATTTTTTAAACGAATGATTCGTGAACAGGCACGCAAAGAAATGAAAAATACAGAGTCAGCAGGAAATGAAAGGTTGACAAAACAAGACTTCAACAATCTTGTTGAATCTTTATTTGAAGAATACGAACAGGAATATCAAAACTAATGAATGAACAATATAAGGTCCAAGTCCAAAACTTGGTAGATGATTTGAAAGCAGTCTTTACCCATGCTGGTCTAGGGGGTGAAGCAGGAGAATACAAACTCCTTACCCAATCTTTCTTGTACAAATTCTTGAATGACAAGTTTCTCTATGAAGCACAAGACGTTGATTCGGAAAACACCTATGACCGTCTAGTATCTATGAGTGAAGAGGATTATGATTGGCTCCTAGAGGATATCGGAACTTCAACAGCCTGGATGAAGCCAAATCAATTCATCGAAACGCTCCATCGCAAGCAAAATGAATCCGATTTTTATGAGACGTTTGAAAACACTCTCAATCAAATCGCCATTGACAATAACGATATCTTCTCTGTACATACGGACGGAGATACGGCTATTCGTCTCTTTGATGAGCGTCTGATTACGGATACTATCTCAGATAGCAGTAAACGCAACGAAGTGGCAAAAGCTATCATCAATCTCCTTGCACGCGTCAAGTTTGATGAGACCATTTTTTCACAAGGTTTCGACTTTTTCTCAACTCTCTTTGAGTACATGATCAAGGACTACAACAAAGACGGTGGTGGCAAGTATGCCGAGTACTACACACCACACTCTGTTGCTAAGATTATCGCAGATATCTTGGTGGGAAATGACCAGCCGTCAAACGTGAGGATCTATGACCCGTCTGCTGGTTCGGGTACCTTGCTTATGAACCTGGCTAGTCGTATCGGTGTGGATAAGACTACTGTTTACAGTCAGGATATATCGCAAAAGTCATCTAATCTTCTCCGACTCAACCTGATCTTGAATGGACTACAACATTCGATTCACAATATCGTACAGGGAAATACTATCATCGCTAATCGCCATCCTGAAAAGATGGACTATATCGTGTCTAACCCTCCTTTCAAGCTGGACTTTTCAGAGTGGCGTGACCAAGTGGAGACCTTGCCAGAAGCTAGCGAGCGATTCTTTGCAGGAGTTCCAAAGGTTCCGGCCAAGTCTAAGGATAAGATGGCGATTTATGAACTATTTGTTCAGCATATCATCTATTCTTTAAAACCAGAAGGTCAAGCAGCAGTTGTTCTGCCTACAGGTTTTATTACTGCTCAATCGGGAATTGATAAGAAAATCCGCCAACACTTAGTGGACAATCAAATGCTGGCAGGTGTCGTTTCTATGCCGTCTAATATCTTTGCGACGACAGGTACCAACGTCTCCATTCTCTTTATCGATAAAAAAAACAAGGGTGATGTCGTCCTCATCGATGCCTCAAACCTCGGAACCAAAGTCAAGGAAGGCAAGAATCAAAAGACCGTGCTTTCTCCTGAAGAAGAGCAGAAAATCGTCGAGACCTTTATCAAGAAAGAAGCCATCGAGGACTTTTCTGTCACAGTCTCTTATGAGGATATCAAGGAGAAAAACTACTCTCTCAGCGCGGGTCAGTACTTTGACATCAAGATTGACTATGTAGATATCACAGCAGAAGAGTTTGACGCCAAAATGACCGCCTTTCAAGATAAACTCTCAGACCTCTTCCAGCAATCACATGCATTGGAGCAGGAGATTGAAGAGCAAATGAAGGGGTTGAAGTATGAGTGAATGGAAAGAATTAAGTAGTATTACTTCTAAAATTGGAAGTGGACTGACTCCTAGAGGAGGAAACTCTGTATATACTGATAACGGAATATCCTTAATTAGAAGCCAAAATGTTTTAGATATGGATTTTTCTACAGAAAATTTGGCATACATAGATGAGGTTCAAGCTGAAAAATTAAAAAATGTAATAGTTGAAAAGAACGATATTTTGTTAAATATTACTGGTGATTCTATTGCAAGATGTACAATCGTTCCAGAAGAAATATTGCCAGCTAGGGTAAATCAACATGTTTCAATTATTCGATGTAAAAATACAGAACAGTCTAAGTATGTTATGTATTATCTTCAATACATAAAAAAATATTTATTACAGATATCTAAAGTTGGTGGAACTAGAAACGCTTTGACCAAAGAAGCAATAGGGAAATTACCGATAAAAATATCTGATGATTGTAATAAAATTTCAAAAATATTAGATAATATTGACCAAAAAATCCATACCAACAACCAAATCAACCAAGAGTTGGAAGCCATGGCCAAGACCCTCTATGACTACTGGTTTGTGCAGTTTGATTTCCCAGACCAGAATGCCAAACCCTACAAATCATCAGGCGGAAAGATGGTCTATCACCCAGAACTCAAACGTGAAATCCCAGAAGGGTGGGGAGTGGATTCTTTATGGAATATAGCGAATTTTTATAATGGTCTTGCTATGCAAAAATATAGACCAGATACAAATGAGGATGATTACCTTCCTGTCATTAAAATTAGAGAAATGATGAATGGTTTCTCAAAGGATACAGAAAGAGCAAGATTGGATATTCCCTCAGAAGCAGTTGTAGATAGAGGAGACATATTATTTTCTTGGTCTGCAACATTAGAGGTTATAATCTGGGGGAAAGAAAAGGGAGCTTTAAATCAACATATTTTTAAAGTTACTTCGGACACTTATCCAAAATCCTTCATCTACTTTGAATTGAAAAGCTATTTAAAGGTATTTAAAGCGATTGCTGAGTTAAGAAAAACAACTATGGGACACATTACTCAAGACCATTTGAAACAGGCTAAGATTGTAGTTCCGCCTATTGAACTTATTTCAAAATTAGATGCCAAGCTACAACCCATAATGTTAAAACAGCAGATTCTAGAAAATCAAAACCAAGAACTCACCCAACTTCGCGATTGGCTCTTACCAATGCTGATGAATGGACAGGTGAAGGTGGAGTAGAGAATATAGCTGTTAGAATTTTAAAGTTGAAATAATTTGAGGGAAAATAAATGTCAGAGCTTACTTTTTCTATTTGGAAACCATTTATTGAAAGCATTCAAAGAGGAGAGATGGTTACAACCTATTTTAAAGACATTTGATAAGTTGACTCCATGCAACTTACAACATAAAGATGGATTATATCATATGGAGGTTGATAAAAATAATCACTTCGTTTTTTTAGTAATAGAATCTGGAAAATTAGGGCCAAGAGATACTACTGTAACGGACTACTATACGAATCAAAAACGTGAAAATCCTAAATCAGAAACAGAGTTGGAATTTTTGAAGCAATTTTTTGTCTTATTTGATTTAGATAATAATTTATTGTATTTTTCGGATGTAAGACACCGTAATCTGCTAGAAAAAATTCTTAAAGATACAACGGAAGTTAAGTTTAACATAAAGGGGTTTTATGAAGATAAAGAGGAATTTTTTAAAAAAATTATCTAGTGTTGATGAAATTCAGTTTACTTCAAAAAATGATATTTTTTCTTCTTTATCAGAAAAACGTGAAGCTCTATCTGATTTATTTGATACTGATGGCTTGGATGATTTAACGTTGAATGTAAAGCTATCTGGGATGCAAATAAATAAAATCAAAACATTTATCAAAAAAATTGTAAAAGAATATGAGAATCATCAACTATCAGGTATCTTAATTCGAGGAAACGACGAAGCTGGATTTGAACATGTTTTAATCGTGGTACGTTTATCAAAAGATTAGGTCCTGTATAATTAAAGTGATAAAAAATTAAGGAGTTAAGATAATGAAAGAAAAAAGAAATAGTAGAATTCATTTATTTGCTCTTCTTGTTTTAGTATTTACTTTAGGTTTCGGATTTTCAGTAGATACTAGCAAACAATCGTTGGCTGTGCCCCCTCAAGTCGCTCAAGCGGATGAGAACAATGGTATATTAGCTTTTAATGGTCAAAAAGCAGTTTGTCATGGAGGAAAAGGACCAGTTAGGACGTGCCCACAGTGCTCATATACAGTTACAAGATAAGGACGAGCCAAAGAATAAACGCCCCGGTAAAATAAAATATGATCCTGTAGGATGGCATAACTATAAGTTTTATTATGGTGACGGTAAATCAAAATCTTGGCTAATGAATCGAGGGCATTTGATTGGCTATCAGTTTTCTGGTGTCAATGACGAGGGCAAGAATTTAGTACCTATGACTGCCTATGGTTGAATTCTGGAAATTATAAAGGAACCGACGAAGGTAATCAGTCAGGTATGCTTTATTACGAGAATCGCTTGGATAACTGGCTAGCACTCCACCCTAACTATTGGTTAGACTATAAGGTAACAGCTATCTACAGTGGAGATGAGTTGTTGCCTCGTCAAGTAGAACTTCAGTATGTTGGTATCGATAGTTCTGGAAATCTCTTGGAAATTAAACTTGGTGGAGATAAGGAGACTCTTGATAGTCAGGGAGTTACGCATGTTATCTTGGATAACCAATCACCAAATGCAGAAATCAATTATGCAGATGGGACAGCGACAAATACGGTTACTGAATTTACTGAAGCGCCATCTGAGCCTAGTTCTGAGAGTTCACAGGTGACTGAACAACCAAGTTCTGAGCCAGAGCATGTGCAACCTGCACAAGAAGAAAGTCGAACAGTTTATGTGGCGCGTCATGGAACAGCAGATGTTTATTGGTATGACATCAACAGTATGCCTAGCAATACCAACAAAGCAAATGTCGTTACAATGACAGAGGCAGATGCCCTAGCCCAAGGTAAACGACACACGTCTAAAGAGTAATACAAAAGCTGGACATCTTGTCCAGTTTTTTGTAAAACGACTCACATTTTACCACTTTCATCTGAAAATTTGATATACTGAGACTATCAAAGATACTTGAAAGAGAAGTTAGTACGGACTTTCTTTAGGTACAAGAAAGGAATAAGAAATATGATTTGGATTATTATTGCCATTATCGTTGTTCTTGTAATTTTTGTTATTGCAAGTTATAACGGCTTGGTTAATAGCCGCATGCAAACCAAGGAGGCGTGGAGTCAAATTGATGTTCAATTGAAACGTCGTAATGACCTTCTTCCTAACTTGATTGAAACTGTTAAAGGTTATGCAAAATACGAAGGTTCAACGCTTGAAAAAGTAGCAGAACTTCGTAATCAAGTAGCAGCTGCAACTTCACCTGCAGAAGCGATGCGTGCTAGTGATGAATTGACACGCCAGGTTTCTGGAATCTTTGCGGTTGCTGAAAGTTACCCTGACCTTAAGGCTAGTGCAAACTTCAGCCAGCTTCAAGAAGAGTTGACGAACACTGAAAACAAAATTGCCTATTCACGCCAACTTTATAACAGTGTGAAACAAGTAACTACAATGTGAAATTGGAAACATTCCCAAGCAATGTTATTGCCAAAATGTTTAGCTTTAAGTCTGCTGAATTCCTTGAAACACCTGAAGAAGAAAAAGCTGTGCCTAAGGTTGATTTCAGTGGACTAGGTAACTAATATGTTATTTGATCAAATTGCTCGAAATAAGAGAAAGACTTGGCTTCTGCTCCTTGTCTTTTTCCTCTTGTTGGGCCTTGTTGGTTACGGTGTTGGCTATCTTTGGTTAGGTTCAGGCTTTGGTGGTCTGATTCTTGCCCTAGTTATTGGTTTTATCTATGCCATTACCATGATTTTCCAATCAACTAATGTCGTTATGGCTATGAATGGTGCACGAGAGGTTGACGAACAAAGCGCTCCAAACCTTTATCATGTGGTCGAGGACATGGCTATGGTGGCACAAATACCGATGCCACGTGTCTTTATTGTCGATGATCCTTCTATGAATGCTTTTGCGACTGGATCAAGCCCCAAGAATGCGGCAGTAGCTGCTACAACAGGTCTTCTTGCGGTTATGAATCGTGAGGAGCTTGAAGGGGTTATCGGACATGAAGTGAGTCATATTCGCAACTACGATATTCGAATCTCTACCATAGCAGTTGCCTTAGCATCTGCTATCACCATGCTAGCTGGGATGGCTCGTAATATGATGTTCTGGGGTGGAGGCCGTCGTAGAAATGATGATGACCGTAATGGAAGTAGCGGTTTGGAAATTATTCTTCTCATTATTTCTTTGATTGCCATTATCCTGGCGCCTTTGGCAGCTACCTTGGTTCAGTTGGCTATTTCACGCCAGCGTGAATTTTTAGCTGATGCTTCTAGCGTCGAATTGACACGTAACCCGCAAGGTATGATTAACGCTCTGCTCAAACTTGATAATAGTGCGCCAATGCAACATCACGTGGATGATGCTAGCGCAGCCCTCTTTATCAATGACCCTAAAAAAGAATCTGGTTTGCAGAAGCTCTTTTATACTCACCCACCAATTTCAGAACGGGTGGAACGCTTGAAACAAATGTAATTCAGGGAAGGCTAATCATGCGATTGGCCTCTTTCTTTTAGCAGTTATTTTCTTTTTTAATTAAATAAATAAGTATCATACCTAGTCAATTCAACTTATTTCTGGCATAATAGATATATGAAACTAACGATTCAACGAATGGCTCGGATAGCCATTTTGTCAGCACTGGCAGTAGGATTGCGGTCAGCATTTATAGGATTGCCAAATATTCAGCCTATTACAGCTATGTTTTTTGTGTCTGTCCTTTATTTGGGGTTAGTAGATGGTTTCTTGATTATGGCTTTGACCATGTCAATCTCAGGATTCATCTTTGGGTTTGGTCCCTGGGTTTTTAATCAAATCTTGGCCTTCGGCATTTTGATGGCTCTTTGGAGCTTGATTGCACCTAGGTTATCACTTGTTTGGCAGATTGCTTTAGTAACTATTTTATCCTTTCTCTACGGAGTTCTCTTGGATTATAGTTATGGCCTCCTATTTAAGAGCGGTCTTACCTTTGTTGTTTCTGGCCTTCTTTATGATACTTATCATGCAGTATCGACGCTTCTATTCTATCCATTTATTCAGTCTATTTTTAGGAGACTTTTGAAATGAAAAAATTATTGATATGTTTAGCTCTTGCCTTTTCTCTTGTTACTTTAGGTGCTTGTGGAAAAAATGAGTCTGCTAAACCTACTAGTAGCACAAACAATCATCAGTCTAAGGGTCAAGGCCAGGTTACTTTGATTTTAAAAACTGAAAAGGAAAGTAAGAAAAAATCCGTAGAATTCAAAAAAGGTGATACGGTCCTTGATGTTTTAAAAGAAATATATCCTGTTCAAGAAAATGATGGTTTTATTACTGAAATTGATGGAATTTCTCAAGACAAGGAGAAGGGGATTTATTGGATGTTTGATGTCAATGGAAAAATCGGTGAGAAAGCTGCTAATCAACTTAAAGTTCAAGATGGTGATGAAATCAAATTCTACCAAGAAAAGTATAATTAAGATTTTAGACTCTAATTCAGAGTCTTTTTTTTATAAAGTTCGGAAATAGGACTAATAATTTTTTAATAAAAGTCAGAAAATTGCAAAACAACTGACGATTTACAGAAAAACAGTTTACTTTTGTTTTAAAAGTGATATCATAAAAGGGTACTACATAAAGTAAGGAGAATACGGTTTGGCTTTTAACAAATTGGAAAGCAGTAACAACCAGGAAATCATCTCTGAAGAAGTTGGTATCTTGAAAGAATTGTTGGATGATGCAACACGAGGCATGGCTGGAGAGCAAGGTCTCACAACTATCCAACATTTGGTTGAACTTTATGATGAAGGTGACTATGTGGCTCTAACACAAGCCATTTCAGAAATGACAAATGACGATATGGTCGTTGCATCACGTTATTTCTCTTTGTTACCTCTCTTGATTAATATCTCTGAGGACGTGGATTTGGCTTATGAAGTCAACCGCAAAGAATAATATTGATGAATCTTATCTAGGTAAGTTGTCTGAAACCTTTGATGTTGTCGCTGAAAGTGATAATGCACGTGACATTCTTGAACATGTCAATGTCGTGCCGGTATTGACAGCACACCCAACTCAGGTTCAACGTAAAACTATGCTTGAATTGACTAACCACATTCACGAACTTCTCCGTAAGCATCGTGACGTTAAGGCTGGTCTTATTAACAAGGATAAATGGTATGCGGATTTGCGTCGTTATGTAGAAATTATGATGCAAACAGATATCATTCGTGAGAAAAAACTTAAGGTTAAAAACGAAATCACTAACGTTATGGAGTATTACAACTCCTCATTGATTAAGGCGATTACGAACCTATCACATGAATTCAAACGTTTAGCGGTTGAAAAAGGTATTGAACTTGACAATCCAACACCTATTACAATGGGAATGTGGATTGGTGGTGACCGTGACGGGAACCCATTTGTAACGGCAGAAACTCTTAAACTTTCTGCGACATTGCAAAGTGAAGTTATCCTCAACTACTATATCGAAAAAGTTGATAATCTTTACCGTTCATTCTCCCTCTCATCACGCTTGACTGAAGTTTCAGAAACAGTAGCAGAAATGGCGAAACTTTCTCCAGATACATCTGTTTACCGTGAAAACGAACCATACCGTCGTGCTTTTAGTTACATTCAATCTAAATTGATTCAGACGCTTCTTTTCTTCAAAGCAGGTAACTTTAGCAATGAAAGAGCTGCTAAGCGTCTCTTCTGAAAATGTTCGTCTTGGCTCAGTTTCAACAGGTGAAGTAGTAGCTGATTTTGTGCATGACCGTCTCAATGAAGTCTTCAAGCTGTCTCACAACAAACTACCGAATTTTATGAAACAGCTGAAGCATTCCATGATGATCTTTTGGCAATTAAAAATTCACTTCTCGAAAATGATGATTCTGTCTTGATTTCCGGTGATTTCGAAGAGCTTCTTCAAGCTGTTGAAGTCTTTGGTTTCTATCTTGCTACAATCGATATGCGTCAAGATTCAAGTGTTCATGAAGCTTGTGTGGCAGAGTTGCTTAAATCTGCAAACATTGTTGACAACTACAGTGAATTAACAGAGGTTGAAAAGGTTGCTGTTCTTCTTAAAGAATTGCAAGAAGATCCTCGTACCTTGTCATCAACTAATGTGCCTAAGTCTGAAACGCTTGAAAAAGAATTGGCAATCTTCCGCACTGCTCGTCTCTTGAAGGACTATCTTGGTGAAGAAGTCATCAAACAACATATCATCTCTCACACTGAGAGCGTCTCAGATATGTTTGAGTTAGCCATCCTTCTTAAAGAAGTTGGTTTAGTTGATACTGAGCGTGCGCGTGTTCAAATCGTTCCACTGTTTGAAACCATCGAAGACTTGGAAAACTCTAATGATATCATGAAACAATATCTTGGTTATGATATCGTTAAACGTTGGATCAAGAATAGTAACAACTACCAAGAAATCATGTTGGGTTACTCAGACTCTAACAAAGATGGTGGTTACTTGTCTTCAGGTTGGACGCTTTACAAGGCTCAGAACGAGTTGACCAAGATTGGTGAAGAGCGTGGCATTAAAATTACCTTCTTCCATGGCCGTGGTGGTACAGTTGGTCGTGGTGGTGGCCCATCATACGATGCTATTACGTCTCAACCATTTGGTACCATTAAGGACCGTATCCGTTTGACGGAGCAAGGTGAGGTTATCGGTAATAAATATGGCAATAAGGATGCTGCCTACTACAATCTTGAAATGCTAGTTTCAGCTACGCTTGACCGCATGGTAACACGCCAAATTACTGATCCTGATGAATTGGTTGATTTCCGTGAAATTATGGATAGTATTGTTCAAGATTCTAATGGTATTTATCGAGATCTTGTCTTTCGGAAACGAACATTTCTATGATTACTTCTTTGAAGCAAGTCCAATCAAGGAAGTCTCAAGTTTGAATATCGGTTCTCGTCCAGCTGCTCGTAAGACTATTACTGATATTTCAGGACTTCGTGCTATTCCTTGGGTATTCTCATGGTCACAAAACCGTATCATGTTACCAGGTTGGTATGGTGTGGGTTCTGCCTTTAATCGCTTTATCAAGCTGAAGAAGGCAACCTTGAAGAAACTTCAACACATGTTTGAAACATGGCCATTCTTCCGTTCACTTTTGTCTAACGTGGATATGGTGCTTTCAAAATCAGACATGAATATCGCCTTCCACTATGCACAATTGGCAGAGAGTGAAGAAGTACGCAGTGTCTTCAATATTATTTTGGATGAGTGGCAGATGACTAAGGATGTTATTCTTGCCATTGAAAAACATGATGGCTTCCTTGATGAGAGTCCATCGCTTAAAGCAAGTTTGGACTTCCGTTTGCCATACTTCAATGTCTTGAATTACATCCAAATTGAATTGATTAAACGTCTTCGTAATAATAATCTGACTGATGACGAAATTAGTCTTATTCATATTACTATCAATGGTATTGCAACAGGTCTTCGTAACTCTGGTTAATAAAGTAAAGTTCATCACTTTGGTGGTGGGCTTTTTGTTATGGTGAAAATTCTGTTATAATAAAACCATGATTGCTATGGAAACGATTGAAAAGCTGTCCAAAGAAAAGCTCCCTATGATAACGGTCTTAGCGGGTGGCGAGGATTTAGGGCAGTATAGTCAAGCTAAAGAAAAATTTTTAAAACAAATTGGATTTGATTCAAGCGACTTGACCTATTCCTATTTTGATATGTCCGAGACTGATTATCAAGATGCTGAGCTTGATATAGAAAGCATGCCTTTTTTTGCAGATGAGAAGGTGGTTATTTTTGATCATTTCGCAGATATGACGACTGCTAAAAAGTCTTATCTAGATGAAAAAGCATTGAAACGTCTTGAAAATTATCTTCAATCACCTGTAGAAACAACACGTCTTGTATTAATGGCTTCTGGAAAGCTCGATGGGAAGCGTCGGTTGGTTAAACTCCTAAAACGTGATGCTTTGGTACTTGAAGCTAACTCTTTAAAGGATACAGAGCTTAGAACTTATTTTCAAAAACAGGCACATCAAGAGGGACTCACTTTTGATAAAGGGGTATTTGAGGAACTCTTAGTCAAGTCAAGTTTTGATTTTTCAGATATTCAAAAGAATCTGGCGTTTTTAAAAGGATATAAAACTGAAGGGAATATCTCATCGCAAGACATTATGGAGGCTATTCCTAAAAGTTTACAAGATAACATTTTTGATATGACTCAACTTCTTTTGAGAGGACAGATTCAAGATGTTCGTGAATTGGTTCATGATTTACGACTGCAGGGTGAAGATGAGATTAAGTTGATTGCTGTGATGTTGGGACAATTCCGCACCTATTTGCAAGTCAAATTGTTATCTGCTCAAGGAAAAAGCGAGCAGCAAATTGTTTCAAGTCTTTCAGACTATCTAAGTCGGAAAGTTAATCCATTTCAGGTTCGCTATGCTATAAGAGATAGTCGTCATTTATCAGTTGCATTTTTAAAGACAACGATTAAGACTCTGGTTGAGACAGACTACCAGATAAAAACAGGAACTTTAGATAAAGATTATCTACTTGATTTAGCACTTTTAAAAATAGCGTCAAACAGCTAAAAAAATGGAGATTTCCAAGATTTTGTAAGCAAAATTTTTGAAAGCTCTACCACTTTACGGTAAAATGAAGAAAAATGAAAAGAGGACCTTTACTATGGCAATTATCCTTCCAGACCTTCCTTACGCTTACGATGCATTGGAACCATACATTGATGCTGAAACAATGACTCTTCACCACGACAAACACCATGCAACTTACGTGGCGAATGCTAATGCTGCTCTTGAAAAACACCCAGAAATTGGTGAGGACCTTGAAGCACTTTTGGCTGATGTAGAAACAAATTCCAGCAGACATTCGTCAAGCACTTATTAACAATGGTGGTGGACATCTTAACCACGCACTTTTCTGGGAACTTCTTGTCTCCTGAAAAACAAGAACCAACTGCAGAAGTAGCAGCTGCTATTAACGAAGCATTCGGTTCATTTGAAGCTTTCCAAGAAGTTTTCACTACGGCAGCGACAACTCGTTTTGGTTCAGGGTGGGCATGGCTTGTGGTTAACGCAGAAGGTAAACTTGAAGTTGTTTCAACTCCCAACCAAGATACACCTATCTCAGACGGTAAAAAACCAATCTTGGCACTTGATGTTTGGGAACATGCTTACTACCTAAAATACCGTAACGTACGTCCAAACTACATCAAAGCCTTCTTTGAAATCATCAATTGGAATAAAGTTGCTGAGCTTTACGCAGAAGCTAAATAAGTCTAGAATCATCCTCAGTCTTGAGGGTGTTTTTTTGGGCTCTTTGTCAACTGTAGTGGGTGACGAAAAGCTAACATCTAGAGAGGACCGGATAGGTCCTCTTTTTTTATGTATGTTCAGTGTGATGAAGACACACTTCTTAAAGTTGATAAAGTTTCTAAAACCGAAGCCCAAACGTTTGATGTCTTTGATCAACTTATTAGTCGCTTCAAGTTTCGCGTTTGAATAGTCCGTTTCTAGTGCGTTTTTGATGTATTGCTTGTGTCTAAGAAAAGTCCTAAAGACAGTTTGAAAATAATGATTGACCTTACTCCTATTTTCCTCTATCAGTTCAAAGAACTCATCTACTCTCTTCTCCTGAAAGTGAAAAAGCAAAAGCTGATAAAGTGTATAGTAGTCAGTAAGCTCTTTTGAAAAGACTAGTGTCTTCGCAACAACTTCATGTGGTGCTAAAGTTTGGCGGAAAGTCTTTGAATAAGAAAGAGTTGAGAGATAGCTTACGGCTGTCCTTTTGGAAGAGTCGCCAGTGATTTTTCAGGGCTCGATAGGGTAGTGACTTCTTATCAAACTGGTTCATAATTGCAATTCTTGTCTTTAAAAAGGCACGTCCAAGGTGCTGGATGATGTGGAAACGATCAAGAACGATTTTTGCGTTTGGAAAGAGCTTGCGAGCCAGTGGAATATAAGCTCCAGACATATCCATCGTGATAAACTGTACCTGTTGTCGGACTTTCAATGGATACTTCAAAAAGTAGTTTCGTATAGTGGTTTGGCGGCGATTATCAAGGATGGTTATGAGTTCGTTTGTCTCATAATTCTGCGCCACAAAAGCCAATTCCCCTTTCTTGAACCCAAACTCATCCCAGGACATAACAGCTGGGAGTTTGTCATAATGTTCCTTGAAAGTAAACTGATCAAGCTTACGATAGACAGTGGACGTCGACACGCGAAGTCTTCTGGCAATATCAGTTAGTGACACCTTCTCAGTTAGGAGTTGTGTAAGCTTTTTGTCGGACTAGATTGGAGATTTGGCAGTTTTTCTCAACGATAGATGTCTCAGCTACCGTGACTCTTCTACAACTTTTACACTGGAAACGACGTTTTTTCAGACGTAGTAGAGTTGGCGTTCCCGCTTGCTCGAGAAGAGGGATTTTAGAAGGCTTTTGAAAGTCGTACTTGATCATCTTTCCATGGCAATGAGGACATGATGGTGCAGGGTAATCGAGTTTTGCTTGAATCTCGATATGAGTATCAGTTTCAAAAACAAGTGAAATATTGATATTTTGGTCTTTAATTCCGATTAATTCTGTGGTATTCTTAATAAGTCTCATAAGTTCTTCCTAATGATAGTTTGGTTGCTTTTCATTATAGTTCTTATGGGACTTTTTGTGTACACTCAAAAAGCTCTATAATCCCTACAGTAGTTTTACCCACTACAGAAATTATAGAGCCTTTTTTTGTAATATGGTTGTAAAATCTCCTTGCTTTTTGTACTATTATAGCTTAAACTATAATTGGTATGAAAAAAAAGAAAAAATATTCAAGTAAAAAGTATAGTGGAAGCCGCCAAAAAACTAAATATAAGAAGAAAGATTCGCTAAAACAAGACCTTCAAAAAGACGTTAAGAAAGACAGTAAAGATAGTAAAAAAGATGTCGAAAGAAGCGACGAGAAGAATAACAAAAAAGATAAGAAAAAGGTTTCTAAAAAATCAGTAGAAAAGAAACCAGTTGAGGAAACATCGGTACCAGTAGGACACAAGGAAAAAGAAGAAAAAACTGAAACCTTATTACTTAGAAGTAAACGCTCTAAAGAAATCTAGAGCGAAATCATTCAGTGATGATAAGAAACCTTATCTTATCTTAATTCTTCTGGGTGTAGTAGTTATTCTTGTGTTTGTTGCTATGCTTGCCTTAGCAGGGCGAGGAAAACAGGCTGGTCACACTGGGGACCTTGGGAACATTTTTGGTTCTAACTCTAAGGTAACTAAAAAAGAGGATAAGAAAAAGAGGAAAAGGTAACTCCAACCAACAAGTCAGCTGAAGCTAAAAAAGCAGTCATGGAAGCAGATGCAGATACGATGTATGCTAATGGATTGTATTATGATTATGCTAACATGACATTGAACCAAGTGGTTGAAGCCTTTATGGCTGATCAGGGAATCGAGTCTAGCCAAATTGCTTTTTCATATAAAAATACCAAGACAAATGAGCAATTCTCTATGAATGATACTCAGCCAATGACTGCAGGATCAACTTATAAATTGCCACTAAACATGCTTGTCATGGATGAGGTTAATAAAGGCAAACTTTCTTTAACTGAACGTTTTGATATTAATAATACTGAATATGAATATCAAGGAGAACATGATAAGTATGTTGCCTCCTTTGGTGGTGCAATGACCATCCCAGAGATGCAAGAATATTCTCTAGTTTATTCTGAGAATACACCAGCCTACGCTTTGGCAGAACGCCTTGGTGGTATGGAAAAATTCTATGGTATGCTCGATAAATACGGTAAATCAAAAGGTGAAGTGAAGACTATCCAAATGCATGGTAATAAGACAACAACGGATTATTACATCCAAGTCTTGGATTACCTTTGGAAACACCAAGAGAATTATAAGAATATTCTCCACTATATTGGTGAGTCTTTCTCAAATGAATACTACAAAACTTATCTTCCTGGTTTAACCATCTATCAAAAACCAGGCTACGTTCGTGAAGCACTCAACGTTGATGCTATTGTCATGGAAGATACACCTTATATGGTAGCAATCTATACCGGTTACCTTGGTGGTTCAACTGAGGAATCAGATGAAATTAGCGGTTGGGGTCTTCAACAATTGGGGATGCTCGCTTATGTTATTAATGAATGGCACCGTGTCAATATGAATTAATACTGAAAAGGCCGATTATTTCGGCTTTTTTTCTATACTATTACATGAAGGTAAGAATTAGAACACTAATAAAGAGAAATGGGACAAAAGCGACTGTTTCATTAGGGTTTTTACGTACTAGGAAGTACATAAGCCCAAATGAGCAAGCTAGTTCAATAGCTATTAGTATTTTGGAAAATGGGAAAATGAGGGAGACACTGGCCAAATAGAGAAAATCACCTTCACCAATATTTAAACGTTTGATATATGACAGAACGGCTAAACTTATTCCTAAGCTAAAAGTGAGGTAGTGGTTTCCCAAACATAGGAGAGGTAGTGTTCCAAGAATCCAAATTAGAAGGGGATATGATTTATTTTTTAAATCAAAAATAGTTAGACAAAGACTGAAAAAAAGCAAATAGGTTCTTCCAAAATCTAGGTAGTTATAGAAATAAAGAAGAAGTATTCCTCCACAAAACAATTCCAAGAAGAGATAACGGTATGGGATAGAGCTTTGACATAACCGACATTTGAACCTTAAGAAAAGTTGTGATAGGATCGGAATCATTTCGAAAAAACGTAACGGATGCCCACACTGATTGCAATGGCTTCTAGGAAAAATAATCGACTTCTCAGGAAAACGATCACAAATCAATCCAATAAACGAGCCTAAAGAGGTACCAAGAAAAAAATATAAAATACTAAGCATACCTAACTATTCGAAAAAAGACAGAAAAAGCGTTTTACTTGTATTTTATTTATAAATATTTTAAAATATAGACATAAACAATAATGGTTCTAAATAAGGAGAAAGAATATGACAGATTCAATTAAAGAAACAATCAAGGAAACAGTTAACCATCAAGCAGAGACACCAACAAACACAAAAACCAAAGCAGTATTAAATCAAGCGGTTGCCGATTTGTCTGTAGCAGCTTCGATCGTTCACCAAGTTCATTGGTATATGCGTGGTCCTGGTTTCCTCTATCTTCATCCAAAAATGGATGAATTAATGGATAGTTTGAATTCCCATCTTGATAAGATTAGTGAGCGTTTGATTACTATTGGTGGGGAACCATACTCAACTTTGGTAGAGTTTTCATCTAATTCAGGTTTGACTGAAACTACTGGTACATTTGATCAACCAATGTCTGATCGAATTCAGCTATTGGTTGATATATACAAATACTTGTCAGTATTGTTCCAAGTTGGTTTGGATATCACAGATGAAGAAGGAGATGCTCCTTCAAATGATATCTTCACTGCAGCTAAATCTGAAATTGATAAGACAATCTGGATGTTGACTGCAGAACTTGGACAAGCATCAGGCTTGAAATAATCAAATTTTGAGTTAAGATGATTGTCAAGAGTTCCTTTAAAAGTATATAATAGACGTAAAATACTTTTAGAAGAAGAGAGGCGGCGATATGTCTGATCATCGACATAGTCTCGGCGTTTACGAAGATATCTTGAATCAGTTAAAAGCTAAAGGAATTCGGTTGACGGAATCTCGTAAAGCTGTTATTCGCTATTTGATGATGTCTGATCAACATCCTAGTGCAGATGTGATATATTATGACCTTCTCCCTGATAATCCAGGTATGAGTTTAGCAACGGTCTATAACAACTTGAAAGTGTTAGTCGAAGAGGGAATTGTCTCTGAAATTAAGGTTAATAATGATAATACAACATATTATGATTTTATGGGGCATGACCACTTAAACATTGTTTGTGAAAAATGTGGTCACATTACTGATTAAGACTTACCGATTCCGTCTTTCAAGGAAGAGGTAGAATCGCAAACAGGATTTCGCATCACTCGTGAGCAGATGATTTTACATGGCGTTTGTCCGAATTGTCAATAGATAAGAGTCTAAGTCAAATAGACTTGGTCTTTTTGTCTAGGTACATAATAATCTATAAAGGTTTTCAAAATTATCTTGTCATGCCTTAAGCTTTTGCTAAAATATTTCTATGAAAACATTATATGACGTTCAACAGTTGTTGAAGCAGTTTGGGGTAGTAGTTTACTTGGGTAAAAGGCTCTATGATATCGAGATGATGAAGATTGAACTGGAAGCGCTTTATAAGAGTGCTTTGATAGACAAGGACAACTATCTTACTGCTGAAATGATTTTACGACGTGAACATCGCATTGAAATGGAGAAGGAAAATGAGTAAGAAACTCTTAGGTATTGACCTTGGTGGAACAACTGTTAAGTTTGGTATTTTGACTTCAGAAGGTGAAGTCCAAGAAAAATGGGCGATTGAAACAAATACGCTTGAAAATGGTAGCCACATTGTTCCTGACATTGTAGAATCTTTGAAACACCGTTTGGAATTGTATGGACTTACTGCTGAAGATTTTATTGGAATTGGTATGGGATTCCAGGTGCAGTTGACCGAGAAAATAAAACGGTCACGGTGCTTTCAACTTGAACTGGGCAGAAACTCAAGAAGTTGGATCTATCATCGAAAAAGAACTCGGTATTCCATTTGCAATTGATAATGATGCTAATGTGGCTGCACTGGGTGAACGTTGGGTTGGTGCTGGTGCTAACAATCGGAATGTTGTCTTTGTGACATTAGGAACAGGAGTTGGTGGCGGCGTTATCGCTGATGGTAACTTGATCCATGGTGTTGGCGGTGCTGGTGGGTGAAATTGGCCACATTATCGTTGAACCTGACACAGGATTTGAGTGTACTTGCGGAAACAAGGGGTGTCTGGAAACTGTAGCTTCAGCAACAGGTATTGTACGTGTAGCACATCATTTGGCAGAAAAATACGAAGGAAACTCTTCTATTAAAGCTGCTGTAGACAATGGTGAGTTTGTGACAAGTAAAGATATTATCGTAGCTGCTACTGAAGGTGATAAGTTTGCTGATAGCATCGTTGACAAAGTCTCTGAATACCTCGGACTTGCAACAGCAAATATCTCAAATATTCTTAACCCAGATTCAGTTGTCATCGGTGGTGGTGTTTCAGCAGCTGGTGAATTCTTGCGTAGCCGTGTCGAAGGATACTTTACACGTTATGCATTCCCACAAGTTCGCCGTACAACAAAAGTGAAATTAGCGGAGCTTGGAAATGATGCAGGAATCATTGGAGCTGCTAGTCTTGCTTATAGTATTGACAAATAATGAGATAAGGTGCGCCTAACCGGATAAGGGAAGGTAGCACTTTTTTGTTGAAAAACGTTTACAATTATCCAATCTCTGCCATTTTATTGAAAATGTGGTATACTTAAAAGTTGAAATAAAAATTAAAGAGGAAAAAATGACTAAACTTAGAGAAGATATCCGTAACGTAGCCATCATTGCCCACGTTGACCACGGTAAAACAACACTTGTTGATGAATTGTTGAAACAATCACACACCCTTGATGAACGTATGGAACTTGATGAGCGTGCATTGGACTCAAACGATCTTGAAAAAGAACGTGGTATTACCATCCTTGCTAAGAATACAGCCGTTGCTTACAACGGTACTCGTATTAATATCATGGACACACCTGGGCACGCCGACTTTGGCGGAGAAGTTGAACGTATCATGAAAATGGTTGATGGGGTTGTCCTTGTTGTCGATGCCTACGAAGGTACAATGCCTCAAACACGTTTTGTGTTGAAAAAAGCGCTTGAGCAAAATTTGACACCAATTGTTGTTGTCAACAAGATTGATAAACCCTCAGCTCGTCCTGAAGAAGTTGTTGATGAAGTTCTTGAACTCTTCATCGAGCTTGGTGCCGATGATGATCAATTGGAATTCCCAGTTGTTTATGCATCAGCTATTAATGGAACGTCATCATTGTCTGATAATCCTGCCGATCAAGAGCACACTATGGCTCCAATCTTTGACACTATTATTGACCACATCCCAGCTCCTGTAGATAACTCAGATGAGCCTCTTCAATTCCAAGTGTCACTTCTTGACTACAATGATTTCGTTGGACGTATCGGTATCGGACGTATCTTCCGTGGGAACTGTAAAAGTTGGTGACCAAGTTACCCTTTCAAAACTTGATGGAACAACAAAGAACTTCCGTGTTACTAAACTTTTCGGTTTCTTTGGTTTGGAACGTCGTGAAATTGAAGAAGCAAAAGCTGGTGATTTGATTGCCATCTCAGGTATGGAAGACATCTTCGTTGGTGAAACAATCACACCAACTGATGCTGTCGAACCATTGCCAGTTCTTCGTATTGATGAACCAACACTTCAAATGACTTTCTTGGCTAATAACTCACCATTTGCAGGTCGTGAAGGTAAACACGTGACATCACGTAAGGTTGAAGAGCGTCTTTTGGCTGAGTTGCAAACAGACGTTTCACTACGTGTTGAACCAACTGATTCACCAGATAAATGGACTGTCTCAGGCCGTGGGGAATTGCACTTGTCAATCCTTATCGAAACAATGCGTCGTGAAGGATACGAACTTCAAGTATCTCGTCCAGAAGTTATCATCAAAGAAATTGATGGCGTGAAATGTGAGCCATTTGAACGTGTTCAAATTGATACTCCAGAAGAGTACCAAGGTTCTATCATCCAAGCCCTTTCAGAACGTAAAGGTGACATGCTTGATATGCAAATGGTTGGTAATGGCCAAACACGCCTTATCTTCCTTGTGCCAGCTCGTGGACTTATCGGATTCTCTACTGAATTCTTGTCTATGACACGTGGTTACGGTATCATGAACCATACCTTTCGACCAATACTTGCCAGTTGTTGCTGGTGAGATTGGTGGACGTCACCGTGGTGCTCTCGTTTCTATCGATACAGGTAAAGCGACAACTTACTCAATTATGCGTATTGAAGAACGTGGTACTATCTTTGTTAACCCAGGTACTGAAGTTTATGAAGGTATGATTGTTGGTGAAAATGCTCGTGAAAATGACCTTGGTGTCAATATCACTACAGCAAAACAAATGACAAACGTGCGTTCAGCAACTAAGGACCAAACGGCTGTTATCAAGACTCCACGTATATTGACACTTGAGGAATCACTTGAATTCTTGGATGATGATGAATACATGGAAGTAACACCTAAATCTATCCGCTTGCGTAAACAAATTTTGAATAAAGCAGAGCGTGATAAAGCCAATAAACGTAAGAAAAAAGCAGCAGAAGCTGAATAATTATATAGAGAGGAGAAGAGATGTTTTATCTGATTGTTGCTATATTGATTGCATCATTCTATTTCTTTATTGCACCAAAGTCGGTAAAAAACACCATGAATCTTCTCTTTGTCATGGCTACCTTAGCATTGCTCCTACTTTTAGCAGTGCTATCAATCATTAAATTCTTCAGTTTACCTGGTGAGTTCTTTGTTACGGTGGGAATGCTTACATTGAGTTATTTCACCTTGAAAGATATTTTCGGCATGTCAGAGCCCAATCGTGATAAAGCTCAACAAGGCGAAAATAAGTAGCATGATATTAAAGTCAATCTGTTAGATTGGCTTTTTTCTGTAACTAGAAAATACTACTCCTTGAAATAGCTTGGGATAAAGGGTAAAATGATTATGATACAATTTGAGAGAATGGACGAATTATGAAATCAATAACACAATTGGAAAATAAAAAAGTTTTAGTCCTTGGTTTGGCTAAATCTGGTGAAGCAGCGGCTCGTCTTTTGGCTAAGCTAGGAGCTATTGTTACTGTTAATGATGGAAAAGCATTTGAGGAAAACCCATCGGCTCAATCCCTTCTTGAAGAAGGCATTAAGGTTGTTTGTGGTGGACATCCTCTTGAACTTTTGGATGAAAATTTTGAATTAATGGTCAAGAATCCTGGGATTCGGTATGATAATCCAATGGTAGCTCGTGCACTTGAAAAAGAAATTCCAGTTTGGACTGAAGTTGAATTGGCTTACCTAGTATCTGAAGCACCAATTATCGGTATTACAGGCTCAAATCGGTAAGACAACCACAACAACTATGATTGCTGATGTTTTAAATCATGGTGGAAAGTCAGGTGTCTTGTCTGGAAATATTGGTTTCCCTGCATCAGAAGTAGCGCAATCAGTGACAAATCAGGATACTTTGGTCATGGAGTTGTCTTCTTTCCAATTAATGGGAATTGAGAGTTTCCATCCACATATTGCTGTGATTACGAACTTGATGCCGACACATATTGACTATCATGGTAGCTTTGAAGAATATGTGGCTGCCAAATGGAATATTCAAAACGAAATGACATCAGACGATTTTATTATTTTAAACTTTAATCAAGATTTGGCTAAAGAGTTGGCTACGCAAACAAATGCACAAGTCGTTCCCTTCTCAACTGTGGAAAAAGTAGATGGTGCCTATCTTGAAAATGGTGGCCTCTACTTCAAAGGTGAATTGGTGATGCATGCTGATGAGCTTGGAGTTCCAGGAAGTCACAATGTTGAAAATGCCTTAGCGACAATTGCTGTAGCAAAATTGTCAGGTGTTTCAAACCAGGCAATTAAAGAAACTCTCTCAAGCTTTGGTGGGGTTAAACACCGTCTTCAATTTGTTGATACGATTGATGATGTAAAATTCTATAATGACAGTAAGTCAACAAATATTTTAGCGACACAAAAAGCACTTTCTGGGTTTGATAATAGTAAAGTCATTTTGATTGCCGGTGGTTTGGACCGTGGTAATGAATTTGATGAACTCATTCCTGACATTACTGGACTTAAGAAAATGGTGATTTTAGGGGAATCAGCTCCTCGTGTCAAACGTGCTGCAGACAAAGCTGGTGTAACCTATCTGGATGCCAAAGATGTGGCTGATGCGACACGCATTGCCTTTGATCAAGCCAGTGCAGGAGATGTTGTCCTGTTGAGTCCTGCAAACGCAAGCTGGGATATGTACAAGAATTTCGAAGTGCGTGGTGACGAATTTATCACAACTGTTGAGCGATTGAAGGGATAGGCTATGGCAAAATCGAAAAAGATTGTTTTTACTGGTGGAGGGACAGTTGGACATGTGACTTTAAATCTTATCTTAATTCCAAAGTTTCTAAAAGATGGATGGGAAGTGCACTATATCGGTGATAAACATGGTATTGAACACGAACAAATTGATAAATCTGGTTTAGATGTGACTTTCCATAGTATTGCTACAGGTAAACTACGTCGTTATTTTTCATGGCAAAATATGTTGGATGTCTTAAAGTTGGTTGGGGATTCTACAGTCAATTTGCAATTATTGCCAAGATTCGTCCCCAAGCACTCTTTCAAAAGCGGATTTGTATCTGTACCGCCAGTTATCGCGTCTAAATTATTAAGAGTCCCTGTATATGTTCACGAGTCTGATTTGTCTATGGGCTTAGCCAATAAAATTGCATACAAGTTTGCAACTACTATGTTTACGACTTTTGAACAATCAAAACTTTGGTGAAGACACGGCATGTTGGTGCTATTACTAAGGTGGGTATGACAAGGTTTGATAATCAGATCAACTAGATAAGATTAAAGAACAGTTTGATGAGAAACTAAAACAGTCCTTTTATTGGGGATCAGCTGGTGCAAAGGTGTTTAATGATTTTATTAGCAAAACTCCAGAACTGATTGAGAACTATAATATCATCAATATATCTGGGGATTCCTCATTAAATACCCTGGAGCGTCATCTTTATAGAGTTGATTATGTGACAGATTTGTACCAACCTCTTATGGATACGGCAGATTTAGTTGTAACTCGTGGTGGCTCAAATACGATTTTCGAATTGTTGGCTATGAAAAACTTCATTTAATCGTTCCTCTAGGAAAAGAAGCTAGCCGTGGGGACCAGCTTGAAAATGCTGACTATTTTGAAAGAAAGGGTTACGCTCGTCAATTGCAGGAACCGGAATTAAGTTGGGAGACATTAAATCATGAGCTTGAACAACTTGTTGAACATGCAGAGACTTACAAAGAAGCTATGGCTAAATCTGAGGAAATCACTTCTCCTGATGATTTTTATAACCTATTAGTGACTAGTATTTCAAAAAAATAAAGGAATTTCATGGCAAAAAAGGATCAAGAATCACAAGAAAAAACAAGTTCTGACGGAGTGGCAGAAGCGAAATCTAGAATTTTTGAGAAAACAAGAAACCAAAGATTCAGAAGAGATGACTAACAAAACGGGCGTTCATCCAGAAAAAGCCACATCTCAGGAGAACAAAATACCGGTAAAAAAAAAGGTCAAGAAGAAAAAAAGAAAAAAAGTCCATACGACTAGCAACATTCCAACTGCACAACAAAATCTTGCAGGGCTTGTTATTTTTATAGCTGTGATTTTAATCGTATTTTCACTCTTCTTTATCTCGCCTTGGTCTAAGCAAAAGATTCTTACAGTATCAGGAACAAAAAATGCTCTACCGGAAGATGTGAAAGTTGCAAGTGGTATTCTTGATACAGATTATATTACTCACGTTTTTTTCAACCAAGGAAAGATTGCATCAACTGTTGAAAAAACCAATGTTTGGGTTAAAAAGGCTACAGTAACATATAGTTTTCCAAATCAATTTAATATTGCAGTGAAAGAATACCCAATCGTGGCTTATCGTCAAACATCAAATGGATATGTTTCTATTCTTGAAAGTGGTAAGACTGGAGGGACTGTTTCAGCAGGAAAATTACCAGATAAATTTATCACTTTAAAGATGGATGATGAGAAGAAAATTGAAGAGTTAGTAAAAGAATTAAATAAACTTGATACAAAAATCAAGAATAATATTCAAATTATTAATTTAACGCCTACAAAAGCAACTACAGATTTGTTGACAATTGAGTTATATGATGGAAATTCTATTCGCGTTCCCCTCTCTCAATTAACGACTAAGTTACCTTATTACGAGAAAATTAAGAGTAAGCTTTCAAATGGATGTATTGTAGATATGGAGGTTGGCCTCTATACAACAACTCCTGAAGTAGAAGCATCAAAAACTGATAAAGATAAAAAGAAAGATAAAAGCAAGACAGATAAGAAGGAAGACAAAGAAATTTCTGACGAGGGTCAGGAAACAACGACACTAACTAAACAAAATACTGAGGAAGAAGCTAATGCTGAAAATTCAGATATTCAGGGAGTAGGAAAACCGACTGTTAATCAAGATAAAACTCTTCAACCTTCCCCTAGTCAAGACTAATATTGAATAATAAAAACGTAAATGCTGACATTTTACGTTTTTTTATGGTACAATAGTATCTGAATAATTCTGTATTTATACAGTTTACAAAGATATTGAATGGAAAGATTGAGAGGTCAGTGAATGGCTAGAGATGGCTTTTTTACAGGATTAGATATAGGAACTAGCTCGATTAAGGTTCTTGTTGCTGAGTTTATTGATGGATCAATGAATGTCATCGGAGTAAGTAATGTTAAGAGTTCTGGTGTGAAAGATGGCATCATTGTTGACATTGACGCTGCAGCGAAATCAATCAAAACAGCTATTGAACAAGCAGAAGAAAAAGCCGGTATTGTGATTGAACAAGTGAATGTTGGGCTTCCAGCCAATCTTCTTCAAATTGAGCCTACACAAGGTATGATTCCTGTAACAAGTGAATCAAAAGAAATCAAAGATGAAGATGTTGAAAGTGTTGTTCGCTCAGCCTTGACAAAGAGTATTACACCTGAGCGTGAGGTTATCTCACTAGTTCCTGAAGAGTTTATTGTTGATGGCTTCCAAGGAATTCGTGATCCTCGTGGAATGATGGGGATTCGTCTTGAAATGAGAGGTCTCATTTACACAGGTCCAACAACGATTCTTCACAACCTTCGTAAGACAGTTGAACGTGCGGGTATTCAAGTAGAGAATATTATCATCTCTCCTCTTGCAATGACACGTGCTGTTCTAAATGAAGGTGAACGTGAGTTTGGTGCTACTGTTATTGATATGGGTGGCGGTCAAACAACTGTTGCAAGCATGCGTGCTCAAGAACTTCAATTTACCAATATTTATTCTGAAGGTGGCGAGTACATCACCAAGGATATTTCAAAAGTCTTAAAAACATCTATGCAAATTGCAGAAGCACTTAAGTTCAATTTTGGTAATGCAGATATTGAAGAAGCAAGTGAAACTGAAACTGTTCAGGTAGAGGTTGTAGGTGAAAATTCACCTGTTGAAATCACTGAGAAATACCTTGCTGAAATTATCTCAGCTCGTGTGAAGCATATCTTTGATAGAGTTAAACAAGACTTGACTCGAGGACGTCTACTTGATTTGCCTGGTGGCATTGTCCTTGTAGGTGGAACAGCTATCATGCCAGGTGTGGTTGAAGTTGCTCAAGAAATTTTTGAGACAAATGTTAAACTTTACGTGCCAAATCAAGTTGGTATCCGTAATCCAATGTTTGCAAATGTGATTAGTCTTGTTGAGTATGTTGGTCTTCTTACAGAAGTTGATATTATCGCACAACAGGCTGTGTCTGGTGAAGAGTATCTTCGTCGTAAACCTATCGACAATGAGGCGCCTACCTTGAGTTTTGATAGAACTCATACCCAGCACCTCGAGTGACGCCACAACCAAATCGTATTCCAGTTGAGAATACCGTCGAGGTACCTCAACCGGTTGATGGAGAAAATCATGAACAAAAAAAAACTTGGTGATCGTGTTCGTGGTATTTTCGGCAGTATGTTTGATTAATTGAATCTAGTAAAAGCGAGGAAATAAAATGAGTTTTTCATTTGATAGCGCATCAGTTCAAGGTGCGGTAATTAAAGTTATCGGTGTCGGTGGAGGTGGCGGAAATGCCATCAACCGAATGATTGAAGAAGGTCTTGCTGGTGTTGAATTTATTGCAGCTAATACTGATATTCAAGCACTCAGCTCTTCTAAAGCAGAAACAGTAATCCAATTGGGTCCTAAATTGACTCGTGGCCTTGGTGCCGGAGGTCAACCTGAAGTTGGTCGTAAGGCAGCTGAAGAAAGTGAAGAAACACTTACAGAAGCACTTACAGGAGCTGATATGGTCTTTATCACTGCTGGTATGGGTGGTGGTTCTGGTACAGGGGCAGCACCAGTTATTGCACGTATTGCGAAAAGCTTGGGTGCATTGACAGTTGCAGTTGTGACACGTCCATTTGGATTTGAAGGTAATAAGCGTAGTTCCTTCGCTATTGAAGGTATTCAAGAGCTGCGTGAACAAGTTGATACCCTTCTTATTATCTCTAACAACAACCTTCTTGAAATCGTTGATAAGAAAACTCCACTTCTTGAAGCCCTTAGTGAAGCAGATAATGTCCTACGCCAAGGGGTACAAGGTATTACAGACCTTATCACTAACCCAGGTTTGATCAACCTCTGACTTTGCTGATGTGAAAACTGTTATGGCAAATAAAGGTAATGCACTTATGGGTATTGGTATTGGTTCGGTGAAGAACGTATTGTTGAAGCTGCACGCAAAGCAATCTATTCACCACTTCTTGAAACTACTATTGATGGTGCAGAAGATGTCATCGTTAACGTAACTGGTGGTCTTGATATGACCCTTACAGAAGCAGAAGAAGCATCTGAAATCGTTGGTCAAGCTGCTGGTAACGGTGTTAACATTTGGCTTGGTACATCAATCGATGATACTTTGAAAGATGAAATTCGTGTAACGGTTGTTGCAACGGGGGTTCGTCAAGAGCGTGCTGAAAAAGTATCTGGTATGAAAGCTCAGCCACGTAAAGTGACTACAGCTCCTTCACACCCCTCAGCTCCTACTCAGCAAGTTGCTCAAGGAGAGCAACGTCTAGTTTCTCAACCTTCATTTGAACGTCAACCAAATTTCGACTACAATGAAACACATTCAATGTCACAACCAGGCGTTCGTCCAACTATGGCAGCACCTCAACAAGAGCAATCAGCTTTTGGTAATTGGGATTTGAGACGTGATAATATTTCTCGTCCTGAAACTGGTCAACTAGATAGTCAATTGACTATGTCTACATTCTCAAGTGATGTTGAAGATGATGATGAATTGGAGACACCACCATTCTTTAAAAATCGTTAATAATGACTATAGAAGAAAATAAAAATAATGTTTATCAGGCGGTGAAGAGAGCATGTGAAAAAGCTAATCGCTCTAGCGAAGAAGTCAATATAATTGCCGTAACTAAGTATGTTTCAAGTGAAATCGCTGAAGAATTGGTTAAAACGGGAATAAACACATTGCTGAAAACCGTGTTGATAAATTTTTAGATAAGTATCAGGCGTTAAAAAATTATGATTTGACTTGGCACCTTATTGGTACCCTGCAACGTCGTAAAGTAAAGGATGTTATTAATTTAGTTGATTATTTTCATGCTTTGGATTCTGTTAAATTGGCAGAGGAAATTCAAAAGCGTGCCGACCACACCATTAATTGCTTCCTACAAGTAAACGTTTCAGGTGAGGAGTCAAAACATGGTTTTTCTCCAGAAGAACTTGATACTGTTCTAAAACAAATTGAAAATCTTGATAAGATTTGTATAGTTGGACTCATGACTATGGCTCCAATTGATGCAGATGCTCAAGAACTTGATAAGATTTTTGCTGAGACAAATGAACTTAGAAAATCAATTCAAGAGAAAAAACTAAAGAATGTTCCTTGTGATCAGTTAAGCATGGGGATGAGTCGAGACTATGACATGGCTATTCAAAATGGATCAACCTTTGTCAGAATAGGCAGTGCATTCTTTAAAGAGAACGGAGAATAACCTTATGGCATTAAAAGACGCAATTGATAAAATTGTTTCATATTTTGATACCGACGAAGTAACAGATTATGAAGATGCTGCTAAAGAACGTCCAGTTAAAGTACAGAAAACTGAGCAGACACCACCTCAACAGCAACGTAAACCTGAGCGTCCTCAGGAAACAGTCCCTCCTCGTCGCCAACATGTTCATTCAGACTTACAGGAAACTCAAGTCCTTCGTAGTTTACCTCTGAGTCGTTCACAAGTTAATCAGGGATCCCAACAAATGAATACAACTAAAGCAACAATTGCAATTAAATATCCTAAAAAAGTATGAAGATGCTCAGGAAATTGTAGAACTATTGATTGAAAATGAATGTGTTTTAATCGATTTTCAATATATGTTGGAAGCGCAAGCTCGTCGTTGTCTTGATTTTATTGATGGTGCTAGCAAGGTGCTTACAGGCAACTTGCAAAAAGTTGGTTCTTCAATGTACTTGCTTACGCCAATTAATGTCGTTGTTGACATCGAAGAGATTAGTTTGAGTCATGGAAATCAAGAATCTACTTTTGACTTCGACATGAAGAGACGTTAAGCAATGTCTGTATTACTTTATGTTATTTGGGCACGTGTTATTAACTTGGTAGAGATACTCCTTGTAATCTATGCTTTGTTATCTTGGTTTCCAGGAGCTTATGATACAGCTCTTGGGAAGACTATTAGACAAATTGTTCAACCGATTCTCGCACCATTTCGTAGGCTGAATTTGGTTTTTGCTGGTATTGATTTTTCAATTATCGCAATTATACTTTTGTTAAATTTCTCTCTTAGTATTCTTAAGGTTGTCCTATTTTGATGTTTGAAGCAAAAAATATTGAACAACATTACTCGTTAGAAGAACGTCTTTTTTTAGAAAAGGTTAGGGGATTTTGTCAATTAGTTGAAGATCGGTATAGCCCATATTTGACTGATTTCTTAAATCCTCGTGAAATTCCAGATTGTCAAAGATTTAGCAAATTACTATAATTTAAAATTCTTTGTAAGTTCAACTTTTGATAACGAAGAGTATGGAAGAGTGATTCTTGCTCCGGATTATTATGAGCTTGATGAAGATGACTTTGAAATTAAACGATTAGAGATTTCTTATGCTAGACAATTTAATAAATTGACACATCCCAAAATTTTAGGCGCACTGCTTAATCAACTTGGTCTTGAACGTCAAGTATTTGGAGATGTTATTCTTGATGAAGAAGGCCGAGTTCAATTTAACATTGCTTCTCATCTAGCAAGCTATGCAATAATGACTATTACTAAAATCGGTAGGGTTTCGGTTACGCTTAGAGAAGTAAGTAAAGATGATTGGATTTCCAATCAAGAAAAATATTCTCAATCTTTTGTCTTGCTTTCTAGTATGCGTCTTGATAATGTGTTATCTACAGTATTAAAAACATCGCGTTCAAATGCTTTAAAGCTAATTGCTTCAGGCAAAATCAAACTTAATTATAGGCAAATTGAGAAATCTGATCAGATAATATCTATTGGATGTTCTTGCTTAGATTTTCACTGATCGTTTAGGTTTCAACAAGAAGGAATTTCTAAATCAGGAAAAGCCAAGGTCGTCATCGACAGTCTTCTAAGACTACAAAAGTAGGTATTTAATTTAAAAGCATCAGAGATGCTAATGAAACTTGAGGAGATCTGTAATGACAATTATAGTTCTTGATATTATCGAAAAATAGTTTACAACTAAATTTTGTGGATATAATGAACAAGAAGTAGATGATTTTCTCGATATTATCGTAGATGGTTATGAAGATTTAGTTCATTGAAATCGTGAACTTGTTGCTCATGTAAAAGAACTTGAAGAAATGGTAAAAAATAAAGGAGGCCTGTAATGGCAATCACAGCACTTGATATTAAAGATAAACAGTTTACCACTAAATTTCGTGGATATAATGAACAAGAAGTAGATGAATTTCTTGATATTATCATAGATGATTATGAAGATTTAGTTCGTGACAATCGTGAACTTGCTGCTCGTGTAAAAGAGCTTGAAGAAAAATTGGCTTATTTTGATGAAATGAAAGAATCATTGAGTCAATCAGTTATTTTGGCTCAAGAAACAGCTGAAAAAGTTAAAGCTTCAGCGGCTGATGAATCAGCTAACTTGATTAACAAAGCCAACTTTAATGCGACACGCTTGATCGAAGAAGCTAAATCTAAGGCATCTGAAATTCTTCGTGATGCTACAGATGAAGCAAAACGTGTTGCTATTGAAACTGAAGAGCTTAAACGTCAAAGTCGTGTTTTTCACCAACGTCTTTTGGCTGCAGTTGAAGGTCAACTTAGCTTAGCAAGTGCTCCAGAATGGGGGTGAATTGTTGCAACCAACAGCTATTTATCTTCAAAATTCAGATGCTGCCTTTAAAGAAGTTGTTGAAAAAGTTTTGGATGAACATGTTCCAGATTCAAACGATGCCGCTTCATTCGATGCAACTCGTCAATTCACTCCTGATGAAATGGCTGAACTTCAACGTCGCGTTGCTGAAAGTAATAAGCAAGTTAAAGATTTCTCTAATTCAGATGTTGACGAAACAAATGATATTACTTCAACTCCAGTATATTTTGGTATTGAAGATTCATTCGAAAGTGAAGTAGCTAATTTTCCAATTTCTGCACCTGTAGACGAGGACAATGATTCGGAACAAGAAGTAACTGTTGAAAAAAATCTTAATGAAACACAAACTTTTAAATTGAATATTAGCGAATAAGAAAAATAACAAAACTTACCAAGTATATTAACAGCGAGTGGGAGATGGTGTGAGTCCACATTCCCTATTTGGATAGTTATCATTTTCAAGCATTCTAGCTGAATTAAGTAAGCTAGAAGGATGGTCCTCCTTACGGACATTTGAGGGAGCAATGTTACTTGCTCTAAACTAAGGTGGTACCACGAGCTTTCGTCCTTTTTTGATGAAGGCTCTTTTTATTTAGTAAATTAAATTAAAGAGGAGATATAATGAAACTCAAAGAAACCTTAAATCTAGGTAAGACAGCTTTTCCAATGCGAGCTGGACTTCCTAATAAAGAACCAATCTGGCAAAAAGAGTGGGAAGAAGCGAAAGTGTATCAACGTCGTCAAGAGTTGAATCAAGGTAAACCTCACTTCACTCTTCATGATGGTCCTCCGTATGCCAATGGTAATATTCACGTTGGACATGCGATGAATAAAATTTCTAAGGATATCATTGTTCGTTCAAAATCAATGTCTGGTTTCTATGCTCCATTTATTCCTGGGTGGGATACACATGGTTTGCCAATTGAACAGGTATTGGCTAAGCAAGGCGTAAAACGTAAAGAACTTGATCGTGCTGAATACCTTAAGATGTGTCGTGATTATGCACTTTCACAAGTTGACAAACAACGTGAAGATTTCAAACGTCTTGGTGTTTCGGCTGATTGGGATAACCCATATGTTACTTTGACACCAGACTATGAGGCTGCACAAATCCGTGTCTTTGGCGAAATGGCTAAAAAGGGTTATATCTATCAAGGTGCGAAACCTGTATACTGGTCATGGTCATCAGAATCGGCACTTGCTGAAGCAGAGATTGAATATCATGATTTGGTTTCAACATCTCTTTACTATGCCAATAAGGTTAAAGATGGTAAAGGTGTTTTAGATACTGATACTTATATTGTTGTTTGGACTACAACACCATTTACAGTGACAGCTTCACGTGGTTTGACTGTAGGTGCAGATATTGAGTATGTTCTTGTAAAACCTGCTGGAGAAACTCGTAAGTTTATTGTTGCTTCTGAATTGCTAAATAGTCTTTCTGAGAAATTTGCTTGGGAAGAAGTAGAAGTTCTTAATACTTACCGTGGTGATGAATTAAATCAAATCGTTACAGAGCACCCTTGGGACAGTGAAGTTGATGAACTTGTAATTCTTGGTGAGCATGTTACAACAGACTCTGGTACAGGTATCGTCCATACAGCTCCTGGGTTTGGTGAGGATGACTATAACGTAGGTATTGCTAATGGCCTTGAAGTTGCCGTAACTGTTAATGAGCGTGGTATCATGATGGAAAATGCTGGTCCTGATTTTGCTGGTAAATTCTACGATAAAGTGGCTCCGATTGTTATGGAGAAACTTGGAGATTTACTTCTTGCGAAAGAAGAAATCTCTCACTCATACCCATTTGACTGGCGTACGAAGAAACCAATCATCTGGCGTGCCGTACCACAATGGTTTGCCTCTGTTTCTAAATTCCGTCAAGAGATTTTGGATGAAATTGAAAAAGTTAAATTCCATTCTGAGTGGGGTAAAGTTCGTCTTTACAACATGATTCGTGACCGTGGTGACTGGGTAATCTCTCGTCAACGTGCTTGGGGTGTGCCTCTCCCAATCTTCTATGCTGAAGATAAAACACCAATCATGACTGAAGAAACGATCGAACATGTGGCTAAACTTTTTCGAAGAGCACGGTTCAGTTATCTTGGTGGGAACGTGATGCCAAAGATCTTCTTCCAGAAGGCTTCACACATCCAGGTTCACCAAATGGTGAGTTTACTAAAGAAACTGACATTATGGACGTATGGTTTGACTCAGGTTCGTCATGGAATGGTGTTGTTGTAAACCGTCCAGAGTTAACATATCCAGCTGATCTCTATCTCGAAGGTTCAGACCAATACCGTGGATGGTTCAACTCATCACTTATCACATCTGTTGCTAATAATGGTGTTGCACCATATAAACAACTCTTGTCTCAAGGTTTTGCACTTGATGGTAAGGGTGAAAAGATGTCCAAATCTCTTGGAAATACAATTGCTCCTAGTGATGTTGAGAAACAATTTGGTGCTGAAATTCTTCGTCTTTGGGTAACAAGTGTAGATACTAGTAATGACGTTCGTATCTCAATGGATATCCTTAGCCAAGTATCAGAATCTTATCGTAAGATTCGTAACACACTTCGTTTCTTGATTGCTAATACATCTGACTTCAATCCAACAACTGATGCAGTAGCCTTTGAAGATTTGCGCTCTGTAGATCAATATATGACTATTCGTTTTAACCAATTAGTTAAGAATATTCGTGATGCCTATGCAAACTTTGAATTCTTAACTATCTACAAAACCTTGGTTAACTTTATTAACGTTGAGTTGTCTGCTTTCTATCTTGATTTTGCCAAAGATGTGGTTTATATTGAGAGTGCAGAATCACTTGAACGTCGTCAAATGCAAACAGTCTTCTACGATATTCTTGTTAAGATTACAAAACTCTTGACTCCAATCCTTCCTCATACTGCAGAAGAAATTTGGTCATATCTTGAATTTGAAACAGAAGACTATGTTCAATTGTCAGAGTTGCCAGAAGCAGAAGATTTCGCTGGTCAAGATGCACTTCTTGAAAATTGGAATGCCTTCATGGATTTCCGTGGACAAGCTCAAAAAGCTTTGGAAGAAGCGCGTAACGAAAAAGTTATTGGTAAATCGCTTGAAGCTCATTTGACAATCTATCCAAATGCTGAAGTAAAAGAACTTCGAAAGTTTGAATACTAACCTTGCTCAACTTTGATTGTTTCAGCTCAACTATTGCTGAAGGAGATGTTCCTGAATCTGCTGTAAGATTCCAAGGTGTTTGCATTCACAGTAGAACGTGCTGAAGGTGAAGTATGTGACCGTTGTCGTCGTATTGATCCAACTACTAAAGAACGTAGCTACAACGCGACTATATGTAATCACTGTGCTAGCATTATCGAAGAAAACTTTGCTGAAGTTGTGGCAGAAGGTTTCGAAGTTTAAAGCAAAATAAGCTAAAAAGAGTTGCTCTTTGTTAGCTGTAGTGGGTGACGAAAAGATAACATCTAGAGAGGACCATATAGGTCTTCTCTTTTTGAATGTTCAGAGTGATGAAAACACGCTTCCTAAAGGTGATAGAGGTTGTGATAATTAGCGAACTCTTCTGAGAAATCCAGTGTCTTCTCAAGGACTTCATGTGGGTTTAAGGTTTGACAAAAGGTTTTCGAATGAAATGATTTACGAGATAACTTACGGCTGTCCTTTTGAGAGAGTCACCAGTGATTTTTTAAATCTCAATAAGGTAGTGAATTTTTATTAAACTGGTTCATAATGGCAATTCTTGTCTTTAAAAAGGCTCGATCAAGCTGCTAGATGATGTTGAAACGATCAATAATGATTTGGGCATTTAGAAAAAGTCTTCGAACTTAGTGGCATATAAAGCTCCTGACATATCCATCGTGATAAACCTTACCTTTTGGCGTACTTTCAATGGATACTTCAAAAAGAAGTTTCGACTAGTGGTTTGGCGGCGATTATCGAGGATGGGTATGAGTTTGTTGTTCTCATAGTTTTGAGCCACAAAAGCGAATTCACCTTTCTTGAAACTAAACTCATCCCAGGACATAACAGCTGGTAGTTTGTCATAATGTTCCTTGAAATTAAACTGGTCAAGTTTGCGATAGACAGTGGACGTCGATACATGAAGTCTTCTGGCAATATCCGTAAGTGATATCTTCTCAGTGAGGAGTTGTGAGACCTTTTGTCGGACTAGATTTGAAATTTGGTGGTTTTTCTCAACGATATATGTCTCAGACCCCGTGACTTGCCTACAACTTTCACACTGGAAGCGACGCTTTTTAAGACGTAGTAGTATTGGTATTCCAGTTTTGCTTGAACCTCGATATGAATATCCGTTTCAAAAACAAGAGAAATAATGATGTTAGGGTCTTTAATTCCGATTAATTTTGTGGTATTCTTCATAAGTCTCATAAGTTCTTCCTAATGATGGTTTTGTCGCTCTTCATTATAGTTCTTATGGGACTTTTTGTGTATACTTAAAAAGCTCTATAATCTCTACAGTGGTTTTACCCACTACAGAAATTATAGAGCCAATTTTTCAGAAAATATGTGAAAAGCTATTGAAATTATTCCAACAATTGTGTAAAATGGTAATTACCAATTCAGATTATTCTGAAAATTTGTTTTAGGAGATTTTTTATGTCAAAAATAGAGGCAACTAATCAGTCTACCTGGCGTAGTAAAATAAAAGCAATGGGACCAGGTATCCTAATGGCATCTGCTGCTGTAGGTGGTTCCCACATCGTTTCCTCAACTCAAGCGGGTGCTTCTTATGGATGGGCCTTACTAGGTCTGGTTATTCTTGCCAATGTCTTCAAGTATCCGTTCTTCCGTTTTGGTGCGGAATATACCGCAGATACAGGAAAAACTTTAGTTGAAGGTTACGCTAAAAAGGGAAAATTTTACCTCTGGGTATTCTTCATCTTGAATGTCTTTTCAGCCTTGGTTAACACAGCGGGAGTTTCCATTCTTTGTTCAGCCATCATTGCTAGTGCCTTTCCAATGCTTGGTTTGAGTATTACCACATGGTCAATTATTTTGGTTGCAATTATCTGGGGTATGTTACTCTTTGGTGGTTACAAATTTCTTGACGGTATGGCTAAATGGATCATGTCGGCTTTGACTATTGCAACAGTAGCAGCAGAGTTATTGGTGCGTAACAAACATCCGGAGTACAGAGCTGATTTCGTTGAAAAATCACCATGGCAGCTAGTTACCCTTCCATTTATCGTATCACTTCTTGGATGGATGCCTGCTCCAATTGAGATTTCAGCTATCAACTCACTTTGGTCAGCTGAGAAAAAGAAAACAGTTGATTTTAATAGCGAAGACGCACTCTTTGACTTTAACGTTGGTTACATCGGAACAGCTATTCTTGCGGTATTCTTTGTAGCACTTGGTGCCCTTATCCAATATCCAACTGGTAAACCTGTTGAAGCTGCTTCGGCTAAGTATATTGCTCAGTTTGTCGATATGTACGCATCAGTACTTGGTGACTGGTCACGTTATTTGATTACCTTTATTGCTTTCTTGTGTATCTTCGGTACTGTAATTACAGTTATTGATGGTTACTCACGTGTGATGAAACATCTCTTCGTCTTTTGTTTAACAAAGAAGATTCTAATGAGTCACCTTTGAAAGTTTGGATGACCTTGACATCTATTCTTGGTCTTATCATTATTTTCTTCTTCCAAGGTCAAGTAGCAATAATGCTTCGTTTCGCCATGATTGGTTCATTCCTTACAACACCTTTCTTTGCGCTTTTGAATTATGTACTTGTTACAAAAGAGAAGAAAGACCTTCCAACTTGGTTGAAAGGACTTGCTATTGCAGGTTTGATTTTCTTGTTTGGATTTGCTCTCTTCTTTATCTGGGCTTTGGCTATCGGTAAAGCAGGATAAGATGATTAAACAGTTTCCCTTGGGAAGCTGTTTTTTTAAATTCTAAATATGAAGGAGAGGTTATAGCCGAGAACACAGAAAAAAGCCATTCCAATCGGAATGGCTTAACAACAAGATGTTGCTTATTTGAGACCGTATTTTTTGTTGAAACGATCCACGCGTCCGTCTGCTTGTGTGAATTTTTGACGGCCAGTGTAGAATGGGTGAGAATCTGATGAGATTTCTACACGGATAAGTGGGTAAGTTTCACCTTCGAATTCAACTGTTTCGTTTGAGTGTTTAGTTGAACCGCTAAGGAATTGGTAACCAGTAGTTGTGTCCATGAATACTACTGGACGGTAATCTGGATGGATATCTTTTTTCATGTTAAAATATTTCCTTTCTGCCATGGTACTTTCCGTACCATAGTTTTTTTAACTATTTTAGTTTATCAAAAGCTAGTCTTCTTGACAAGTCTTTTTTACTATTTTTTAGGAAAGTCGAATCTTGTATATGCCAGCTGTCTGGAAGCAGTAATTATCTTTATCAACTATGATTGCTTCAAGATTAGGTTGTGAGCTAACTTCCTGGAAAATGCGCTCGAGACTTGGTCCAAATAAACGGGTGGTCCAAATTTCGCCATCCACTGAGAGAGATGAAATAATGGTGAGACTAGCTAGGTCACTAGAGACTGGATAGC